>Ga0208886_100011_pt1 | contig 299253 bp, 222 predicted proteins | sample LakWasM105_HOW12_2_FD_183923 | JGI IMG/M metagenome (GOLD analysis project Ga0208886, IMG submission 183923) | Freshwater sediment methanotrophic microbial communities from Lake Washington under simulated oxygen tension - Sediment Metagenome... | ecosystem: Environmental > Aquatic > Freshwater... | reverse complement strand
CCGACCCTGCACATGCACCTACCTTCCTTGTGTATGCAGGCTCTAAGCCTTGGATACTCCACGGTATGGGTGAATAGGGCGGGGGCCAATCTACGGAGCAGGATCGGGTTAACAACCCGTCCTCAGGGCGTGACGGCCTCCCAATAAACGGTTACAGCTTACTTGATCTTTTTAGCAATATTTCATTAATTTTGATCATACAAGGGCGTGCCGTGCGCGCCTTAGAAAACCTACCCGCTCATCTGTTATGGACAATGGGTAACATCAGTAAATTATTTCTTTACGCTATCAGGTCAAATCTGAAGGCATAGCGCTTAGGGCAAGCGCCCGATACCGTTCCAAATCCTCCGGCGTATCCAAATCCCATTGTTCGATCAGTTCGTGATGGCGAAGCTTATAGTGCTCAATGCGGTTGCGGGTTTGGTCCAGCACTCGCGCCGTTCCCCAGGGCATGTTATCAAAGAGTTCCGGGTGAGGTTGGTTGAGTCCGACCAACACGTAGCCGCCGTCTTCTGCGGGAGCTATCACGACTTCATTTTCCTGATTCAAAGCGGTTAACGTTTGCTCCAGATCCTGTTCGGTTAATGACGGGCAATCGCAGCCCATTAACAAGGCGTGGGAATAGTCGGCAAGCGCCGAGCAAAAAGCGTGGTGCATGCGTTCGCCTAAATCGATTCCTTGTTGCTGCTGGAGCGTTATCGGATAGGTTGCCGCCGATGCGGTAAAAAAAGCATGGTCGGTTGTCGGTGAGCACCAGAGTTGTACGGGGCATAAGTTGTTTTGTGTCGCCCGTTGCAGTGTTTTTATGCTGAGTTCGATATGAAGTTCGGCGGCCTGTTCGGCGGTTAATTTTGGGATTAAGCGGGTTTTAACCTGGCCGGGAATCGGGGCTTTGCAAAAAATCATCAGGACGGCGTTGGGGTATTTGTAGGTCATGATTGATGGGTTACGGGTGATTGACGGATTATTTTTTTACGCATAGGCATTTAAACAACGCGTCATCCCGGCATGGATTGCCGGGATCCAGATGCCATGGATGGCAATTCTAAATTAGGCTCAAAGTCTTGTTATACGAAACCGATTTTTGAGTTGTTTTTTCCATATGATCGCTTTAGCACATCCCTGTGTTCTGGATCCCGGCAATCCCTGCCGGGATGACGGTAGTATCACTTGTGTGGATATGCATGCTCTTGCGCGATCGTTTAAGTGCTACAGTCACGGTTACCGTTTCCGCAATGCCTTAAAAGGCAGCAGCAATAACGGCATAAAGCCTAATTCATGCAACTTGCGGAAAGGCGTTAAACCGATAGCCATAGCGGTCTGAGACTGCCTGGGTTCGGCAACATAGGTTCTGCACAGCCTGTCCCAGCAGGAAATCGAAAAGCCGTAATTGCTGTCGGTTTCGGCCGGAAGGGTCGAGTGATGGATGCGGTGCATGTCCGGGGTGATGATCAGCCAGCGCAGTTTTTTATCGATCGCCGGCGGGATGTTGATGTTGCTGTGGTTAAAGGTCGCCGCACCGTTCAGGATAATCTCAAACGCGATGACCGCCCACGGGTTCGCGCCGAGCAAAACAATGCACAGCACTTTGTACAGCATGGAAATCATGATCTCCAGCGGATGAAAGCGCACGGCGGTGGTGGCGTCGAATTCCAGGTCGGTATGATGCACCTGATGTAAATGCCACAGCAGCGGCCATTTATGCGAAACGATGTGCTGGCAGTAAATGGCGAAATCAAGGAATAACAAGGTCGCGACAATCGACAGCCATTCGGGGGCGGCCAACCGGTTTAACAAGCCGTAACCTTGGCCTGCGGCGGTGACGGCGCTCAGATAGGCAAGACCGCCGAGGCTTAAGCGCATGACCGCCATGTTGAATGCGGCGAGTCCGAGGTTAACCGGCCAGCGTTGCTTGCGGCTGATGTGCTGGATTCTTCTGGGGCTGACATACTCCCAGCCAATCATGATGCAGAAAATACCCAGCGCTACGGATAAACGGATTACGGTTTCCAAAACTGCCCCCTGCAATAAAGTGCGGCCAATGTTTCCGGGTCTGCGCCGAAGAAGTAACGCAGGCGCAAACTCCACATCAGCAGTATAGTCCTGTAGATGCCATAGCGCTCCCATCTTCGGCCGGAGCTGGTGACTTTGGCGTTAAGGCAAAGCGGCGGGCTGATTTTTTGTAGCGCCTTGCTCAAGGCGATGTCTTCCATCAGGGCGATTTCGGGATACTGTCCCACCGCTGAAAACGCTTCCCGCCTGACAAAAATCACTTGGTCGCCGGTGGCAATGCCGGTCAGGCGGGAGCGCCAATTCATCATCCAGGCGATGACTTTCAACATGACATGATTGCCGCTTAATCGAATGTCGAAACGTCCCCATTGCTTGCTGCCGAGCTGTCGTTCGATCAGTTGCAAGGCGTGTTCGGGCAGAGTGGTGTCGGCGTGGAGGAAGATCAATATGTCGCCGCTTGCATGGCTTGCGCCGATGTTCATTTGCAGGGCGCGGCCTTTTGCCGAGCTTATGATTTGGTCTGCCAAACGGGCATGGGGGTAATCAATAAGCGGCCGGTTGTCGGTGGCGTCAACAATGATGATTTCACAGTTGCTGCGTAACGCCTGTAACGGAAACAAACACGAGGCTATGGTTTTTTCTTCATTCAGGGTTGGGATGATGATGGAAAATTTCATTGAGCGAGACGGAGGCTAGTTCCCAAGCTCAAGCTTGGGAATTCAGGGTCGGAAGCTCCAGCTTCCCGTTTCGCGAAGCTGGAGCTTCGCCTTTGGGGTTCCCAATCTGGAGATTGGGAACCAGCGTTCGTTGCCGAACGCGACGCTGGAGCGTCACAGACTGCGTTCCCATGCCGGAGCCTGGGAACGCTACAAAACTCCGTGTCCTTCGTGCCTTCGTGGTGAATAAAGAATTTTTAATAATCACCCCGTCTGATGCTGCAAAGCCGCCCTGACACATCGCAAAACCCCATAACTGTATTGCCCCTCAAACAGCTCATAAACCGGCTTAAGGGCGTTCCGCTGGTCTTCGGGCAAGTTGATAATCGCTTCCTCTATCCGGCTAATTTCCTGCTCGGGCAGCTCAACCACATCTGCCAGTACCAGCATCCCTTGCTCCAGAGACTGGGCCAGATGCCCGTATATGGTGGTGTCTTGCAACTCTCGTTGCTGGGCGATCTGCTTGACGCTGTAACCCAGCCGGAATAAGGCTACCGATTCGGCCATGGTATCCGACAGGCCGATCGGCCCGTTTTTGTTGATGTCGACAAATTCGCTGATCACCGCCAGGAATTCATCGGCGTAAAGCTCCAGCTTGCGCACGCCGACACCGGACAGCAGGCCCATTTGCTGACGATTGGTCGGTTTGGCTTCCAGCATCGCCATCAAGGTTGCATCATGAAAAATAACATAGGGCGGCACATCCTGGGCATCGGCGATCATCTTGCGCTTGGCGCGCAAGGCATTCCACAACAGGGTATCGTCGGTTTTAGCGAACTCCCGGCTGGTTTTTTTGCTGCCTTTAACTTTCTCGGCTTTCAAATCCTTGCGCAACATCAGCTGCTGTTCGCCGCGCAAAATCGGTCGACAGGATTCGGTCAGCTGCAACGCGCCGAAGCGCTCGAAATCCACGGCGACCAGTCCCCGTGCGACCAGTTGCCTGAACACCGAATGCCATTGCTGTTCTTCAATATCAACGCCTATGCCGAAGGTCGATAGCTTATCGTGAGCGGCTTTGACAATCCGCTCGGTAGCCTTGCCGCGCAACACATCGATCAAATAGCCGACGCCGTAACGCTGCTGGGTGCGATGGATACAGGACAGCGCCTTCTGGGCGGCTACCGTTCCGTCCCAGGTATTAACCGGTTCAAGACAGGTGTCGCAATTGCCGCAAGGCTGCTCAAGCAGGTCGCCGAAATAACCCAGCAAAGCCTGGCGACGGCAATGAACCTGCTCGCATAAGGCCAGCATCGCATCGAGTTTGTGGTATTCAATGCGCTTGTGCGCCTCATCGGCGTTGGAGTCTTGCAGCATTTTTCGCAACGTGATCACATCCTGCAAGCCGTAAGCCATCCAGGCGTCGGCGGGCAAGCCGTCGCGCCCGCCCCGGCCGGTTTCCTGATAATAGGCTTCAACGCTTTTGGGCAAATCCAGATGCGCGACAAAGCGGACATTGGGCTTGTCGATGCCCATGCCGAACGCGATGGTCGCGACAATCACCAAACCCTCTTCCATTAAAAACTGGTGTTGGTGTTTGGCGCGCAATCCGGCGTCCATCCCGGCATGATAGGGCAGGGCGTTGACACCTTTGGTTCTGAGCCATTCGGCGGTGGCATCGACTTTTTTGCGCGACAGGCAATAGACAATCCCTGCATCACCGGTATGTTCGGCGCGAATAAAGTCGATCAGCTGATCGCGGGCATTTTGTTTTTGCACGATCCGGTAACGGATATTGGGCCGGTCGAACCCGCTAAGATAGAGTTGTGCCTGCTCCAGATTCAGGCGTAATTTGATTTCTTCGCGGGTTTTGTCGTCTGCGGTTGCGGTCAGCGCGATGCGGGGGATGTCGGGGAAGCGCTCATGCAGCAGCGACAGCTGGAGATAATCGACCCGGAAATCGTGGCCCCATTGGGAAACGCAGTGCGCTTCATCAATCGCAAACAGGGCGATTTTGATACGTTCGAAAAGTGCGCCGGTACGCGCCGAGGTCAGTCGTTCCGGCGCGATGTACAGCAAATCGAGTTCGCCGTTAAGCAACTGCTGCTCGATTCTTCGGGATTCTTCAAGCGATAAGGTTGAGTTAAGGAAAGCGGCTTTGACGCCCAATTGCAGCAAGGCGCTGACTTGGTCCTGCATTAACGCGATCAACGGCGAAATCACGATGCCTACGCCGGGCCGGATCAGGGCCGGAATCTGGTAGCACAGCGACTTGCCGCCGCCGGTCGGCATCAGCACCAAGGCATCCTGCCCGGCTATTAGCTGTTCAATGACATCCTGTTGCTGGCCTCTAAATTTGTCATAACCGAAAACGGTTTTGAGGATTTCAATCGGTTTGTTATTCATAACACCTTTTATTCCGGCCTAGCCCATTAATGTACAATTGCCTCACAACGGCTCAAACAAAGCCGTTAAATCCTCCGCCGTCAGCTTCAACGATTCCTCTTTCGCTCCGCCTTTGTAAATACCTTCGGCCAGCGCGCGCTTTTTGTCCTGCATGGCGATAATCTTTTCTTCCACGGTATTTTCGGTAATGAGTTTGTAGACGAACACCGGCTTGTCTTGGCCTATTCGATGAGCGCGGTCTGCGGCCTGGCTTTCTGCGGCGGGGTTCCACCACGGATCGTATATGATCACGGTATCCGCCTCGGTCAGGTTTAAACCGACTCCGCCCGCTTTCAGGCTGATCAGGAACACATTCACCTCGCCGCTTTTAAACCGTTCGATGGCTTCGTCGCGATTGCGGGTTTGGCCGGTCAGTTTGGCATAGCCGATTTTCATGTCGTTTAGTTCATTTTCAATCAGCCCAATCATCCGTGTGAATTGAGAGAACACCAAAATCCGGCGGCCTTCTTCCAGCTGTTCCGGCAATAACTCCATCAGCAGGTCGAGTTTGGCGGATTCCTGCACTTTTTGCGCTTCCTTTAGCGACAGGGTGCGCGGGTCGCAGCAGGTTTGGCGAAGTTTAAGCAAGGCATCCAGGATGGTGATGTGGCTGCGCGACAGGCCTTTTTGGGCAATTGCATCGCGGACTTTTTTCTCCATGGTCAGGCGGATGCTCTCGTATAAAGCGGCCTGTTTTGGATACAGCGGTACGGAGCGGATAATCTCGGTTTTGGGCGGCAATTCGGTGGCGACTTCCTGCTTGGTGCGGCGCAGCATAAACGGCGCGACCCGGCGTGACAGTCGCGCTCTTTGCTCACTATCGCCATGTACTTCAATAGGTGTGCGGTAGCGTTTTTTAAACGTGGCGCTGTCGCTAAGAAAGCCCGGCATCAGGAAATCGAATTGCGCCCAGAGTTCGCCCAGATGATTCTCCATCGGGGTGCCGGTCAGGCAAAGCCGGTGATTCGATTTAATGCGGCGCACCAATTGGGCGGCTTTGGATAGCGGGTTCTTGATGGTCTGGGCTTCGTCCAGAATCAGGTAATGATACTCGTGCTCCAACAGGGTTTCTTCGTCTCGTGACAGTAACGGGTAGGTGGTCAGGATCAGGTCGTAGTCCCTGATTTTGTAGAACAACTGTTTGCGTTCGGTGCCTTGCAGGATCAGGATTTTCAGGTCGGGGGTGAAGCGTTCGGTTTCCCGTCGCCAGTTGCTCATCAGGCTGGTCGGCGCGATGATCAGGCTGGGCAGGCTCATTCGTCCAGCTTGTTTTTCGAGCAACAGGTGGGCGAGGGTCTGTATGGTTTTGCCGAGACCCATGTCGTCGGCGAGTATGCCGGAGAATTTATATTCCCGTAAAAATTGCAGCCAGTTGAGCCCTTGCTGCTGGTAATGGCGCAGTTCCGCCTGCAAGTTGACAGGCAGGGCCACATCTTCAATGCCGGTAAAGTTTTTGAGTTTTTGCCCCAGTTCCCGCAATTCTTTTCCGCCGTTGATGCTGAACAAGCCTTGGTTTTGCTCTTCCAGGTCGGCCAGTGCGGCGGCGTTAAATCGGGACAGTTTCAGCGAGCCGTCTTTGCCCAGAGTGCTGCTGTTAAACAGCTCGATCAACACGTTCAGGAACGGTTTGATCTTGTCGCTGGGTAAATTCAGGTAGTTGTGCTCGCCCATCGGGATGCTGAGCATTTCCGGCAGGTTTTCCGGGTCGTAGTTTTCCAGTACCGGCATAATCAACGGCAGTAGCGGCAGGGGCTGGCCGTCAACTTCTATGGTAAAGCGCATTTCAAACCAGTCCTGTTGGCTTTCGCTGATTTGGGCGTCCCAGTTTTGGGCGGTCTGGAAGTTAAGCAGGAAACTTTCATCGATGTCGATCATCCAGCCGTCCCGTTCCAGCTCCAGCAGGGTGTTTTGGAGAAAGTCTCCCCAGCGTGCGGCGCTGTCCATTACGCTTTGTGCCGGGCTGTATAAAAACAGTTCTTGTGCGCCGATCTGCACGGCAGGGGCGGGGGCAAAGCCGTGCTCGGTCAGACGGTGTATTGCCCGCTGTTCGGTTTCCGCGTCGCGTTTAATCCGAACCAGTCCCTGTTCGGTTTTTACCACGCTGTGGTCTTCCGGGGGGATCGCGGAAATGGTCCATTCGCCGTAATTGAAACCGACCGCCATAAAATGGGTGTACTGTTGGGGCGAGACCTGATGGCCGAACAGCAATAGTTTGGGCGCAGGCGTCAGCTGATCGGCTTCGATCAACTCGACTTTTTTGGGAGCGGGCAGCGGCAGGCTGGGGTGTTCAATAATCAGGCGTTGGCTGAATTCATCGGCATATTCGGGAGGAATGAGGGGGGCGGCCAGGATGTTTTTAAGTTGATCGGTCGAGAGGTTGTGGGTGTTGATTGCACCTATCGCGCCCAAAACGTCGTCCAGGTATTGCGGCGGATCGGTCAGCAGCAGGATTGCAGGCGGGTCGATTTCGACAGCTAATTGATAAGAGCCGTTGTCGGCTGTCCGCCAGTTAAATTTTAAATCGCGATGGGTGCCTTTTGTTAACGGCGCTTGCTCAGTGTCTTGCCAGAACAGCCGACCTGTTTTCAGCAATTTGGACAAGGCTAAATAGCCGGTAGCGCCGGCAATCAGAGGTTCATCCTTAAAAGCGGGATTAAGTGCGGTCAGCAGTTTGGCAATTTCCTGGTCCTCCGGTTGAACGTAATTGAGATAGGAATAGCTGTAGCGGAGGTTGTTTAAGGTCGTTCTTCTGCCCTTATTCAAGCCGCCGGTTTTCTTTGCTTTGGTGATTAAAAATTCAATGGTGAATTCATGTTTTGCGTTGCCGGGCTTGAGGATGTAAGCGATGAAGTCCTGATGGGCGTCGTGCTGCCCCGGCGCTTGCTCATGAAGGCTGTCGAGCCAATCCAGACAGCTGGATTTTGTATTCGGTGCAGAAAGGCCTTGCTTGGCATTTTGGTACGTCAGGCAAACAGCGGCAACATGTTTACAGTTATAGCCGATAGGGCAAGTGCAGTCGCCTTCAATTTCTGCCGCGCTATAGTCCGGCCGCCAGACGATGCGAATATTTTGCCGATACGGATCTTTTTGGCTGCCTTTAACGGCGGCATTGAGTTGTACAAAAAGAGCGCCTTCGCTTGCAACGGTGAGATTGATCACCATGCCTTTTTCAAAATAGTTACGCCCACGCTCATAAAAAGCGTCGCCACATTCGTAGCGTATATCGGAGCGTAGCAGTTTTTTTTGTTTATTCATAAGGGGCGGGCGAACGGTTGGACAAGAGGCTTATTGTACTGCAATCTGATGGAGTTGCAGGAATAGGTATCTTCAACAATAGACTTATCGCCGCTTTTTTGATTAAGTAGGATCAGGAAATATCGATTGAAAATCTGTAAATATCAGGAGAAAGAATATGAGACCGCACTTATTACTCATCTGTTTATTGTTGAATGCTTGCTCGAATTTGCCGCTGGCGATAAAAAATCCCCCGCAGTTTGATATTTCCTATTCCCAGGCAGTCCAGAAAATTTCCAATTATAAAGATGCGCCGGTGCGTTGGGGCGGCCTTATTATTAATGTGGAAAATGAACAAAATTTCAGCCTGGTGCAGGTGCTGTATTATCCTCTCGACAGTGGCGGTAAGCCGCAGACAGATCAACCGAATGAGGGGCGATTCATTATTAAAAGTCCCGAGTTTCTTGATCCGGCTGTTTACACCGTAAACACGAAAATTACTGTTGCGGGAACGCTTGCAGGCGATCTTGAGCGCACGATAGGCAAAAAAGTTATGCGTTTACCGTTGATTTCAGCCACGGCCATTCACCTGTGGCCGGTTTATGTGTATGACAATCGTTACGATGGTTTCGGCTATGGCTATGGTTACAACCCCTATTATGGCGGTTATCCTTATTATTGGGGGAGTTACTATTGGCCGTCCGCCAGCCCATTTATGCGCCCAGCCTTTCGCCCTCGTTAAGTGCTGTATTTAAGTCGGACGTAACCTTTTTTGGATATAGGTCTAGTTTATTTTTTTTGTTGCTATATAATACGCGGCTTACCAAAGTTATCGATGCCTCGGTGGCGAAATTGGTAGACGCAAGGGACTTAAAATCCCTCGTTCGTAAGGACGTGCCGGTTCGACTCCGGCCCGAGGCACCATAAGAATCAAGGGCTTAGTCAATCTGACAAGCTCTTTTTTATTGCCTGTCGTTTTCTATGCGGCATTGGCCGGGCAGCTCAAAGTAAAAATCCGCATATAAGAAGCTGTGTTAGCAGCGTAAACGTCTTTTCCGGCTGTCGTCGTTATTTAAGTATCTGATGCTCGCCGCCGTCTGTATCTGTAATAAGCCCGATCCGCTAATCTGTACTGCCTATCCATGCAGTCTATTGAAAAATCCGAGATGAGCTCGGCGTTTAATATTTTTAGATAAAGAATCCATGCTTCCATTGTTAATTTTCTAAGCATCATTTTATCCCTCAATCTAAGCCGAAAATGGCGTAATAAATCGCTTTAGTTGAATGAAAATTCAAATCTAACGCACATAAACCTAAAACAAAGTTAGTTTTGGATAGGTTTCTGTAGGATAGAGAGTTCAATTTTTTCAATCAATAGGTGCTATTACCTATCGGGTGATCCTGATGTTGAGTTGAATGCCATTCTGTTGATTGCAGGTGAGGTGCTATTTTTAATGCAGAAAATATGCAGCTAATATGGAAATAAGCTATATTAACAATCAGAATAAACCATGTAACTACGAGATTTCTGCATGTTAATCGAGTTTTCTGTCAGCAACTATCGCTCTTTCCGCGAAAAGAAAACCTTTTCTATGGTTGCCGCGCCTAGACTGAAAAAGGGCGATAACGTATTCAAACCTATTGTTAAAGGTGAAAAACTTCCCGACTTGTTAAAAGTTGCTGCCATTTATGGGCCAAATGCGTCGGGCAAGAGTAATTTAATTAAGGCGCTTGGAATTGTTAAAGATGTTGCTTTGCGCCAACCCAGTGCCCAATCCGCATTGCTCCCTGTTTCCCCATTTCGTTTTGATCCTCAGTTGGCGGATCAACCCAGCCGACTTGAGCTGCACTTTGTTTATGAGGGACTACGATATGCATTTGAGCTAGCTTTAACCCAGCAACGCATTGTTGAGGAACGTCTGGTTGCGTTTCCAGAAGGGAAGGAAACGCTATTGTACAAACGTTGTCATTTGTCTTCCGGCGACGAATATATTTTTGGGCCACAGCTGGAGGGTGGACAAGATTTGCATGAGCTATGGAAAAAATCCACTGGACCGCAAATGTTGTTTCTTGTGCAGGCAGTAGCAAACAGTAGCGAAGGCCTGAAGCAATTAAGAGAACCATTGAATTGGTTGCAAACGGGATTCATGATTGTTTCTGGAAATATGGATGGTTTGGCAAATCAAAGCCAAAAGCTCGCAAAGGATATTCCGCCTTTTGCCGAAGCTATTTCGTCGTTTCTGCAAGATGTGGATGTTCCAGTCACCAATATTCGCTTCGATCAAGTGGAGACTAGCTCGGAAGAACTCAGCTTGTTGGGCTTAGACGCACTAACGAATACAAAATCGAAAAGCAAAACGGTATTGACACATAAAACTTCATTGGGTGAAGCTGAGTTCGATTTCCATGAAGAATCGGAGGGCACCAAAAACCTGATTGGATTTTGGTGGCCTTGGTATGTATCTGGCCAACTTTTCAAAAACTGCGCCCTAGTGGTGGATGAGCTGGACAGCAGCCTACACCCCGAGATTGTTGCCTCGTTGGTGGCAAAACACATTAAATCAGATTCATCCTCACAGCTCATCTTCACCACACACGACACTCACTTGATGGATGCCAAGCTGCTGCGCCGTGATCAGTTCTGGCTTACCGAGCGCGACGCCAACGGTGCAACGCAATTACGATCTATCCATGATTTTGAGGGCCGAGAAAGCGAAGACCTGGAAAAGCGCTATTACGAAGGCCGCTACCGTGGACTTCCATTTGTACGAAAGAGCTGAACATGGCGCGTACCGCTGCTTCATTCAATCGACCAAAATCCAGTTTTAAGCCTCAGCCGAAAGTATTGGTTATTTGCGAAGACAGTAAATCGGGGAAACGCTATTTAGAAGATGCCAGCAAGCATTTTCGGGTCAACATATTGGTAGAAATTACCCATTGCGGGAATACGGACCCAAAGGGCATCGTTACTGAGGCGATCAGCCGTCAAGGAAAATTCGATCATGTCTTTTGCGCGATAGACCGGGACACTCACAAAAACTTTGACGAGGCACTGAACTTAGCCAAAAACTCCAAAAAAGTCGAAGTCATTGTCTCTTTTCCATGCTTTGAGTTCTGGTTATTGCTGCACTTTGGTTACAATCGCAAACCCTATGCTGCGGCGGGTAAGAACTCAGCAGCAGATTTACTCATTAAGGCTTTGCGTATTTATCCCGGTCTGGAGAAATACGATAAAGGCGAGGATATGGGGGTTTTTCAATTGCTGCTAAGTCGGCTTGCCGAGACACGGCGAATAGCGCCTAAAGTTCTTGCCGAAGCCATAGCGAGTGAGCAAATGAATCCCAGTACCCGGCTGCATGAGCTGCTCGATTTCTTTGAGAAGCTGTCTTCGCCCCAGCAAGTCACACCTAAGCTATAAGGTAACAATTAATCCCCCGCGCCGCTATCGTCCGGTCGATTTACAACCCCAATCCCTAGCAACAAAACCAACGCCCCCCACAATAAACCCGGTACCAGCCAGAACCAGTTTTGGTAGAAAGTGGCAGGCGGGTTCTTCAAATAAGGTACTTCGTATAGGCCTGCCCAAGTCTGATGTATCGGCGAGCGTTCCAGAATTTCTCCCGATGCCAGCGATACCGTGGAAATGCCGGTGTTGGTGACGCGCAATACCGGACGGCGAAATTCCACGCCGCGAGCCAAGGTCATGTACATGTGTTGGTAGGGTTCCTGCCATGCGCCGTACCAGGAATCATTGGTGACGTTGACGATGAACTGTGCGCCGAGTTCCGCCAGCGAACGGGTGAATCCGGGGAACAGGCTTTCGTAACATATTTGCGCGCCCATTTTATAGCCGTTCCAGTGCAGTAAATCGGTCGGGCCGTGGCCTCTGGCAAAGTGGCCGGTGGGCGGCAGCCAGTTGCGGATTTCGGGGAATAACTGTTCGCCGGGGATGTATTCGCCAAAGGCCAGCAAGATCGATTTGCTGTAATGCGGCGGCACTATCTCGCCGTCCTTATTCAGTACAAACAAGGAATTGGTAATCAGGCGGGATTCTTCTTCGACACTATATGCGCCGGTAATCAGCGGCAGTTGTCGGGCGTGGAGAAATTCCGCCAGCGCTACGGGGTAGGGATCGAATTTAAATTGCTCGCCCAGTAATGCCGGGAATGCGGTTTCAGGCCACAGGGCGAAGTCGATTTTTGCGTCTTGATGGGTTTTGAGTGCGTTATCGGTCAGCGTGATATAGCGGTTGAATATTTCCTTGCCGTAGCCTTTGCCTAATTCTGCGGCGAGTTTTTCCGCGTTTTCGATATAGGCCTGAATCATCAGCGTTTTAAACGACGCATCCGGTTGCGGCAGTCTGTTTTTAAGCCACAGGCCGCCGACATTCAGCAGGATAAAGCCTGTCACGACAGTCGCCAGTATGATTTTACCGGCGTTCTGTTTGCGCTGTTCCCAGGCCATATAAAGCGGCAGGTTGCAAAGCAGTGTCGCGGCGCTGAGTCCGCTAAAACCGATCACTTCCGCCCAATGGTAAACGGGAATATTTGCGCCATACCAGGAATAGCCGAAGTTCCAGTCGAACAGGGTCAGCGAGTAGGCTTCGCAGAGAATAGTGATCAGCGCCATCAGCCACAGCGAAAGTCGCTTTGACCATTGGAATTTGTTTCGTCCCCAGAACCACAGGACACCAGCCAACGGCACGAACAAGTGGGCTATCAAGCCATAAACCAACATGCCGATAACCGCTACAGGCCAGTCCAGATGGGCAAATTCATGTAACAGGTAAGTAACCCAGTTAAAACCGATCAGCGTGAAGATGAAAGAGGTGATCATGCCGCCGAGAAAAACGTTTTTTAAGCGGGTTTGCTGATTCCAGAAAATCCATAATGGAATGAAACAGAATAACGAAGCCCAGGGCGGGAAGGGGATGTAACTGGTACCGATGAGGACGCCGGATAGGATGGGCAGTAGCCAGGGCTTTAGGTTGCCGGGTGTCGCGCTGTTCATAGTGTTAAGGGTCGTGGTGTGATTGTGCGGGGGAAGGCGCTGGTTCCCAGTCTCCAGTTTCGTGAGACGGGAAGCTGGAGTTTGGGAACCAGCCCAAACCAGCAATTTTCTTGGGTCGTTATATTTTTCCGCCTAATCCGCTTCCTCACCGCTGGAGCGGTACTGGATGCATTCCCACGCCGGAGCGCGGGAACGGTGAATGCGTTTACAACTTAACGGCCATGAATCTCCGCATGTAACGCGCGATATTCGTCAGTCAGTTTATGATTGGGGACGTAATGCACCAGCGGTTTTGACTCTGAGTGCGACTCCCTGACTTTGACCGATGGCGAGATCATTGCGGCCAATACCGGCAGCCCTTCGGCAATAAGCTCTTCGACTATCTGACGGGGCATATTGGCTTGTTTTTGATATTGGTTGACGATGATGCCTTCAACTTCAAGATTCTGGTTGTGGTCGGCTTTGACTTCCGCCACCACCTGCATCAGTGAATACAGAGCTTCTCTGGCAAAGGTATCGCAATCGAACGGGATCAAGCATTTTTCGGCCGCGATTAACGCGGACTGGCTGTAGAAGTTCAGGATCGGCGGCGTGTCCATATAGATCTCGTCAAAGCCTTCGAGCTTTTCCAACGCTTCTTTTAACTTAAAGATTTTCATCCGCGATTCCAAGCGGCTTTGCAACGGTTCAAGCTCGGGGTGGGATGGAATCACAAACAGGTTGGGGAACGGCGTCTCATGGATCGCGCTTTCAAGACCTGATCCGGATGAACCGCCGCCAAACAGGGACAGGCTCAGGGTATCTTTAAAGAAGTGGGCAATGGTTTTGTCGCTATCGCTGACTTTATTGCCGAGCAGGTATTGTGTTGAATTGCCCTGAACATCGAGATCGATAACTAATGTACGCTTGCCTTCAACAGCACTGATGGCGGCTAAATTGCACGTAATAGTAGATTTGCCGACGCCGCCTTTCTGGTTGAAAATGACTCTGCGCATGTTATCCCCGTTAAATCAAATAGTTGAAAGTCGCATTATAAGGCTTGGACCGGTAATATCAAATGCGGATAAAGGTTTTGCCATGACATTTCGGGCATTCAGGGATTTCGCTCGGTGTTTTAAAAGCAATTTCCTTGCCGCAGTCGTCACAGATAAAAGTGCCCGGCACGGTAATGTCGCCGGTGTGATAGGTGTGTGCTTTCGCTAATTGTTCAAGTTTTGCCAGTTCCAGTCGGGTTTTATCGGCAACGCTTAAAAAAGCATCCAGAGCGAAGTTTTCAATCAGCTCAATATCGAATTTAAACCACTCGGATAAAGAGTCCTTGTCTTCCTCAGCCGACAAACCATGCGCCGCATGTTCAACATCGCGTTTAACATACTCTGAAACCCTGTCCAACTCATCGCTGGTCAAATCACTGTCTTTTCTGGTTTTTTCTTTTGATATTTCCAGTGCTTCGGCAAAAGAATGCAGCGTATCTTCCATGGTTTCATGGAGATGCTTCATAAAATCGGTATAGGCGGTGACTAGTTTGTTTTTATTCATAGGGTTCAACTCCTGAAAATGACGCTTTAGATTTAAGCAACTGTACGGTATTCTAACGCTTTTGACTGGTAAAAGACGAGAAGGATGCAAGAAAATTATAAGCCGTTGGCAATCGAGCAAGAAGTACAGGCCGCCTGGGACGCTTCGGGCGTGTTTAATGTGTCTGAATCGTCAACACAAGATAAATATTATTGTTTGTCCATGTTCCCTTACCCCAGCGGCAAGCTGCATATGGGGCATGTCCGTAACTATACTATCGGCGACGTCATCAGCCGCTACCAGCGCATGTTGGGCAAGAATGTTTTGCAGCCTATGGGCTGGGACGCGTTCGGCCTGCCGGCTGAAAATGCCGCGATGCAGCACGGCGTACATCCGGCCGACTGGACCTACAGCAACATCGACTATATGCGCGACCAGCTCAAACGGCTGGGTTTCGGCTATGACTGGAATCGCGAATTAGCTACCTGCGATCCCTCTTATTATAAGTGGGAGCAGTGGTTCTTCCTCAAGTTGCTGGAAAAAGGCCTGGTTTACAAGAAGACCGCACCGGTCAACTGGTGCCCGCATGACATGACCGTTCTGGCTAACGAGCAGGTTATCGACGGCTGCTGCTGGCGTTGCGATACCCAAGTCGAACGCAAGGAAATCGCCCAGTGGTTTTTAAAAATCACCGCCTATGCGGATGAATTGCTCGCCTCGCTGGAAACCCTGGACGGCTGGCCGGAACAGGTCAAAACCATGCAGGCCAACTGGATAGGCCGCTCCGAAGGTGTGGAAATGAGTTTTCCGGTGCCTGAGTCGGATCAACCTTTGAGCATCTATACCACGCGTCCCGACACGCTGATGGGCGTGACTTATCTTGCCGTGGCGGCGGAACATCCGCTGGCGTTGAAAGCCGCAGAAACCAATGCTGAAATCAGCGCGTTTATCGATGACTGCAAGATGATGGAAACCTCGGAAGCGGCCATGGAAACCATGGAAAAACGCGGCATCGATTCCGGCATCAAAGCGCTTCATCCGATCACCGGCGAACAGGTTCCGGTGTGGATTGCCAATTTTGTGTTGATGGGTTACGGCACCGGCGCGGTGATGTCAGTTCCGGCTCATGATCAACGCGATTTCGAATTTGCGCTTAAGTACGGCATCGCCATCAAACAGGTGATTTTTGCCAAAGACGGCGGGGACGACGACTGCATGGATGCAGGAGGTAGAGCAATGCAGGGAGCGATTGCCGACGATTGTTCAGAGCAGGCTTATACCGTAAAAGGCGTGTTGAAAAATTCCGGCGCATTTGACGGCTTAACCTCGGAGCAGGCTTTTGTAGCGATTTCAGAAGCGCTGGAAAAAGACGGCAAAGGCCAGCGGAAAACCAATTTCCGCCTGCGCGATTGGGGCGTTTCCCGTCAGCGTTACTGGGGCGCACCGATTCCGGTTATTTATTGCGACGACTGCGGCACGGTTCCTGTTCCCGAGCAGGATTTGCCGGTGGAACTGCCCAGAGATGTGGTGCTGGACGGTTCGCAATCGCCGCTGGTCGCTCATCCGACTTTCTCCCATACGACCTGTCCAACCTGCGGCAAAGCGGCGCGTCGGGAAACGGATACTTTCGATACTTTTATGGAGTCGTCCTGGTATTTTGCGCGCTTTGCAGGCAGCAATCCGGACAGCATGATTGATGAAAGCGCCAAATACTGGTTGCCTGTCGATCATTATATCGGCGGCATCGAACACGCTATTTTGCATCTGCTGTATGCGCGGTTTTATACCAAATTGCTGCGCGATGAAGGCTTGCTGGTTTGCGATGAGCCGTTCAAAAAGCTGTTGACTCAAGGCATGGTGCTGAAAGACGGCAGCAAAATGTCCAAATCCAAGGGCAACACCGTTGATCCGCAAGGCCTGATCGACCAATACGGTGCCGATACCGTGCGTCTGTTTATCATGTTTGCAGCGCCGCCTGAGCAATCGCTGGAATGGTCCGACAGTGGCGTAGAGGGTGCGTTCAGGTTCCTGAAACGGCTTTGGAAGCAGGCTTATCAGCATTGTGAGGCGGGCGGTTCTACGGTGCCGCTGGATAAACAGGCATTAACCGAAGAGCAGCAGGGCGTCCGTCGCCAGCTGCATTTGGCTATCCAGAAAGTAACTGATGATTTCGGCAGACGTTATACCTTTAATACCGTTATTGCGGCGAATATGGAGCTGATCAATACTTTATCCAAATTTGATGATGATTCCGACAACGGCAAGGCGGTTCGACATGAAGCATTGGAAGCCATTGTGCTGATGTTATCGCCGATAGTGCCGCATATTTGCCATCAATTGTGGCTGGATTTGGGACATCAGCAGGCGGTGGTCAGCGCGTCATGGCCCGAGGTTGATACAACGGCTTTGGAGCAGGATACCCTGGAGCTGGTGTTACAGGTCAACGGCAAATTGCGCAGCAAGATGAAGGTGTCGGTCAATGCCTCTAAAGATGAAATAGAGGCTATGGCGCTGAGTGATGAACATATCAAGCGCTTTATTGAAGACCAGCCAGTCAAAAAGGTGATAGTGGTGCCTAAGAAATTGGTCAATATTGTTGTTTAGGGGAGAGGCGAAGGGCTAAGGGCGAAAGGCAAAAAAAGCTTGCATTTAGGTCTAAGGGATATTTCAATTTTTAGCCTTTAGCCTTTAGCCTTTAGCCTTTAGCCTTTAGCCTTTAGCCTTTAGCCTTTAGCCTTTAGCCTTTAGCCTTTTCAGTATCACCCGTGTTCTATTTATTAAGGAAGAGTGTGTGTTAACAAAAAAAGCAGTCATCTTTGTTGCTGCGTTGTTATTGAGCGCTTGCGGCTATCATTTGCGGGGCGCTTTTGAATTGCCTGCAAATATGAAAAATATTTATGTGGAGGGTGGATCAGGGCCGCTACGCGAACAATTCGGCCAGGTCATGAAGACATCTTCCGGGCAGCTCGCCGATTCCCGCAAGGGGGCGGGTATTGTTATCAAGATCTTTAACGAAGATTTTAATCGGCGCGTGTTGTCGTTGAGTACCCGAGGCAAGTCTAACGAGTTTGAGCTTGTTTATCGCCTGGATTATGAGTTTGCTAATGCCAAAGATGCCCAGTTGATGGCGCGGCAGCCTGTTGAAGTCAGACGTGAGTATTACAATGATCAGCAGTTTATGATTGCCAAAGATAACGAAGAGGCGGTAATACGAAATGAAATGTATCAACAGGTCGTGCAAACCATTATTAACCGTGCCAGGGTCGTATTAGAGGCGGGCGCGAAATAACATGCGGCTAAAGCCCGAACAGATAGCTGCGGCGTTGCAAAAGGGTTTGGCGCCGGTTTATTTTATTAGCGGCGACGAGCCGTTGCAGCTGGGCGAGATGGCTGATGCGGTCAGAGCCGCAGCACGAAAGGAAGGTTATGATAGCCGCGAAGTTCTTGTTGCCGACTCTAGCTTTTCATGGAATGAATTAACGGAGTCGGCGGGTTCGCTATCTATTTTCGCCGATAAAAAAATCATCGATTTAAGATTGCCCTCCGGTACGCCGGGCGCGGATGGCTCAAAGGCTTTAATCGCCTATTGCGAACGCTTGCCGGAAGATACGCTGTTACTGATTACCGCAGCAAAGATGGCCGGTGCTTCATTAAAAGCGCGCTGGTTTCAGGCTTTGGATAAGGTCGGTTGTGTTGTTCAGGTCTGGCCGTTAGAAGGACAAGACTTGATTCGCTGGTTGCAGCAAAGAATGCAGCGGCGCGGACTACAGGCTGAAACGGAAGGTATAAAGATATTGGCTTCCAGAATTGAGGGTAATCTGTTGGCGGCCGCTCAGGAAATAGAAAAACTGTATGTGTTATACGGTGAAGGTCGCCTCAGCAATCAGCAGATTTCCGATGCGGTGGCGGACAGTTCCAGATTCGATGTGTTTAAGCTGATGGATAGCGTGCTGGCGGCCAGAGTAGGCCGGATTTTCAAGATCTTGTCCGGCTTGCAGGCGGAAGGCGTTGCGGCTCCGGTGGTGTTATGGGCTTTGACGCGGGAAGCTCGGGTGTTAATCAAGATTAAGCAGGCGCTGGCTCAAGGGCAAAATAGGGCAGTGGTCTTTAAAAACAATCAGATTTGGGACAAGCGCCAGCAGTTGGTTAGCGATGCGTTGAACAGATTGGGCGACAGTGATCTCAATAGTATCCTTACCTTGAGTGCAAAGGCGGATCGGCAGATTAAAGGCCAGCAGCAAGGGGAACCCTGGGAAACGTTGTTGGCTGTTTGCCTGATGTTTGCGGTAAAGGCGAAAGGTTAAAGGCGAAGAATTGAAATATCCCTTGAACTTAAAGGCAAGCTTTTTTTGCCTTTCGCCCTTTGCCTTTCGTCTTTTTTATCCCTTTCTAACGGCTGAACATAATCACGGCAAATACAGTTTAAATCTGGCCCCGCCAAACTGACTATTATTGTCGGTCATAATAAAACCCCGTTTGTCGCCTTTGATATGCAATTGCGCAATGGTCTCGGTAAAAAACAAACCCAATCCGGTGTTGCCGTTAGCCAGATCAATCTGGGGGAGTTGTTTGTAATCGGACGATATAAGATTTTCCGGATAACCCTTGCCATCATCTTCGATGCAAAAAACAATATAATCATCTTCCTGGACGACAGAAAGCAGAACCTTGCTCTGACAATAGCGCTGCGCGTTATTGACCAGCGTGCAGAGGGCATTGCTGATCAGTGCGTTGTCGCAATAACAAAATAGCTCGTCATTGCATTCGGTAATCAGTTGAATGTTACTTAAGGATAATAAAGTAGATTGCTGGGCGACAACATCCTCCAATATGTCGGCGGCGCTATGCTCGTCTATAGACAGGCTGAATTGGGATAAATCGATTTTATAGAGCGTCAATAACTGCATGAGGCAATTGTTCATACGATTGGTTTCAAATTCCAGTTGCCTGAATTCAGTAGGTTTCGGGGCCTGGTAGACAGTTTCCAGTTGGCTGAGGAGCGCCCGAAGAGCTGTCAATGAGTTCTTTATGTCATGCACTGAAGAGGCCAGGATGGCGGGAAAACCGATTGAAAGTATATGAGTATTGGTCATCTGGGCGGGTTATGGATTGGTGTTGTATTGAATAGTGTCCAGCTCTATTTGAAGGCCGCTGATTTGGTTGTGAGGTATGCCTAGTTGGATGGCTTTATTGATATAGGATTGGGCGCTTATGATTTTTTCAGGGCCGTGCTTAGATGTTTTAATATCATGAATAATGATTTTTATCATATTTAAAATGATCGTTTGATTATTAGGCATTTTTGCAATGGCCTTTTCAAAAACTGCGAGAGCGGCCTTAATATTGCCTTCCTGAAACAGGCTGACGCCTTTGTTGTTGATGTCGACCAGCTCTTTTTTGATGTGCTGGATCAGTGTTTCCGCATGGTTTTCGCCGATAATGGCGTTGCACATTGTTACGATGTCTTTGATAAAAAGCTTATCATCAATATTGGTTTTAATTAAATCATTAAGAATTTCATCGCAAATTTCGCCGTTGCCATTCAGATAAAAAGCCTTTGCTGTTTCCAGACGTAGTTCTCTGGATATCTGCTTGTTAAATTGTTCGTTTAGTTTAAAGGTCTTGGCATAGGCTTGCTGGGCCAGTGCCTTGTTGCCTTTTGCCTGATGAATCTCGGTTTCCAACAGGGCGGCCCTGAGCTTGGCTTCGGGATCGTTGTGGTACTGCTGATTCAGCTCGTACAATATTTTTAGCGCCTCGTTGGCGGCATTGCTTTTTAAGTGGACATTGGCCAAGCCCGAATAATCGGCGGATGAACCGTGTATGGAGTTTTTGCCCAGTTTAATGGTGGCCGCGTAGGCTTTTTTGGCAACAGCGAAGTTTTCGGTTTTGTCCGCCAGCAAAGCCAGTTTTTTTTGTCTTAAGATGGACATGGGCGAAAGCGCAACGGCTGAGTTAAGCGAAGACACGGCATGTTCATCGTTACCCATGGATTCGTGCGCTTTTACCAGCCAGTCATAAGCCTCCAGCATCACCGGATATTGCTCGATGAGATCCTGGAAAGTTTTGATGGCTTGGTCGTAATAGCCGAGAAAAAAAGCAACAACGCCCAAGCCCAATCTGGCCCAGGGCAGTTCTCTTTCGTGCAGGATGTCCTGATAAATCTCCTCGGCCGTTTTAAAGTCGCCAACCTTAAGGGTCAGTTCGGCGTGTATTTTTAATAATTGCAAACGCATTTTTTTATCATCGCGTTGAAGCAGTTGTTCGCAATTATGTATGGCCAGGTAAAGATTGCCGCTGTCTATTTCATTTTCAATGCTGGCCATGTATTTTTTGCGGGCATAGCACCGTTCAATACGGCTCAATAGTTGCTGCCGGTTAAAGGGTTTAATCAGATAGTCGTCGGGTTTGTTGTCGATGGCAGTCAGCACCATCTCCTGGCTCTGTTCGCAGGTGACTATGATAAAAATAGCATTAACCGGCAATAACTTAAGATGCCTGGCCTCTTCCAGAACCTGCTGGCCGTTTTTTCCCCTGAGCAGATTGTAATCGCAGAGCACAATATCAAACCGGTCAATGCGCATCGCCGTTATTGCGTTGATGCCCGATTCCGCTTCAACAATAAACCGGGCGCCAAATGAACCCAGTATATGTTTAATGGTTTCGCGCATGATCGCTTGATCTTCAACGACCAGTATTTTTTTTGACGTGAGGTTTATTGCCATAAGGAATTAATCTTATATTTCATCTGTCTGGTTTGGACTTGAAAAAAACCAATGCGTCCCAATATTGGCGTTAATCTTATAATTAATCAGGATTGATAAAAATGACTGTTGAAGCAAAAAAAGAAACCTTAGGCTTTGAAACTGAAGTTAAACATCTGCTGCATTTAATGATTCATTCGTTATATAGTAACAAGGAAATATTCTTACGGGAATTGATTTCCAATGCATCGGATGCGGCAGACAAACTGCGCTTTGAGGCGCTGTCCAATGACAGTTTGTATGAAGGCGACAGTGAGCTGAAAATCCGTCTGGAATACGACAAAGAAAAACGCACTATCACCATTATCGATAATGGCATCGGCATGACCCGTGCGGAAGTTCAGGAACATATCGGAACGATCGCAAAATCAGGCACCAAACAGTTTTTTCAAGCATTAACCGGCGACCAGGCCAAAGACAGCGAGCTAATAGGCCAATTCGGCGTGGGATTTTATTCGGCGTTCATCGTAGCCGATAAAGTGACCTTAACCACCCGCAAGGCCGGTGCCGACAAGAGCGACGGCGTACGTTGGGAATCGGCGGGCGAGGGCGATTACACGCTCGAATCCGTAGAAAAAGCCCAACGCGGTACCGAAATCGTCTTGCATATGAAAGAAGCTGAAAGCGAGTTCCTGGACGGCTATCGCATCCGCTCTATCGTCAGAAAATTCTCCGATCATATTTCCCTGCCTATCGTGATGGACAAAGAAGTCGCGCCGTCCATGTCTGAAGAAGGCGAAGAAAAACCGGCGGAAATCGTCGAAGAGACCGTTAACTCGGCTTCCGCCTTATGGACCAAAGCCCGTCAGGAAATTTCCGATGAGGCGTATAACGAATTTTACAAGCATGTGGGCCATGACTTCCAAGACCCGCTAACCCATGTACACAGCAAAGTCGAAGGCACCAATGAATACACCTTGCTGCTTTACGTGCCGGCACGTGCGCCGTTCGATATGTGGGACAGGGACACCAAACACGGCGTAAAACTGTACATACGCAAAGTGTTTATCACCGATGATGCCGAACAGTTAATGCCGCGTTATTTGCGTTTTATCCGAGGGATTATCGACGCCAATTCCCTGCCGCTGAACGTATCGCGGGAAATCCTGCAACAAAGCAAGCAAATCAGCAACATCAAATCCGGCGCAGTTAAAAAAGTGCTGGGCATGCTCGAAGACCTAGCCAAGACTGAACCGGAAAAATATGAGACCTTTTGGTCGCAATTCGGCGCGGTTATCAAAGAAGGCCCGATCGAAGATCATGCCAACAAAGAGCGCGTCGCCAAATTGCTGCGCTTTGCGTCAACCCATGCCGATACCGACAAACAGGAAGTTTCGCTGGAAACTTATGTCGGCCGCATGAAAGAAGGCCAGGACAAGATTTATTATGTCACCGCAGACACCTTTTCGGCGGCAAAAAACAGCCCGCATTTGGAGATTTTCCGCAAGAAAGGCATTGAAGTCTTGTTGCTGTCGGATCGTATCGACGAATGGCTGGTGTCTAACCTGGACGAATTCGACGGTAAGCATCTCCAGTCTGTCGCTAAAGGCGACCTGGACTTGGGTGTTTTGGATGCCGAAGAAGACAAAGCCGCCCAGGAAGAAGTGACTAAGGATTTTGAAGCGGTACTCAAGCAGATTAAAGACGTGTTGGCCGATAAGGTCAGCGAAGTGCGTTTGAGTCATCGCTTGACCGAATCGCCCGCCTGTCTGGTTGCCGATGTTTACGGCATGAGCCTGAACATGGAAAGAATCATGAAGGATGCCGGACAAGGCTTGGGCATGGGAATGGGCAGAAAGCCGATCTTCGAGCTTAACCCGACCCATCCGTTGGTGGTCAAGATGAAAGAAGAGCAAGACGACAACCGTTTTGCCGATTTGACCCATATCCTGTTCGATCAAGCCATCCTGAGTGAAGGCGGACAATTGGATGACCCGGCGGCCTTTGTGCATAAGCTGAACGGCTTATTGCAGGGCTTGTTGCACTAAGCATCTGAAAAACGGAAAAGGCTGGATAATATCCAGCCTTTTTTTTGCGTGATGGTTTTGTTAATGTTGATTCAAATTTGAGAAAGGCTTGTAGTTGGAATAATCTTGTTCGAGAGAAAGCGTTTTTCCCAATCATGTAACCCCAATCCCAATAAGATCACATGCTATCCCTTCTCCAGCGGGAGAAGGTTAGGTTGAGGGGATTCAAAAAATAACTTATTGGGATTGGTATAGGCTCATATTACCAGTTGATTTTGTCTATACAGAGCCTATACTAAACCATCTTTATTTTTGGGATTAGTGCCTTGAAAACAAAAAGAATCGAATGGAGTAAGGAGAAAAATGCCGCGCTCAAGCAAAGTCGCAATGTTTGTTTTGAAGCGGTAGAAAATGCCATTAATGACGACAGAATTTTAAATATCGTGCCGCACCACAATCCTGAAAAATATCCAAACCAGAAAATATTGCTAGTAGAAATCAATGGCTATATACACTACGTTCCTTTTGTTGAAGACGAAGACTGCTATTTTTTGAAAAGCATTATTCCTAGCCGTAAACACAATGCACACTCAGTTCAATTACAGGACAAAACATGAAGACTAATGATTACACCGAAGAGGAATTAGAATTGCTGGAAGCCATGGAAAATAAGTCTTTGGTTAGCGTGCCTAATCTGACGCAGGAAATGGAGCAACTCAAAGCCTCGGTTAAAACCAAGCTGAGCAAAAGAAAGTCAATCAATCTAAGGTTGTTGGAAAACGACTTGCAGCGGATCAAAACCGAAGCAATCAAAGAAGGCATTCCTTATCAAACCTTGATTAGCTCCATTTTGCATAAATATGTGCAGGGTGATTTGGCTAATAGGTAGTGCTGAGTCCGGCTTCCGGCTCCGTGGACTTTTGGGGAGCCTCGACCGGCCCGCGTTGCGGGCTGCGACAAAGCAAGGTGCGCTTCAACTGCAACAGAAGAAAGTGATTTGTCGCTCTGTTTCTAATTACAAAAGAATTATGACCAATAACCATAGCCGTTCTAACATTCTTAAATTTTGGCGTGATGTTGAGATTTTTAATATTGCCAAGGCACCAGACAAGGATGACCATAACCGAAAAAAGCGTAATAAATGCTGCCTAAGATATTCGGAAGACAACATAGACAAAGCGTTACCGTGGGAGACAGGCGGTGAGTGCGAAGCAGGGACATTACAAGATAAAGAGTTAGCTTGGCGACATATTGTTTACTTAGGCGTTAAAGAAAAAGCAGATTTAACATCCGCCATGTTAAGTATTTTCAAAGAAAGATTTTCGGAATTTGATTTGACAGGAGATGTCGAGTCCTTGAGTGAGACAACAAGCTCTAAAGAATACGGTTGCTTGGCTGCTTTTAGCGTTAGCCAGGATGGATTTTTAAACGATGATTTTACGTCGGCCTTTTTTTCACATGGCATTGAGTGCATATTAAATAATGAATCAGTTAACCAGACCATAGATCGAGTAAACAAGGCTGCCGATCAGTTTTATGAAAGACAAAAAGCAAGGGAAAGCGCAGTAAATTTAATTGCTGATGATGCTCAAGAGAAAGTCCCCGTAACCTGGAGCTTGCTTCAGGAGGAAATTTTCAATTTACCCAATGGAATTCGGCCTTATTGTTCTGGTGAATTTTATGTTGTCATTGCTTCCGGGGCTATTAAACGCAAAACAGCAGCAGCAACAATAGAGCGAGGTGATCACGAGTTACCAATTAATTCATTCTATGCCAAGGGCTTAGATAAATTGTCCGAACTAGGGCAGCTGGGCGCGCCATTAACTCAATACTTAAACGAAAGCATCCCTTCGAGAATCGATGTTCTAAAAAATCATGAAGCAATGAAATCATGCTTAGCTGCGCACAAACTATCGTTAGCGCGATGGCCGAGCGAGTCTCGCCATCATTTAATGTTGGCTCAGCAAGCGGTTGTTAGTCACATTGATAGTCATTTTAAGAATAACAATGGATTGGTTGCTGTAAATGGGCCTCCTGGAACAGGCAAAACTACCTTGCTTTGTGATGTGATTGCCAATGTTGTTGTGCAGCGAGCCATTAAAATTGCACGGCTAAATTCGCCGAGAGATGCTTTCTTAGGAAGAAAGACTGTTGAGCTAAATAATAGAGAGTGGGGGTTCTTCCCTATTGATCCCGCCATTGTTGGTGGCACCGGCATTGTTGTCAGCAGTAATAACAATTCTGCCGTTGAAAATATATCAAAAGAACTCCCGCTTAAAAGCAAAATAAGCAAAGATTTTCAAGAACAAGATGAGCTTGCTTCCTATTTTCGAAGTGTGGCCAACAGTGTTTTTAATGAATTCAAAAAGGAAAATGAAACGTGCCCTGAAGCATGGGGATTAATTTCCGTTGCATTAGGCAATAAAGCTAATCGCACCAAGGCTGATAAAGCACTATTTGGCAAGCCATCGAACAAAGAAATATTAGATATTTCTTCAAATGACCTATCCAGCTTAAAGACGACCATTGAATCAGTTAGGCAATTGGTTGCCAAAGAATCACCTAATGCTGACACTGAAAAACAATTGTTGGTTAGAAAATGGGAAAATGAAAAAGTATTCTTTCTGGAAACGCTTGCTAAGATTCAACAAAGAATTGACCAATTCATTGAAATTGAAAAGATAACTGACCGATCTCATGAGTTAGCGCAGCAAATTAAAAATGCGGAGAATGCCTTATGCACAGAGCATCAAATTCATCCTAAAAATGTCAAAGCAATAGAATTTTCCAAAGCCACTCTTGAGCGACGGGCTTTGGAATTGCAAGTACCTATAGGGCAAGCAAAAGAACGGTGTCAATTTTTATCTATAGAAGTAGAAGAGCTTGATGAGCTATTTAATTTGACTAGCATCGATAACGCATACAGCTTGTTTGAAAAACTTTTAAACTGGCTTGGTATAAAAACAGAGTTGTCCAAACAAAAAAGTAAAAATATCGGCGAGGCCAAATTAAAAAAACTTGATAAAGCAAAGCAGCATAGCAAGCAGAAACAAGATTTACAGGGATTTGAACAACAATTTAGCCAAATTTTGCATGAATTGGAAGAACAGGATAATCATTACCAAAAAGAGCTTAATCGTCATGAAGTGACAGTAGCCGCTCAACAAAATTTGCACAGACAGGCGGAAGAAGCACTTGCTAAAGACAGGCATGTTGTTGAGCAATTTTGTCGATCTAATAACGTCAAAGTTCCAGATGTTGCTTTTTTTGCTCAAACCAAGGACGCATTACACTTATCCAGTGTTTGGGTTTCTGAAGAATTTGAAGAGTTACGATCTCAATTATTTTTATCCGCATTGAGGCTGCATGAAGCGACATTGCGCGCCGAAAGCGGCAGAGCATCTTCGAATTTCACGGTAGTTAGCCATCTATTGCAGGGTACAATCAGTTCAAAAGCAAGCAGTCAGGATATAGAGTCAATCTGGGACTTATTGTTTTTTATCGTTCCTGTTGTTTCTACGACGCTGGCTTCCTTTGATCGATTATTTTCTGGTTTAACGACGGAATCATTAGGATGGCTTTTAATTGATGAAGCAGGCCAAGCCACGCCTCAGTCCATTGCATCAGCATTATGGCGTAGCAAAAAAGCGGTTATTATTGGCGATCCTTTACAAATTGAACCCGTCATGACCGTTCCGTTCAATATTGTTGCCGAACTTAGGAGGCAATATCAGGTGGATATTAAATGGTCTCCATCTAGTGAATCAGCGCAAACGCTCTCGGATAGAACAATGGGGTTAGGGGCTTATGTAGGATCCACATGGACTGGCTTGCCTTTGCGAAGTCATCGGCGCTGTATCGATCCTATGTTTAAGGTGTCCAATGCTATTGCATATGACAATCAAATGGTACAAGCAATTTTAAATAGTAGCAGTCTGGATTTACCTCCAAGTGCTTGGCATGATGTAAAGGGTGTTTCATCGAATGAAAAGGTTGTTCCTGAAGAAATGCAAGCTTTAGAAGGATTGTTAAATAAATTTAAAAAAAGTACGTATGGTGCATGGCCTAAGGATTCAAACGGAGAACCAGTTTCACTCTATGTTATTTCGCCGTTCAAAAAAGTAGCAGATGCGTGTTCTGATAAAATAAAAAACCTAGGCTTAAGCGATAAAGTCAAGAGCGGAACCGTTCATACTTTTCAAGGTAAGGAAGCCGTGTTGTCATTATTGTATTAGGCTCTAAGCCAGGCAAAGAGGGCCAAGGTAGTCGGACGTGGGCCTCTGCAAAACCTAATATTTTAAATGTTGCTTTAACGCGTGCAAAAAACAGAGTCTATATTATTGGGAATGCCGATGATTGGAAAACCTGTTCACAATTTGATGTGCTTTATGAAGAATTAGCAAACACACAACAAATTATTACAAAGCAATAACGGTTTTCATGGCTTTCATGAGAATTCTTGCTTTGTAGCCGCCGAGCAAGTGTTGAGTTGTGTAAGACCGGCTTCGCGGTCAGGGTTTATTTAACTCTTCACATGTACATTGATTTAAAAAGTCTGGATAATTCCCAGCCTTCAATGCACTCATAAATTTTTATGGACTTCAAATTAATCAATACGGATGGTCATGCGCGGCGCGGCCAGCTTACGTTTGCCCGCGGCATCGTGGAAACGCCCATTTTTATGCCGGTCGGCACGTATGGGACGGTTAAATCGCTGACGCCCGATGAACTGACCGGTATCGGCGCGCAGATTATTCTGGGCAATACCTTTCATTTAATGCTGCGTCCCGGTATGGATGTGGTCAAGGCGCACGGCGATTTGCATGATTTTATGCATTGGGACAAGCCGATTTTGACCGATTCCGGCGGCTTCCAGGTATTCAGCCTGGGCGCGCTACGGAAAATCACCGAAAAAGGCGTGACTTTCAAATCGCCGATCAACGGCAGTTCCATTTTCATGGGGCCTGAAGAGTCGATGCGGGTGCAACGCGACTTGGGTTCGGACATCGTGATGATTTTCGATGAATGCACTCCGTATCCCGCGACGGTTCATGAGGCGGCCGATTCGATGCGCTTATCGTTGCGTTGGGCGGCGCGCAGCAAGGCGGCTCATGAGGGTAATGACTCGGCTTTATTCGGCATTGTACAGGGCGGGATGTATGAACATCTGCGTCAGGAGTCGATAGCCGGTTTGGTCGACATCGGTTTTGACGGCTACGCGATCGGCGGATTGTCGGTTGGCGAGCCCAAAGAAGAAATGATGGCGACGCTGGACGTGGTGCATGGCAAAATGCCGGTCGATAAGCCGCGCTATTTAATGGGCGTGGGTACGCCTGAAGATTTGGTGGAGGCGGTCAGGCGCGGCATTGACATGTTCGACTGCGTGATGCCGACCCGCAACGCCCGTAACGGTCATTTATTCACCACCTTCGGCGTGGTAAAAATCAGGAACAGCCAGTATGAGTTCGATACCGGCCCGCTGGATGAATCCTGCGGCTGTTATACCTGCCGGAATTATTCGAGAGCCTATTTGCGACATCTGGACAAATGCAAGGAAATGCTGGGTTCAAGGCTCAATACCATTCATAACCTTTATTATTACCTGAGCCTGATGCAGGGCTTGCGCGATGCGATTGAAAGGCAAGAACTGGATATTTTTGTCAAGCAATTTTACCAACAACGAGGAAAAGCCGTGCCGACTGTGGCATAATGGCGAACTTTTTTAATTACAACGCTTTTTTGTAATGACTCAGTGCCATTCAATACAATGGGACGCAGATGACGCAGATAAATCATGAAAAATCTTGGTTTAATCATAATTATCAGCGTTCCATTTTGGACTACTGGGTAGTAACACTTTTTTATAATAATAACCTCCGAGGATAATCATGAGTTTTTTTATTTCTGACGCTGTAGCTGCAGCTGCCCCCGCCTCCCAATCACCCGGCATTGAAGGCATGCTGTTTCCACTGGGTATACTGGTGTTTTTTTACTTTTTGTTTTTGCGTCCGCAATCCAAGCGCGCCAAAGAGAAGAAAGAAATGATTGCCGCGATGACTAAAGGCTCCGAAGTGGTCACTTCAGGCGGTATTTTAGGCAAGGTCGTTGATCTGGATGATAATTTCGTCAAGGTTGAAATCTGCGACAATACTTTTATTCAAGTACAGCGTCATAGTATTGAGAGCATGATGCCGAAAGGAACTTACAAAGCGATAACTAAGAAAGTCGCTAAAGTTTAATGCTGTGGGCGCGAATTTACTTGTGCCCTTAAGGGTATTCACGCGTTTAATCTACTGCGCGGATACATTCGCGCCCACAACGTCTCTACGACATAGTTGAATTGTTGGAATAACACATGCAAAACCATTTCCCACTTTGGAAAAATTTATTGGTCCTGATTATTTTTGCGGTCGGGATTATTTATGCGTTGCCGAACTTGTACGGCGACGATCCTTCTGTTCAGGTGTCATCGACACACCCTGCCAAATTGGTGCAGGAGCAGGCAAATCAGATCGAGTCTGTCATTAAGACGGCCGGATTTAATGTCAAGGCATTTGAGTTTAAAGACGGCCGCATTTTAGCCCGCTTTAACAGCGCCGACGATCAGCTGAAAGTAGCGGATTTGCTCAGGGATCAAATGAGCGACGATTATAACATCGCGTTAAATCTGGCACCGACGACACCCGCTTGGCTAAGGTCTTTGGGGGCGGATGCCATGTATCTGGGTCTTGACTTGCGCGGCGGGGTGCATTTTCTGCTGGAAGTGGACATGGATGCTGCTGTCAAGCAAGCTGAAGATCGCTACAACGATGATGTGCGCTTGGCGTTAAGAAACGAAAAATTACGCTATCAATCGGTTTCCAAAGACGACGGCTTCATTAAGGTTAAGCTGAACTCGGCTGACGACAAACCGGCGCTGTTGAAGGTGCTGGGTAAAGATTTTCGCGCGCTGGAGGTTACCGAACCCAAAGAGCAGGATCAAGTCTGGTTGAAGCTTTCCGAAAAAGAAGTGCGGGATATTAAGAAATTTGCCGTAGCGCAAAATATGACCACCTTGCGTAATCGCGTCAACGAATTAGGTGTTGCGGAGCCGGTGATTCAGCAACAAGGTGAAAACCGTATCATGGTTCAGTTGCCCGGCGTACAGGATACCAACCGTGCCAAGGAGATTTTGGGCACAACCGCGACTCTGGAATACCGTCTGGTTGATGTGGAACACGATGTGCAAAAAGCGGTCGAAGGGCATGTTCCGGTCGGCAGTCGCTTGTATACCGAACGTAACGGTAATCCTATCCTGTTGGATCGACGGGTTATCGTAACTGGCGATCAAATCGTCGATTCTTCTTCCGGAGTTGATCAGGATGGCAGACCTTCGGTCAATATTTCCCTGAACGGCGTCGGCGCAGCCAAAATGGGTAAATTGACCCAGGCTAATATTGGCAAGCCGATGGCGGTGGTGTTCATCGAATATAAAGTTGAAACCAAGCTGGTGAACGGCCAAAAAGTCCGTCATAAACAGAAGGTTGAAAAAGTCATCAACGTGGCGACTATTCAGGGCGTTTTCAGTCATCGCTTCCAGACCACCGGTTTAGACAGTCCTCAGGAAGCGCGTAACCTGTCGTTATTGTTAAGAGCCGGTGCGCTGGCAGCTCCCGTTGATATTGTCGAAGAGCGCACCGTGGGTCCAAGCTTAGGCCAGGATAATATCGATAAGGGCATGTTGTCTTTTATGGTGGGCTTTGCGTTGGTTGTGCTGTTTATGGCGGTTTATTACCGGCTGTTCGGCATGATCGCCAACTTTGCACTGGCGTTTAACGTAGTCATTGTTGTGGCGATTTTGTCGATGTTGCAGGCAACCTTAACGCTGCCGGGCATTGCCGGGATCATCCTGACCGTGGGTATGTCGGTTGACGCTAACGTATTGATCTTCGAACGGATTAAGGAAGAACTCAAAAATGGCAACACGCCGCAGTCCGCTATATTTATCGGTTATGAGAAAGCCTTTGCCACCATTCTGGACTCCCACTTTACCAATCTTGTGGTGGCGGTGGTGTTGTTTGCTTACGGTACCGGTTCCGTTAAAGGTTTTGCGGTGACGCTGATTATCGGGATTTTGTCATCGATGTTTACGGCAATTACCGGTACGCGGATGGTTATTAACTGGATATACGGTAACCGCAGGGTTGAGAAACTATCTATTTAGTAAAGTGTCGGATGACACGCCTTGTGCTAAATCCGGCTTACATGACTTTTACATAGAAGATTAAACATGTTTAAAAAAGATATAAATTTTATAGGTAACCGAAACATAGCGCTGATGTTTTCCGCTGTGCTGACGATTCTTTCGATAGTGGCGATTGCTGTACATGGTTTTCAGATGGGCATCGATTTCACCGGCGGCACCTTGATTGAGGTGGGCTATCAAAAACCAGCCGATTTAACCGTACTGCGTAACACGTTGGATACTGAAGGTTTTAGCGACGCCACGGTACAGAATTTCGGTACCACAAAAGACGTCCTGATTCGCCTGAAACCGCAAGAAGGGGTTAGCAGTGTCGAATTAAGTTCCAAGGTACTTGAGGCCATTAACAAGAATGCTGCAGAACCGGCCAGTGTGCGCCGTGTTGAATTTGTCGGTCCCCAAGTCGGCGATGACCTGGCTGAGGACGGTTTTTTGGCGCTTTTGTATTCAACAATTTGTATTTTGATTTACATCGCCTGGCGTTTTGAATGGAAGTTCTCGGTCGGTGCGATCATAGCGACGTTGCATGACGTCATTGTTACGCTGGGACTGTTCTCTATTTTAGGACTGGAGTTTGACCTGACGGTGTTGGCGGCGGTTCTTGCGCTGATCGGTTATTCGTTGAACGATACCATCGTGGTTTATGACCGTATCCGGGAAAATTTCCGGGCATTAAGAAATAAATCGACCGAAGAAATCATGAATATTTCGGTCAATGTCACCTTAAGCCGTACCATCATGACGTCGTTGACGGTGCTGCTGGTGCTGGTTTCGTTGTTCTTTTTGGGTGGGGAAGTGATACATAACTTTGCCATTGTGCTGCTGTTCGGCGTATTTTTCGGTACCTATTCCTCTATTTTTATCGCCAGCCCTGTGGCTTTGCTGTTGGGCCTCAGTCCAGAGGATTTGATGATCCCGGTAAAAGAAGGCGCAGAACTGGATAATAGGCCTTAACCGGATCAGGTATTTTTAAAATACAGCGGCTGATCAGGTATAATCAGCCGCTTAATAAATATTTATTCATAATTTGGAGTTTTAAAAAAATGGCGATAGAACGCACTTTTTCAATCATTAAACCTGACGCTGTAGCAAAAAACGTAATCGGCGAAATTTACAGCCGTTTTGAAAAGAACGATTTAAAAATCGTTGCTGCAAAAATGCTGCACCTGACCAAAGAACAAGCCGAAGGCTTTTACGCAGAACACAGCGAACGCGGTTTCTTTAATGATTTAGTGGCATTTATGATTTCAGGTCCTGTGATCATGCAAGTGCTGGAAGGAGAAAACGCGGTTCTTAAGCATCGCGACATCATGGGTGCGACTAACCCGAAAGAAGCGGCTGCCGGAACTATCCGCGCCGATTTCGCCAGCAGCATCGATGAGAATGCCGTACACGGTTCAGACGCTGTTGAAACCGCTCAAAGGGAAATTGCTTACTTTTTCTCAGACAATGAAATCTGTGCTAGAACCCGTTAATACAAAAACCATCAATTTGCTCGATTTCGACAGAAAAGGCCTTGCGGCCTTTTTTGTCGAGTTAGGCGAGAAGCCTTTTCGGGCGACGCAGTTGCTTAAATGGATCTATCAGGAAGGTGTCGAAGACTTCGACCTGATGACCAATTTGAGCAAGTCATTGCGTGCTTATTTAACTGAAAACTGTTATATAGCAACGCCTGAAATCGTGCTTGAAAAAGTCGCAACGGACGGTACCTGTAAATGGGTCATGCAAACCGGTTGCGGCAACCGGATAGAAACGGTGTTTATTCCTGAAGAGGGACGCGGCACTTTATGCGTTTCATCGCAAATCGGCTGTGCGTTGGCCTGTACTTTTTGTTCTACCGCCCAGCAAGGTTTTAATCGTAACTTGACCACGGCTGAAATCATCGGCCAGTTATTTGCTGCGCAAAAACGCTTGGGTCCGGAAAACAGAATTACCAATGTGGTGATGATGGGCATGGGCGAGCCGCTGCTTAATTTCGACAATGTAGTCGCGGCCATGAACCTGATGATGGATGATTTTACCTTCGGGCTGTCCAAGCGCCGAGTGACCATCAGTACTTCGGGCGTAGTGCCGGCCATGTATCGCTTAACCCAGGTTTGCGATGTCAGTCTTGCGGTGTCGTTACATGCGGTAACCGATGAGCTACGGGATGAACTGGTCCCCATCAATAAAAAATATCCATTGAAGGAGCTAATGGAAGCATGCCGGGATAACGCAAAAATAGCGCCACGGCGCACCGTCACCTTTGAATATGTGATGCTCGATGGCATTAACGACTCGCTACAGGATGCGCGGGGACTGATCAAGCTGTTAAAAACGGTGCCGTCAAAAATCAATTTAATACCCTTTAACCCGTTTCCCAATTCTGCTTACCGCTGTTCCAGTAAAGAAGCAATTAATCGCTTTAAAACACTGTTAAACGACGCAGGCATAGTCACCACGGTCAGAAAGACGCGCGGCGAAGATATTGATGCCGCTTGCGGTCAGTTGGTAGGACAGGTTAAAGATAAAAGCCGCAGGCACTTGAAAATCCAACCGGCTGGTTCCGAACGTGCCGCGTGATTTATCAAAACTGATTAATCGAGTTGCGCTAGTGTTGTTGGTTACGGCTTTGGTTGCCTGTAGTCCAGCGAGCAGCACTAAAAGTAATAATTCCGAGGATGTGCATTTACAGCTGGGGGTGCGCTATCTAAGCATGAATAAGCTGGAATTGGCTAAGGAGAACTTGCTGCTGGCCTTAAAAAATAATTCAGATAATACACAGGCGCACAATGCCCTGGCTTTTTTGTATGAAAAATTAAATCAGCCCGACAAGGCCAAAGAGCATTATGAGACCGCCCTGGATTTGACGCCTGATGATTTGGGCGTGCAAAATAATTTCGGTCGTTTTCTCTGTGAACATGGAGAACTTGAAGAAGGCATGGAATTATTGTCTCAGGCCAGTTCAAATCCGTTAAACGACAGGCAGTGGTTAGCATTAACGAATGCCGGACGATGCGGACTGAGCATGGGGCAAAAACAACAAGCCGAGAATTATTTCAGGCAAGCGTTGCAACTTAATAGCACGTATGCGGCGGCCTTATCGGAAATGCAAAAAATCGCTTACGAGAAAGGCGATTATTGGGCGGCAAAAGGCTTTTTGCAGCGTTATCTGGGCGTTGCAACCCATACACCTGAAACCTTATGGTTTGCAGCGCAAGCTGAGCGGGCATTGGGCAATAAAGAGCTTGCACGGGAATATAAAAACTTATTACTGGAAAAATTTCCGCTTTCAAATGAAGCAAAAAAAATCGTAGCAGTTAAAGATTTTTAATTAATGGGCGAAGGGCAAAAGGCGAAAAAACACAGCTTTCGCCTTTTGTCCTTCGCCTTTCGTCTCTTTATGATATTTACCGGTTATTAATGAGAAGATTATTTAAATCCGTGACATCCCTATTTAAATATGGCAAATAACATTCAAGCAATTCGAGGGATGCACGATGTGCTTCCCGAACAGACGCCGCTCTGGCAGTATGCGGAACTCTGCATCAGAGACGTACTCGGCGCTTATGGTTACAGTGAAATTCGGTTGCCGATTGTGGAAAAAACCGAACTTTTCAAACGTTCTATCGGCGAAGTAACCGACATCGTCGAAAAAGAAATGTATACGTTCGATGACCGGAACGGCGACTCCTTAACCTTGCGGCCTGAAGGCACTGCCGGTTGCCTTAGAGCCTGTCTGGAGCATGGCTTATTGCACAATCAGGTGCATCGGTTATGGTATTACGGACCGATGTATCGACATGAGCGGCCGCAAAAAGGCCGCTATCGCCAGTTTTTTCAATTGGGTGTCGAAACCTACGGCATGGCAGGCCCCGATATTGATGCGGAGTTGATCCTGATCATGGACCGGTTGTGGAAAAAACTGGGCATCCGCGACAAGGTTCGCCTACAGCTCAATTCCTTGGGCACGATTGTCGAGCGCATCGTGTACCGGGAAAGTCTGGTCGGCTATTTTCAAGGCCAACTGGATCAATTGGATGAAGACAGTTTGCGTCGGCTGGAGACCAATCCGCTACGGATTCTGGATACCAAAAATCCGGCGATGCGGCAGGTTGTCGCTAACGCGCCGGAATTAATGGATTTCCTGGGCGATGAGAGCCGTCAGCATTTTAAGGCAATCACCACGATATTGGATGATCTGGGCATCGGCTATGAGATCAATTCCCGCTTGGTGCGCGGCCTCGATTATTACAGCAAGACCGTTTTCGAGTGGGTGACCGATGAACTGGGCTCGCAGGGCACCGTATGTGCGGGCGGGCGTTATGACGGATTGATAGAACAGCTGGGCGGCAAACCCAATCACGCGGTCGGTTTTGCGATGGGCATGGAGCGCTTGTTGGCTTTGATGGAAACGCTGGATAATGTGCAGTTTGCAAGACCCGTTGATGCGTATATGATTCGGGTCGGTGAAGCCGCAGAGCAAGAAGGCATGCGCTTTGCGGAGACCGTCAGGAATGAAATTCCCGGCTTGAAATTACAGGTCAATTGCGGCGGCGGCAGTTTTAAAAGTCAGTTTAAAAAAGCCGACAAAAGCGGTGCCGAATTTGCGATCATCCTGGGAGACGATGAAGTCAGCCGTGGCGAGGTCAGTGTCAAACCGCTACGCAATAATGAGCTGGAGCAGCAGAATATGTCTCAGCAGCAGGCGATTGAGTTTTTGATAGAACACCGATGACACGGGTTTAAAAGGCGAAAGGCAAAGGACGAAGGGCAAAAGAACGGCGCCTTTCGCCTTTCGCCTTTCGTCCTTCGCCTTTTTTTAAACATCAAACAAGAGAAAAATAAGTGGAAATGTACGATTCAGAAGAAGAACAGGTTGAAGCCTTAAAAAGATGGTGGAAAGAAAACTCAACCGCTACCATCGTGGGTTTGGTCATGGGTATTGTCATTATTCTGGGCTGGAATTACTGGCAGGATCATAAGAAAGCGCAGTCAGCGCAAGCTTCCGCAACTTATGATCAATTACTGAAAGCGTTGGACGAGAATAAGAATGACAGCGTAGACAAGCTGGCCCAACGCATGCAGGAGCAATTTAAGGGCACCGAATATGCGGCATTCAGTGGATTATTCCAGGCCAAATTAAAGTCTCAGCAAGGCGATTTCGCCGCAGCAAAGCAGATTTTGAAGACTATTGCGGCAGAGCCGAATAAACAGTTAAGCAATATCGCCAAGATAAGACTGGTGCGCTTAATGTTGGCTACCGGTGAATATGAGCAGGGCTTGCAGGTCATTAACGAAGTGGATGCCAAAGCGGCGGCCAGTTACTCAGCCAATTATGATGAATTGGTAGGCGATTTGTACGTAGCTCTGGATCGTTTGGATGAGGCGCGCACGTCGTATCAAAGTGCCCTGAGAAATGGACAGCCGTCACCGTTGTTACAGTTCAAAATTGATGACCTGACCGCTCAAGAAAAACTAGAAACTCAAAAATAATGAGTAACAATCCAACCTATATGAGTCAGGCGGAAGGCGAAAGGCGAAAGGCGAAAAAGCCTTTTGCCCTTTGCCTTTTGCCCTTTGCCTTTACCCTATTAACAGGCTGTGCGGCTGTTGATACGGTTGGCGAATCTATTTCCGGCATTACCGATTACTTTCGTGGCGGCGAAGACAATGCCGATCCTCCGAGCGTTCTGGTTGAGTATCCCCCTGAAATCCAGCTTGAAGTGGTCTGGAAGGAATCGGTGGGGGTCGGCGCTGACGAGCAATCCTTAAAACTGATTCCGGTCATCGGCAGCGGAAAAATACTGGCGGCGGATCGGGAAGGATTGGTACAGGCCAGAAGCCTGACGACCGGTAATTTAATCTGGGAGGTTGAGACCGACGTTCATTTTTCCGGCGGGCCGGGTCTTGGCGCAGGCACCGTGATTTTGGGTTCCAGCGATGCCGAAGTCGTTGCCCTGGACATTGAAACCGGCGCGGTACAGTGGAAATCCGCAGTATCCAGCGAAGTGCTTTCGGTGCCCGTTGTCGCCAATGGTGTTGTTATCATCCGTACCACGGATGGCTCCGTGATCGCTCTTGACGAGAAGACCGGCGGCAAGCGCTGGAGTTATGAACGCACCGTACCGGCTTTAAGTATACGCGGAACCGGATCGCCGTTGATTGTTGAGGATAACGTCATCGGCGGCTACGATAACGGCAAATTAATGGCCTTGCGTTTGGCTGACGGCAAATATGTATGGGAAACCAGCATTGCCATTCCCAAAGGGCGCTCTGAAATTGAACGGCTGGTCGATCTGGATGTCGATCCTATCGTCATTAACGGCGTGATTTACGTTGCCAGCTATCAGGGCGGCATAGCGGCTATTTCGGAATTGGACGGCGATATATTGTGGCGCAATGAAACCATTTCATCGCATTCAGGCTTGAGTAACGACTCCCGGTATTTATACCTGACCGATTCGGAAAGTCATGTCATGCAGCTGGATCAGCGTAGCGGCGCGGCCTTGTGGAAGCAAAAGGATTTACATCAAAGAAGATTGACCGCTCCCGCCGCCTATGAAAATTATGTAGTGGCAGGGGATTTTGAAGGTTATGTGCATTGGCTGTCCAACACCGACGGCAGGCAACTGGGGCGCGTACAAGTGACCGAGAGTGCAATCGATGCCAAGCCTATCGTGGTAGATAATACCGTTTATGTTTATGCAAAAGACGGCACGCTTGCCGCTTTAAAAGTTAAATAAAAATATGTTACCTGTAATAGCCTTAGTAGGGCGACCCAATGTGGGCAAGTCCACATTATTCAATTATTTAACCCGAAGCCGCGATGCACTGGTTGCGGATTTTTCGGGACTGACCCGTGATCGGCAATACGGCCGGGTAAAGCTGGGCGACCGTCCCTGCCTGGTCGTCGATACCGGCGGTATAGCCGATGACGCGGAAGGTATAGAAAGTTTTGCCAGAAAACAGGTGCAGATCGCACTGGAAGAAGCGGACATCGTATTTTTCATGGTTGACGCGCGCGAAGGGCTGAGCGCGTCCGACAAAGTGATTGCCGATACCCTGAGAAAGTTGCAAAAGCCGGTCATATTGGTCACCAACAAGGTTGACGGTCTGGATGCCAGTACTGCCGCATCGGACTTTTACTCGCTGGCGTTGGGCGAGCCGGTGAAAATCGCCGCGTCCCATGGCAAGGGTATACCCGAATTACTGGAAAAAGTTAACCAGCTGCTGCCGCCGGATAAGGGTGAAGTCGAAGAGGCGCATAGCGGTATCGGCATCGCCGTGGTTGGACGGCCCAATGTCGGCAAATCGACGCTGGTCAACCGCCTGTTAGGCGAAGAACGGGTTATCGTATTCGATGAACCGGGCACCACGCGCGACAGTATCTACATTCCTTTTGAACGCAACGGCAAGAAGTTCACCCTGATCGATACCGCCGGAATGCGCAGACGATCGAAAATAGCCGAAACCATCGAGAAATTCAGCGTCATTAAATCGTTGCAGGCGATTGAAAAAGCCAATGTCGTCATTTACTTGATTGACGCACGGGAAGGCATTACCGATCAGGATGCGCATTTATTAGGTCTGGTATTGGAAGCCGGAAGAGCCTTGATTATCGGCCTGAATAAATGGGACGGCATCAGCGCCGACCAGAAGGCAACCATTCATCGGCAGCTCGACGTCAAACTGTCCTTTCTGGAGTTTGCCGAAAAACACCCGATTTCCGCATTGCATGGCAGCGGCGTCGGCAAAATGTTCGATGTCGTGCAGCAATTGTATGCAGCGGCAATGCTCGATATGTCTACGCCGGTTTTGACCCGTATCCTGAAAGAAGCCACCACCGCGCATCAACCGCCGATAGTGAATAGTCGTCGTGTTAAGCTGAAATACGCGCATCAGGGCGGCAGGAATCCGCCCATCGTGGTTATCCACGGCGTGCAAACCGACTCACTGCCGGAGTCTTACAAGCGTTACTTGATCAACTATTACCGCGACAAAATGGGTTTGGTCGGAACGCCGATCCGGTTAGTCTTCAAGTCGGCGGTCAATCCGTTTCACGGGCAAAAGAACAAGCTGACTGAGTGGCAGGTGAAAAAGAAGGAACGCTTGATGAAGCGGGTTAAGAGTAAGAAGAGGGATTAATAAGCAGGCGAAAGGCGAAAGGTTGCTGCCGCCCACCCTGATTTGACTTAAGTAGGGCGTAGGCCGGAATAAGGCTACCCAAGCGTAGTGCGAGGTAGCGTTTCCGGCGGATTATGCTGGTGTATTGCCGGAAACGCCTGTTTTCGCTGTCGCTCAAACCGGCTTATTCCGGCCTACGACTAAAGCTCTCTCGGCAACCGCTCCATGTGTTGTTCTACCTCCTGCATAACCCACATGGATGTGGGGAATGCAGATATTGCAGGAGCAAATATCTGTCCATGCAGTCGCCCAGAGGGGGAATAAACACGGCCCAAGACTGTCTAAGCCTGTCGACGCATGAATGTCTTAAGGCATGTTATTAAATCAACAACACAGGAAACAACCATGGCTACAATCACATTTCAAGGAAAACCCCTCAACACGTCCGGCGAATTGCCCGCGGTCGGCAGCGATGCACCGGCATTTTCCCTGACCAGTCGCGAGTTAGTGGACGTTACCCTGGCAACCTATGCCGGAAAAAGAAAAGTGCTGAATATCGTACCCAGCCTGGACACCCCAACCTGCGCCGCATCAACGCGCAAATTCAACCAGAAAGCCTCGCATCTGGACAATACCGTCGTGTTAGCCGTTTCAGCCGACCTGCCTTTTGCGCAAAGCCGTTTTTGCGAATCGGAAGACTTAACAGACGTCATCCCCTTGTCAACTTTCCGTTCCAGTTTCTCTAACGATTACGGTGTAACCATCGCCGATACCTTTCTGCGCGGTTTGACCGCCCGTGCCGTTGTCATTATCGATGAGCATGACAAAGTGATCTACACGCAATTGGTCGGTGAACTTGCTAATGAGCCGGATTATGAAAGCGCGTTGGCGGTGTTGTAAAACTGCGGCATCGAAGGGTTTGAAAAAAGACGTTTATCCACATCACGTTACTTTAAATATGCCCTTGTTAAGTCATTGAGCCTAGTGTATAAAATCAGCCGAGAGATAAGGGCTTGTTTTATATTTTACGGGCAAAAAAGGTCAGGTTACTTTCGCTGTATTAATTGTAATCTGGCCTTTTTTACGCGCAACGATAATAGTGTTAGCTCAACGCGCTGTTGGGAAATCAAGGTATAAATCCTCCCTCATCATTTTACGAGCTGTCTGGTTATCGCTAGATATGCACTTTCCTGCATGTTGGCCAGTATGTCGCTATCAACTTCTTTCCAATAGCGTGGGTGCTTATGGACACTATTCAGAATCTAATCGGAAACATCGAAAAGGTGATTATCGGCAAGCGGTCGGTGGTCGAATTGGCGGTGGTTTCGTTGCTGTGCCGGGGGCATGTGTTGCTGGAAGATGTGCCGGGTACCGGCAAAACCATGCTGGCGCGTGCCTTGGCCCGTTCCGTGGCGATGGATTGCAAACGCTTGCAATGCACCCCGGATTTGCTGCCCTCGGACGTGACCGGGGTGCCGGTGTTCAACCAGAAAACCTGTGAATTCGAGTTCCGTCCCGGCCCTGTTTTTACCAATATCCTGTTGGTGGATGAGATCAACAGGGCTACGCCTCGCGCCCAGTCCGCTCTGTTGGAATGTATGGAGGAATTTCGCGTCAGCGTCGATGTGCATACCTACGATTTGCCCAAGGTGTTTATGGTACTGGCTACGCAGAATCCTATCGAGATGGCCGGCACTTATGTGCTGCCCGAAGCCCAGTTGGATCGTTTTTTCATGCGTCTGAGCGTGGGTTATCCCTCGGTGGAGGAGGAAACGCGCATGATCTACGCCCAGGCCGATTCCCATCCTATCGAGCATTTGCAGGCGGTGGTCAACGAGGCCGATCTGCTGGCTGCGAGAGAGGCGGTGCGGGCGGTGCATATGGATTCGTCGGTGGGCCAATACGTAGCCCGCATCAGCGCCGCCACTCGCCAGCATCCGCAGTTGCGCTTGGGCGCCAGTCCGCGCGGTACTTTGGCGTTGACCCGCGCAGCCCAGGGCTTGGCCTTGTTGCGTAAACAAGCATACGTCACGCCGGATGCGGTCAAGGCCATGGCCGGGCCGGTATTGGAACACCGCCTGATTCTGCGGCCCCAGGCCGCAGCTCAAGGCCGGACAGCGCGGGAAGTGCTGGCCGAGGTGCTGGATCAGGTGCCGCCGCCGGTATGAACGCGGCAGTCGTTGTCTCACGGCGGCGCATCGCCATGCCGCTGGTGCTGGCGGGCATAACTCTGGTAGTCTATTTTTCGGCGCTGAACCGGAGCCAGCCGCTGATTTGGGGCGTCGCGGCCGTGCTGTCCGCGAGTCTGGTAATCGGCTTCGCTTGGCCGCACTGGTTGGTGGGCAGGCTGACCGTGCGGCGTAGCGGGCCGGACAAAGCGGCGGAAGGCAAGGTTATCAGCTTGGGTGTTACCGTGGAAAACCGGGGCTGGCTGCCTCGCTTTATGGTGGAGGTAGTGGATCGCCTGCCTTTTGTCGGCGCGGGCGAAGGACGCGCGCCGGGGGGCGTGTCGCTGGGCCTGATCGGGTACATTCCGGGCCTGGGTCGGCGCGGTTTTCAAGTGAGTCTGGTTTGCGAAAAACGCGGCTTGTACCAACTGGGGCCGGTGGGCCTTTCGACCAGCTTTCCGTTGGGGCTGGCGGAAGCGGGCCGCGGCGGGCAGGAGAGCTTGAGCACCCTGATTGTTTATCCCGAAATTTTCCCCATCGCCGCATGGCCTTTGCAAGGCGCACCCAGCCTGATTCACCGGGGCGGACATTTCCTGCCCAGCGGAGCGGGTTCCGCCGAATTCCGGAGCTTGCGCGAGTATCGCCGGGGCGACAATCCCCGTCACGTTCACTGGCCCACCAGCGCTCGCCTCAACCAGTTGATGGTGAAGGAATACGAGCCTTTGGCCTCGCCTTGTTTATATTTGGTTTTGGACTTGGCGGCTGACGCCAATGTCGGTCAAGGCAAGCATGCCACCCTCGAATACGCGGTAAAAATCGCCTCATCATTGGCGCGTCTGGCATGCGACAACAGCATGCCGGTGCGGCTGGCCGGACAAGGCAAGCAGGCTATCAATGTCAATGCGGGCCAAGGCGAAACGCACTTCGGTGAAATCTTGGAGCTGCTGGCGGTCATCGACGCGGATGGCGAAACGCCTTATCACAAGATGCTGGATAAAGTGGCCGGCGAGTGTTTGGCCGGTGAAACTGTAGTGGTGTTTCTGGCAGAACCGGCGGATCGCGCTCTGGGCACTTTGCAATCGTTGGCTCTGCTGCGCGCACGCGGCGCACATTTGTTGGCGGTTTGCTTTGAGCGGCGATCCTTTCTGGCGACTGACGGCGGGGTAGCGGTCACCGAATCGCCATTGTTCGCCGGTTTGCTGGACTTGGGCGCGCAGGTGGTGCCGGTGCGTCGTGGCGACGACCTGATGCGCCTGTTCAATCCCTGATGAGTCCGCCGCTCACTTATACGCCCGCTTACCTGGGCCTATTCGCCAGCCTGCTGCTGGCGGTCTGTTGCAACGCCTATCTCGACATCGGCTACGGCGGCTTTGCCATCGAGACCCTGTTGTGGGGATTACTGTTCGGCCTGACCTTATGGTGCGGCTGGAGTCAGCAGGGTAAGGCCTCGGAGCAAAGCCGCACCTGGCAGAAAGTGGTGATGTGGCTGGGTCTGTTTCTATTCGCGACTTTATTTTTGTATGTATGGGGGATGCCGCGGGCAGGCATCTATTTGCTGGTCTTTTTGCAAGCCTCCAACAACTGCGTCACCACTACCCGCCGCCAGTTATATCTCGGCCTGCTGGCGGCGCTGGTGATGGCGATCTTCGCTTCCTCCCACTACCGGGCCGACTGGACTATGTTGTTTTATCTGGTGCCGTTTGTGATCGCCGTGGTGTTCACGTTGGCGGCAGAGCAGATTAACCGCCGGGCCGAAGAAGTTCGCAGTCTTAGTCTGGAGCAAAAAATGCTCGGCGGGCAGGCGGCGGCCATCGCTTCGGCGACGTTGTCCATCCTGATTCTGGGGACCGCATTTTACGTCATTACCCCACAGACGAGCTGGACATATTTGAGTTCGAGCTACGGCCTGCCTGCGGCTATAGGTATCGTGCATGAAGGCGAACCGGAACAAGGTCAACAGGGCCGCAACTCTGGAACAGAGGGGAAAGGCACGGGCGATTCGGGCGGCGGCATGGGATCGGTCCGCAGCCAATGGCCCACTCCGGCGGAAATGCGTCAGGCCGCTCAGCGTAGAGGAATGCCCCATTGGCAGTCCGCCGCCATCGTGACCATGGCCGACGTTACCGAAGCGCTGCAACAGCAACTCGCGCCTATCAGGCAAGCCTTCGAGGATTGGTGGGAGGCGTTCAAAAAATGGCTGCAAAAACATTTCGGCCAGGTGATCGGCTCGCTGTTGCTATTGATGCTGCTGGCTCTGGCGAGCGGCCTGTTCTTCCTGCTGCGGGAAGCCAGGGCCGGTATTTGGCTGCGCACTCGTTTCGACTATTGGCGTTATGTTGTGTTCGGGCGTCACGAGCCTGGGCGCGAAGGCGTCCGGCAATTCTACGGTGCCGTGGAACGGCTGTTCGCGCTGCACGGCGAACCCCGTCCCGAAACCCATAACACGCAGGAATACCTACGCCGTATGGGCTTGGTGCGCCCGGCGCTACGGCTTGAGCTGCTGGAAATCACCCTCCAGTTCGAGGACTCCCGCTATGGAGCCAAAGCGCCCAATCCTGAGCAAACCCAGGCTATGCGCGAGCGTTATCGCCGTGTTTATCGGGTTTTGAGCGAATAGTGGGGGGAGTCCCAACATCGACGTATCAATCAGATCACGCCGGTTAACCCCTCAACCAGCAACCGTGAATACTGCTCAGGATCATAGTGATGGTCATTGCTGTCACTGTTGAGCAGTTCGGCCTTGACGATGCCGCCATCGCCGAGAGATAAATCATCCAGCATAATGTAGCTGATGCCGTTTTGCGTGCAATACGTCTGCATAATCCGGTTGAATTCCAGGGTTAGCGCCGTTCTTTCCACTTGCGATGCGGTGACTTCCCGACGAGCGTTGGCAATCTCGCCCCAGTCGTTGCCGTCCTGAATGGTGGGCAGCGGGGTGCTGATGCATACAACCTCAAAATTCCGGTTCAATTCAGACAGAAACCGGGAATAACTGGCGATGGCTTTGTCCATCATTGTTGCAACGGACTCCTGGTATTTTTGCGCCCGGTACCAAATGACGAAACCGGTATCGACTTCGCCCAGCATGACAATGACTTGTTTGGCGGCGGATTGCCTGACGGCTTCCCTGAAGACGGGATAGGCTTGGGTTGTTGTATTGGGGTTTTCCAGTCCCGATGCCGTCGCGCCAATGACGGTGAGGATATTGAAGGCCAGGTTCGGAAATTTTTCCTTGAACAAGGGGTGATTGAAAATAGGGCTATGCGAATCACCCAGAATTAATATTTCCTGCATTTTGGCCTCATCCAATTTTTGTTCAGTATTAAGTAGGGCGTGCCGTGCGCGCCTTAGTTCGCACAGCACTGAAATCCTGATGCCATCCAGCCATGATGCCGTTTCCTCGGCAGAGCACCGACCAGCGCGTGACGGTTAGGCTGTAGAAAGGGTGGCATAACTTTAGAAGTCAGAAAATAAGTAATCTGGCTGCATTATACCCATCGATTGTTCAAAATTGACCATGGTTTGTGTTGTACGGTAAGGTATGATCATGATTGAAACCGAACGGGCGCCATTCTATATGGCTTTGTCATCAAAGCATTGAAGATAGCTCATGCTGTATTAGGTTCAGGCAAAGCAATCCAGGTATTGCAACGGGAAACGGGAGTTCACGCTTCGTCTCCACGCTATTCGTAAATCAAAACGTATTCAGAAAAAAGGAAAACTAATGAGAGTTCTATTGCTGTTTGCTTTATCCATGGTATCCGTACAAGCCACAGCCGCCATCACTTTGCCGGTTAAAGAAATTACCGCTGGCGTATACGTGCATTTTGGCAAACATCAATTCCCGGATAGCAAAAACCACGGCGAAATCGCCAATCTTGGTTTTATTGTCGGGCAAAAATGCGTAGCAGTCATTGATAGCGGCGGCAATCCCGAGCAGGGTTCAGCTTTAAAGCAAGCCGTTACCGAAACCACAAACACACCGATTTGCTATGTGATCAACACCCATGTTCATCCCGACCATATCAACGGCAACAGCGCTTTTAAAGCGGATGGCGTTAAATTCGTCGGTCATCATAAATTAGCCGGAGCCATGGCGGCACGCGGTTCCTACTACTTGGACAAAGCCGCGGACCAATTAGGCGTCAAAATGAGTGCTGCCGATTTAATTCCCCCCGATATCGAAGTCAAAGACAGCTTGAAACTGGATTTGGGCGGACGGACTTTGATCTTAAAAGCCCATCCTACCGCGCATACCGATAACGATTTGAGCGTGTACGACGAAAAAACCAATACAATATGGCTGTCGGATTTATTGTTTACCGAGCATGTGCCAACGCTGGACGGCAGCTTAAAAGGCTGGCTTTCGGAAATCGACAAACTGGAAAAACAGTCTTTCCGTTATGTGATTCCGGGACATGGCGAATTAGTCACGGACTGGCCGCAGAGCATGCAGCCGCAAAAACATTATTTAACCTTGTTACTCACTGAAATTCGCGCCGCAATCAAAAAAGGCCGGCATTTGGAAGACGCAGTGCAAACCGTTGGTTATTCCGAGAAAAATACTTGGGCTTTATTCGATGAATATCACCGTAAAAACGTTACCACCGCTTTTGCTGAATTAGAATGGGAAGATTAACCGGCAATACTGTTGGCTTAAGAGCGTGGGCTCCTTCTCCCTCCGGGACAAATCCGCCGGGAGCGGATTTGCACTAGCCCGCAGGGTGGCGGACAGGACAGTCCGGCATGATTAGGTTGGGATGAGGAGGGTACAAATAGCTTTTTCCTTATTTTGATTTTCCCCTCACCCAACCCTCTCCCTCTGGACGACTGCAAGGATGCAGGAGGTAGAGCAATGCAGGAGCAATTGCCGAGAGGGCTAGTCAACAGTATTGAGATTAATCGGCCATTAAAAAAATGTTAACACTCCGCAAAGCTAAAACAAAACAGGAAAAAACTATGAAATACTCAAAACTCTTATCGGCAATCTTCATCACAACATTATTACCGTTTGCCGCTATCGCCGCTGAAGACGAAAAAATCTGGAATAACGTTTTAAAACCTGAATACTTTGCCCTTCAAGCGATTGAAGAATCCGATAACGTGATTGAACTGGAAACGCCTGTACGCGCTGAAGACCCTGCTTTAGTGCCGTTTAAAATCGTCAGCAAAATCAAGCAAACCAAAGAGCACTACATCAAAAAAATCCTGGTGTTAGTCGATAATAATCCTTTTCCATTCGTCGGCGACTTTGAGTTTACCCCGGAAAGCGGCAAGGCCGATATTGCGATGCGGATACGGGTTAATAGCAACAGCAATATCCGCGCGATAGCCCAAACGAATGACGGCAAATTGACGATGACTAAAAAATTCGTCAAAGCCAGCGGCGGCTGTTCCGCCCCGATCGGTGCCAATTTAGATGAAGCCATGAAACGCTTAGGCAAAATGAAATTCAGATTGGATGGCGATGTTAAAGTTGGCGAACCCGCGTCAGTGCAGTTAATGATCAGCCATCCCAACATTACCGGCATGCAAATGGATCAGGTGACACGCTTTGTTAAAAAAGCGCATTTTGTTAAAGACATTAAAGTTTCGTTTAACGGAAAACCGGTTTTAACCGCGAAAACCGATATTGCCATCAGCACCGATCCTAATTTCAGGTTCTATTTCGTGCCGGAAAAAGCGGGTGAATTAAAAGCCGAAGTGACCGATACCTCTTGCGAAACGCCAACCAAGAGAGACGTTTGCACTAAAGGCGAAACTTATACTGAAACGTTTAAAATCCAGCCGTAGTTTTAAAAGCAAGTGTTAAACCCTGATTGAGACACGAGACATCGCCTGGGTATTACCAGGATTAAGAAGGCGAATAGGGGGGAGAGGGTTGATTGACGGATGGGGTAGGTTGCTCCGTTCGAAGCGTACTTAGCTCCGGTATCGCAAAAAAACGTTAGGAGCGGGGTTGGCAACCCCGCCCCGCTTAGAGGCGCGCACGGCACGCCCTACAGTTATTAAAACGCAGACTTAATCCGCGTTAGCGTCCCGTCGATAAACAGATTTTTTAGTTCTTCCACCATCGCCGGATCGAACATGATGCCGGCATGTGATTCGATATGCGTTATAGCTTCTTCCATCGGCCAGGGTTCTTTATAGGGGCGTTTTGTCGTTAGTGCATCAAAGACATCCACGATTTTTACAATACGCGCAGAAAGCGGAATATTATCGCCTCGTAAGCGGTGCGGATAACCGGTGCCGTCATAATTTTCATGATGACCCGCGGAAATTTCCCGCGCCGTTTCATAAAACGGATTGTTGCCTAAAATGCGCACCCCCGCCAGCGGGTGCTCTCGCATAATATCCCATTCCTCTTCGGTCAGTTTATCCGGCTTTTTCAAAATGGCATCGGGCGTGGCGAGTTTGCCGATGTCGTGCAACATGCTCATTAAGCCCATGTGCGCGGCTGTCTCGTTAGCAACGCCCATGGCGACGGCTAACGCTTCGGTGTAATGCTGTACGCGGTATAAATGGCTGGAGGTGTCCTGGTCTTTGCCCTCGGCCGCCAGACATAACATCACCACCGCGTCTTTGTAGGCGGTTTCCAATTGGTCGCGCGCCGTATCCAAATCGCGTTTTAAAACCAGCGACTCCAACGCCCGCACCACGGTCAAGTTGAGCTCGGCCGGGTCCCACGGTTTGGTGACGTATTTGTAAATGTGAGCGTCATTGACGCAGGTCAGCAGCGATTCAACATCGGCATAACCGGTCAGTAAAATGCGGATGGCGTCGGGCTGGATTTGCAACGCATGGCTTAATACCTGGTCGCCGCTGATATTGGGCATGCGTTGATCGCAAATAATCAAATCGACCGGGTGTATATTTAAAAAAGCAATGCCTTCCTCGCCGCCATTGGCCGATAGCGTTTTGTAGCCTTTGCGAAAGCTGCGCGTTAACGTCGCCAGCACATCGGGATCATCATCAACCAGTAACAGCGTATGCATCTTTAAGCGTCCTTAATCAAGCGAAGTGGAATAGCAATAATAAAGCGTGTGCCGCGGTTCAATTCGGATTCAACCGTGAGCATGCCTTGGTGTTTTTCAATAATGCCGTAAGAAATCGACAAGCCAAGCCCGGTGCCTTCGCCCACCTCTTTGGTGGTAAAGAAAGGGTCGAAGATTTTTTTCCTGACTTCATCAGGCATCCCGGTTCCGGTATCGGCGATGCTGACGACCGCTTGATCGTTCATCTTAGCGGTGGTGATGAAAATGCGGCCTTTATCGGGAATGGCTTGAATCGCATTGGCGAGAATATTCATAAAAACCTGGTTGAGTTCGCCGGCATAACATTCGACCATTTCATTGAGCGCGTAGTCTTTCTCGACGGTAATGCGATCCTTGTAATGGTGATGCAGCATTTGCAGGGTCGAATCCAGGCCTTCTTCGAGCCGAACCGTTTTAACCTCGCCTTGATCGAGACGGGAAAAATTACGTAACGACAACACGATGTTGCGAATGCGATCCGCCGCCTGCTTTTGGCTGTTCAGCAATTTAGCCAGGTCGTCGGTGACAAACGTGTAGTCAATTTGCGCCATGTGGGCGTTTAATTTTTGCGCCTCCGTTTCGTCCATACAACTTTGGGCGAATTCGACCGTGCCTTTAATATCGTCAATGTATTCCTCCAGCGGCGGCATATTGGCGTAAATGGCGCCGATGGGATTGTTGATTTCATGGGCGATACCGGCAACCAATTGGCCTAGCGAAGCCATTTTCTCGGACTGTACCAATTGCGTTTGTGCGGATTGCAGCTTTAGCAGCGCATCCTGCAATTGCTGGGTGCGGTCGATGACTTGGCGTTCCAGGCTAAGATTCAAGTCTTCCAATTCTTTTTCCACTACTAAGAATTTGTGAAACAGCTCGCCTAACCGCGTCGTCATGCGGTTAAACGCATGGCCTAAATCGGCCACTTCATCGCGGCCCGAAACCGGCACTTTGATTGATAAATCGTTGGAATCTTCAATGGTGCGGATGGTGGCGGTCAATTTTTTGATCGGCGTAACCAGAAGACGACTGAGCAAGCTGACCAACACAATCATCGGTACGCCGACTAACGCGGCGGCAAGCAACAAATTTTTGGTCAATTCAAGCAACGGCTCCAGTGCGAGTTTTTTTGGCATGAACGCCGCAATTTGGAAGCTGAAATCGCCGACCGATACCGATTTCGAAATCGAACCCAAATAGCTGATACCGTCAAAAATCCATAAGGGCCGCTCCGAAAAGTCATCATTTATTTCGATTGTTTGCACACCGTTAGCGGTAAAAAGATCTGCGCTGCCCTGGTTTCCTTCATGTGCTTTATGCAGCGCAAAGCTGCTGTCTTTCGGCGCGAGTAGTCGGCTAATATCATCCCATGAATGGGTCATGACTAAATAGCCCTGGGTTTTTAATTGCGGCGGTTTTAACGCCGTCACATGAGCGATGACGCTGCCGTTAATAAAAGGCACCTCATGTTTAAATACCAGCGCGTAATCCTGTTGCGTTTGCCATGCTGGTGGCAATTGGGTTTTTAACACATCCGGTTGCGTCGAAGCGATCAGCACGCCCGCTGCATTGAACACATAGAGATCGCCTTGTAACTGATAATATTGTTTAAGATTGATCAGCTCGGTAGTGATGCGTTTATCCAAATCATCCACCACCACGTCCAGCATCACCGACGAGGCTCGCCATGACAGTAAATTGGTGCGCTCGAACAATAAGACATTACTGATTTCTGCGGCTTTATGGTCGGCAGTGTCGGTAAGATTGCGCTCAATCTGCTGATTGATTTTTTCGCCGAATTGATAGAACACCACCGCACTCAAGGTCGTGGTTACCAATAACACGATCAAACTAAAAAACAGCGTTAAACGAACTGAAAGCGAAAAGCGAGACATGAATTTACTCAGTAGTTAGAAAATATGGGCGAAAGGCGAAAGGCGAAAGGCGAAAGGTACAAGGTGGTTTTTTTCGCCCTTTGCCTTTCGTCCTTTTTACCCGTGTATATTTTCATAAAGTAAGCACCTGCTCTATCCGGTTACTTACTTGAAAATTGTTGCAGGATTTTGATTTGCGGACTTTGCGGTTTCGTTTCGACATAACCGATCGCCCCTTTAATCCGTTCCACAAACAAAATAACGGCCTGCTCGGAATTTTGGGTGACCGGCGGAGTCTCGCCTTTGAACAGCATTTTATCCCAGTAACTGCCCAATTTGTCCGGCGTGCTGTCAAAAATTTCAGCGGTAAAACGGGTGCGGGCATCGGCTTGTGGGGGCAGGTTAATCGGCATAATGTCGTCGCCGTTTTCCCAATGTTTTTTCTTAAGCAAATAAATCGCCGCAATATCCTCTTTATCCAGTTGCGTGGCAGGTAAATCTTTATTGGCAATGATGTATAAATCCGCCCGCGCGATTGAAAACGGCATTAACGCGGCAGTCAGTCCCAAAACAATCAATCGTTTCATTAGAATAACACCGCAATCGAGCTGTAAAGTCCGGTTTGATTTTGAAAAATGCTCCCTTGCGTTTGTTGCCATTCAAGCTTGAACGATAAGCGCGGTACCGGGCGATACACAATGCCGCCTAACGCGGTATCGGTAGCGGCCAGTTTGTTGGCAAATTCAAAATGCTCGTAGCGGCCGATCAGGTTGAAATGCTCGACCAACGGCACCGCCATTTGCACATAACCGCCCCAGTCATGATTGCGATAATGGAGTTGATCGGTATCAACCTGCGTGAATAGTAATTCGCTTTCCAGCTCAAACCACTTGTGTTGCCAATTGCCGTCTACGCTGATGGAATTGCGGATTTCATTGCTTTTTGCAACGTCGGCATGTTGAAAAGATACGCCCAGGTAATAATCCAAATCTTCATGGGCAATCCATCGTGCGCCGGCGACGGTTTGATAATGGCGTTCATGTTCAGTTAGCGGTTTAGGATTAAATTCTTCGACCGGTTGCCAATAAACTTCCAGCGCGTGACCGGCTAACGCATCGAAATCGTGGCGCAGGTTAACGCCTGTCACGTAGTTGGCGCGGGAATAGGATGACGTGACCGGGCGATTGGTCGTCCATACCAACGGTGCGGCATGGACAATATTCCAATGATTGATCGGTGCCAGGAATTTACCGGCGCGTAAGGTGTCGTTTTCGGTGACGTGAATATCGTTATACAGCCGTTCAACGACCAGTTGTGCGCTATTGAATTGTGCGCCTTTGCCTTCTTCCCAAAGCGGAATTTTGTAGGCTTCGGCTTCCAAAAAGGGGTTGAGCCAGCGGTTAAATTTGCCCGAGACGAACAAACTTAAATCATCCAATTCAACGGCGGTGGGCGCACGATTAGGCGAACTGGTCGCCAGTTTGGCATACCCCGAAACGGTGACGGCATCCAGCCATGATGCTGAGTTATCGGCATATAACGGCGGTGCGAAATAAATCATCGCTAAACTGAACGCACAGACAAGCGCGCGACGATTGGAATGTAGCAAAAACGACATAACGGTAAAATTCAGTAGATAAGTAGCATGGCGGTATTATACTCATCGCCTGCTCAAAATTGTCCATTGTTCGAAAGTTGACGGCAAAGTATTGTCCTCCTTGCCGAAATCGAACGAGCTGGAAACATTCTATCGGGTAAAACAGTCGAGCCATTGCACCGGGACACGGGAATACAGGCTTCGTTTCGGCAATTGCTCCTGCTTGGTTTTGATCATAAAAGTCGTAAAGCGGTTGCTTGAGCGCTTGCGCTTGCAGGCGAGCCAGCACTTCAGCAGTCAGCAAGCTTCAATGCTCAACCGACACTTACCCACTTGTTTAAAAAAAGCTGGAAATGATCTTCAGTGAAAGCCGATATAATGAAAAATATTATATAGGCATATTTTTTTTAACCTCTACCGCAATGCAGTAGCCCTCACAAAACACATTTCATGAAAGTTCTCTTATATAACGAACTCAACCCCAAAACCATTCCCGGCTTCGCCAAGCTGAAAAAATACTTGCAAGACGATGACTTCAAATCGGCGGAAGTTAAAAAAGTCGGCGATAACCTGTACCGGGCCAGGCTCAATCAGCGCGATCGCTTGTTGTTCTCGATTTATCAACATCAGCAACAAAACTATGCGTTGATTCTGGAGTTCATTAAAAACCACGCGTACCAGGACTCGCGTTTTTTGCGTCAGGTCAGCAGTATCGATGAAGATAAAATCCCGGTCATGCTCAAGCCCGACGAAACCGGGGAAAAAGAGCTGGTTTATCTCAATCCCGGTCATAACGCATTTAACCTGCTGGATAAGATCATCTCGTTCGATGACCGCCAACAATCGATTTATGACTTGCAGCCGCCGCTGATCGTTATCGGTTCGGCCGGTAGCGGCAAAACGGCGCTGACGCTGGAAAAAATGAAACAGTCCGTGGGCGATGTGCTGTATGTGACCCAGTCGGCTTACCTGGTTAAAAACTCCCGCGATTTATATTACGCGCACCATTACGACAATCCCGACCAGCAGATAGACTTTTTATCGTTCCAGGAGTTTCTGGAGAGCATCCGTGTGCCTGCGGGCAAACCGGTTACTTTCCAGGCTTTCCAACAGTGGTTTAGCCGCTTTCGTCAGGGCCAACTGAAAGATGCGCACAAACTGTTTGAGGAGTTCCGCGGCGTCATCACCGGACCGGCGACCGATAAAAGCTGGCTAAGCCGTGAAGACTATCGGAATCTGGGTATCAAGGAATCGATCTTCCTGGGAGAAGAACGCGATGCGGTGTACGACGTTTTTGAAAAATACCTGAGCTTTTTACAGGACCGGCAGCTTTACGACAGCAACATCGTCAGTCACCAGTATTTGCAGCATGTTCAGCCCTGTTACGATTTTGTCGTTGTCGATGAAGTGCAGGATTTAACCAATATCCAGCTTTATTTGATTATCAAATCGCTGCGTCAGGCGCAGGACTTTATCTTGTGCGGCGATTCCAACCAGATTGTCCATCCCAACTTCTTTTCCTGGTCGAAAGTGAAAAGCCTGTTTTACCGGCAAGAGGATTTGCAGACCTCGGACGAATTGATCCGGATCCTGAACACCAATTACCGTAATTCGCCGCAAGTTACCGATATTGCCAACAAGATTCTGAAAATCAAAAACCAGCGCTTCGGTTCCATTGACAAAGAAAGCCATTATCTGGTCGAAAGCAACGGACACACCCAGGGCGAAGTGCTGTTTTTGCAGGACACCGCGACCATTCGCCAGGAGCTGGACAGCAAAACCAAAGCCTCCACATTGTTTGCGGTCATCGTCATGACGGTCGACCAAAAACCGGCCGCGCAGCAGCATTTCAGCACGCCGTTGGTCTTTACGATCCAGGAAGCTAAAGGGCTGGAATACGAAAACATCATCCTCTATAACTTCCTGAGCCAGGAAGAGGTCCGCTACCGCGAAATCAGCAAAGGCGTCAGTCCAGCCGATTTGGAACAGGACATTAAATACGCCCGCGCCAAGGATAAAACCGACAAATCGCTGGAAGTTTACAAGTTCTATATCAACGCCTTGTATGTTGCGATAACGCGGGCCGTTAAAAACCTGTACTGGATTGAAAGCAGTCCCAAACAACCCTTGCTGGATCTGCTGGGCTTGCGCGATGCTCAGGGCAGCTTGCAACTAGTCAATCAAAACTCGACCTTGGATGCCTGGCGTCAGGAAGCGCATAAGCTGGAACTGCAAGGCAAGCAAGAGCAGGCCGACCGGATTCGCAACGAAATCCTCAAGCAAAAAACGCCGGACTGGCAGGTCATCACCGCTGCAATGCTCGCCGATCTAAAACACAAAGCCTTCGAAGGCAACGATAAAAATGCCAGGATGACCTTGTTCGAATACGGCTTGGTTTATGAAGACCGCGACATCATCAACAGTCTGCTGAAAGCCGAATTCAAAGCCGCCAAACAGCCCGATAAAGGCTTGCAGATGCTGCAACAAAAGCACTACAGCGCCTACAGCTTTAAAAAGCCGGATGCCGTGCTCAAACAAGTCGATCAATACGGCCCGGATTTTCGTAACATTTTCAATCAAACGCCGTTAATGGTCGCGGCCTGGATGGGCAATGTCGAAGTCATCAAAGCGCTGTTTGAGCTGGGCGCCGATACCGAAAAAGTCGACGGCAACGGCTTGACCGCTTTTCAAATCGCGCTGGCGCAATCGGACCGTAGCGACGCCTACGCCAAAAAGAAACTGGCCGATATTTACGAACAGCTGGAGCCGACCAGCATGAGCATCCAGGTCGATGGGCGCCTGATCAAGCTTGACAAGAACGGCATGGAGTTTTTCATGCTTAACCTGATGATCGCGCTGTTTTATCGGGTGATGCCGAAAAAAATGACCTATCGTCTCGACGGTTTTGCGACCCAGGACTTTATCGACGCCGTGCAACATATCCCCGGCAGCATTCTTCCTGAACGGCGCAAACAACGGGCCTATCTATCCAGCATTTTGTCTAAAAACGAAATCGGCAAAGACGACAAGCACAACCGAAAACTGTTCTATCGGGTGCGGCACGGCGCTTATATTTTCAATCCTCGGCTGGCGCTCAAAGTGGAAGGCGAATGGGTTAATATTTACGACTTGTTGATTATTGACAGACTGGCGCCCGTCTATAAAGCCAAGCAAGACTGGTGGAACGAGTATGCTGAGAAAGGCATGGCTATCTGCAAAGAGTTATTGAAACAGTTGATTGCCGAGAAAAAAGGAGAAAACCCATGAGCAACACACAAATTCCCTGGACGCCCGCTCAAATCGGAATATTAAAAAGGCAGCAGTTTGGCGGCACAAAGCCAGGAACGCTGTTAAAAGATTTTAATAGTCTGTTGGCGTTTATCGGCACAACAGGCATTGCCGTTTCCGAAAAAAACCAGTTATTTGCCCAGAACACACTGGCGGAATTAAACCGGATTTTAACGCATCCTTTAGACGTAAAATTAAAGCGTCCGGTACAAAAATCCTTCCCTCATGTTAACGGGCTTTACCTGTTGCTGCGCAGTTCGGGTCTTGGTTACGTGGTTTCCGACGGAAAAAAAACCAAATTAATGCTCAACGAAGAAGTTCTTGCTGACTGGAAAAAACTTACGTCGACAGAATGCTATTTTTCGTTGCTGCAAGCGTTTTATTACCGTGCGGACGGAGAAATAATAGGTGAGAGAACAGGTCTCTTTGGTCCAACCTGTTTTTTTCAGTGCCTACATTTTTTTCAACAAAGACTAGGTGATCAAATTGACCTGAAGGACAGTCGTTATGATCTAAACAGTTTGCGATTTCTTCCCGGATTTCATAATTTGGCCTTGATGGAATTATTCGGCTTTATTGAAATTGAATATGCCGCCGTAACTGAAAAGGAAATAGGGTCGTTGGCTAAAATTAAGCCAACTGATTGGGGACGCACGATATTAGGCTATTTTGCCCCAAATAATAGAGTCATGTCTTTTTTGGATTTCGATTTTGATGATGAACTTGAGCAACCCCGCGCCGGTATCTGGGAAACTGAATTCAAAAAACATATTCCGGCTTGGGAAAAAAGCTTGCTTCAAGCCGGGCATAAAACAACGCAAGGAAGCTGTATTTTTAAAGTGACGCTGGGGAAAGCGAGTTGCAAATTAGGCGTTCCCGCCGACTTAAGTCTTGATGCGTTGGCGTACGGCATATTAGATGCCTTCGAGTTTGAAGATACTGGCCATTTATACGAATTTACTTATAAAAATCAATACGGATTAGAGGAAAGCATCGCTCATCCTTACGCAGATCGCACCCACGAGTATTGTACCGAGGATTGTGCTGTCGGTTGCTTACCCTTATATAAAGGCATGGTGTTTACCTTCCTTTTCGATTTTGGCGATAACTGGGAATTCAAGATTCAGGTTGAGGCTATGCCGTCGGCAGAGTTGAATTATTCAGACCTGACTGTCATCGAAAAACACGGAACACCGCCCGAGCAATATCCGGATTGGGAAGACGAAGATGAGGACGATGACTGACGTCGCTCCGTTCTAAATGTTTAAGTTGTAGCCCGCTTAGTTTTTGATAAATATACCCAAAGCCAATACGGCAAGAAGGGCAACAAAATCAATGAAACTGTCCCCATTGATTTACTTCACTAAGTTCAGCATCCTACAGCCCATCTTGCTGGTCGCACAAAGAAGCATTAGACAGTCAATCAGCGTGGATATACAATAAAAACATGTATATCTTTCCAACATAGGAGTCTGTCATGCAAGTCGCAAAATGGGGTAATAGCTTGGCCGTAAGATTGCCAGCGCCGGTTGTCGAAGCTCTTCAGCTTAAAGAAGGCGATGACATCGAGATTCATATTGCCGGTGAGCGGGTTTTCGAACTTGAGAAGAAACCCAGTCCGCAAGAGTTGTTAGCCCGATTGCGAAAATATCGGGGGCGTTTACCCGCCGACTTCAAGTTCGACCGCTTGGAAGCCCATGAAAACCGATAGGCCGTTTTTCGATACCAATGTTCTGTTGTATTTATTGTCCGAAGATAACCGCAAAGCGGATCAAGCCGAAGCGATTATTGCTTTAGGCGGCATCATAAGCGTTCAGGTGCTCAATGAATTAGCCTCGGTTGCATCGCGAAAACTTGGGATGAGCTATGCCGAAATACGCGATATGTTGGGGATCGTACGAGCCGTATGTCAAACCCAAGCGGTGACTGTCGATATCCATGATCAGGGGTTGGATATTGCAGAACGATTTGGTTTTTCCCTGTACGACAGTATGATCGTCAGCTCTGCGCTTCAATCTGGCTGTACCGTTTTGTATTCGGAAGATATGCAACATGGTCAAGAAATCGATGGTCAATTAGTGGTCGTAAATCCTTTTCTGGATAATTAAGGAAGAACCAATAGGGGCTTGTAGTCTGTATTGTTGAAAATAACAAAGAAATATCTATAGTTGGTAGTTTTGTGTGCAAGATGCAAAGTTTGACCCCATTTTTGAAAAAATGTAGGGTATGCTGCGCGTACCTTAAAGCTTATACGGTACGCACAGCGTACCCTACAGGGCTTATTCGTTGCCACTGACGGCCAGATACTGATAGCTGGACGGGGCATGTTGCCCCGTCCGAAACGTTTTGCGTGTATTAAATGCAATCCCTGAGCTCGGAAATCATAAAAAACGTTAGGAACGGGGTTACAAAACCCGTCCCGCTTGGGAAAAGTGTGCCTGTTTTTAATGCCGTTTGTTAGATGCGGATTAAAGAGCGCTTACAATTTAAGGGACAACCAATAGGGGCTTGCATTGTTGAAAATAAACATGAAATATCGATAGTGAATTTGTTGGGTTTTAGTGCATTCAGTCCAACCTACGGCCTTCATCAGCCTTATCAACCCAATTATGCGCTTTGAAGTTGACTTTCAAGACGGTATCTACGATCTTAATATTTAAATAGGGAAAATTGTTTTGATGGCTCGATTATGTCACTAAGCAAATATTTTTTATTGGCTCGCTTTATCGCTCCATCTTTTGATACGATGACAACCTCTTTTGAGGAATGTAACTGACCCACAGCCTCCATTAAATGAGACTCGGCAGCGGTGGATTTTGTCACACAATTCTGAAACAAATCTGCCAATTTGGTGGGTTTATCGAGTTGAAACACCGTCTCTCCAAAATATTCTCTTACTCCATCAATGCAGGCTTCCCTTGACCCTTTCCCTGCAAACTCAAACGTCTGCTGCCCTGTGTAATCATTATCTTTGTTTGCATTGTAGCCCAGCACAAATATCCCAGACTCCAACTCGTGTCCAAACTCAGTGGCGTGATCCCAATGCAGCGATTTCATAACCGCATGGGCACGGTACGTATTGGAAAGGTGGATTAGCCAATACCCCCAAGAGTTTGTTCCATACGGTTTCACAAAAAACAAAGTCATAAATTTCGCCCCTGTTTCACTCTTGATGCCATGTGCAAGGTGGCGCTGTAAAATTTGACGCCATTCGCGTTTCTGCGTAGCTTTAATCTGCTTCAGATCTTCCCAAGGGATATACTTATCCAGCCCTATGTTTTCCAATGGCTTCCTATTAGCTGCACGATCTGATAAATAAGTGGTTAAATTGTCGACATTGAATGTCATGACGATTTCAGCCCCTCTCAGATTACGCAGAATGCCTGCCATTTCTGGTAACGGAATATCCTTGTAACTATATTGATCTAAAATAAATAGAGCGTGTTCTCCCATTTTGCGCTGTTTTACCTTCTGGATAAGCAATGGGAGTTGGCTTAAGAAGTTGCTGGTGATAATTTCCGTTTTTTGATAATCCTCCAGTTCAATCGCATTATCACTAAGCTTTGCATTTAGCCAATACCGTAAGTAACTGGTTGTATCCGCTAAAATATCGACAAAGTAATAGTCTACGTTGACGTGGCGTGGAATTCGCCGATCTCGGTTAAGATATATCCTAGCTTCTCGTACCGCCTGCATCATCAGGATTGGCGAACCGTCCGCCAAACCACCGTTTTCCGTTTGGTAACATCCTCCGCCGCAAAAGCCGTCGATAATCGATAGTCTAAGCTCGGGAATATGTGCCGGGGCCATGAGCGTCAAAATATATTGTCTGACGTACTCTTCGACAATGGCATGTTTTGTTTGGCTATGTCGACCAATTAATGGAGGTGGCGAGCCAATTTGCCAGTTGTATTTTTCGTCGGCCATTATGTCAATTGTTGTGTAACAGGCATTGCATCCCAAATACGGCCATGCAATTCTCGACCATTTTCTTTTTTGGCTCTTTTTTTTCCGTCAACACCCCATCCACCCCATTGTTTGAAAAAAAATGCAACATTTTCGGCTTCACACTGCATCCTGATTTCATCAACCCATTCTTTTTGCATGGGGCGCGCTTTCGGCCCAGATTCACCTCCGACAATGACCCAATGAATCCCTGTAAGGTTAATATTTCCTAAACTTTCAAGCAATGGTTCTACCGATAAGAAACGTATGTTGGCATCCACTTGGCGTAAGCTTTCAATTCTAGGAAGCCCAAAAGACCGATCTTCAACAGAAACACCTAGCCATACATTTTGTGGGCATTTTCTATTTGAAAAGTAGAGTGGCAATCTTTCTGCTCTTTTAGTGAGGATTTGGAAAGTATGTTGTGGCGTTTTAGTTACAACAGAAAACACTTCATCCAAAAAGCTATCCGGGATATCTTCATGAAACAAATCGCTCATTGAATTAACAAAATAAACAGTCGGTTTTTTTCTTTTAAGTGGCTGCACCAAGCGATAGGGATGAACCGTAAGTTGGAAACCATTGGCGTATCCTTGAGTTCCCATTGCTTTAAGTCTTATCGCCATCGTTTCAGCATAGCAATGCTTACACCCGGGCGATATTTTTGTACACCCAGAAGTAGGGTTCCATGTTTGCTCGGTCCATTCTATGCGCGATTTGCTACTCATAACCCTACTTAATTAAATGCCAATCAATGATACTCAAACTCTGCACATCAGATGTTTGGTATTGGCACTATTTATGACCATCATCAGACAAAAATACCTTTTTTGTCAAGCTAGCCGCGTAGAGCGCATCGCGCCCCATTTTCAACACCCCATAATAGAATTTGTAAATGGTGTGTATCCTACACTATATAGCTTTCTCTATAGCTGCCTTGACTGCTTCGACAGCGTCAATTCATCGCTTGTACTCCGTCCGCCGCCGTCCGCTTTTACCAATGCGCCTAGAACTGTAGGGTGGATTCGCCGTAAGGCAATCCGCCGCAACTTCGGTAGGCTGATGTCGGCGTTGTGCGTGTGTGACGGTTTGCTATCGCGAAACCATCCTACGAGCTAAATGCGTCATCCTATCCAATAGACTGTTGATGGCCTGTTCCTCATCCATAGTCAAATCTGGATAACTCAACAATTCCATCCGAGTGATGGCGCTAAACCCGCAAGCAGGCAGACTGATGCCGCTTAAAATAGAGATAGCTTCGTTATTGCCTTTAAGCAAACCAATGATGGTATTGGTATCAAGCAAATAGCTAAGACCATTCATCACGCATCGACTGTTGAATCTCCAATGGATTGCCGCTGAATGAGGGGGAGTTTTTTAGTATCCCGGCAAAGTCGGTTAGTAATTCAGGTTGTTCGGTATGATGGGCTTGTTGTGTGCTGCGATAGATTAGCGCCAGATTTTTTAATAATTGCGCAGGGCTAATATGCTCATGCTCTGCCAATTCATTAAGTAGGTCAGCCGTTTCATCGTCTAATTCTATGATTGCCATGGTTTATATCCCTTTTTAAAGTTTGTAGCTTATGCTTCATCGCTGGGAAAAGTAAAATTTTCTTCAAATTCGCGCAGGTCTTTTGGCTGTTTCCACGGCTACACCTAGCGTAAGGTGACAGCCCGGTAGGCCGGAATAAGTCAGTTTGAGCGACAGCGAGAATTGGCGTTTCCGGCAAACACCACCACGATCCGCCGGAAACGCCACCTCGCGCTACGCGCTCGATGGTCTTATTCCGGCCTACTACTCTGACATTACAACTTCACGGCAAGGGCCGTAGGATGTGCTGAGGAACGAAGCGCATCAATCGCGAAAGATGCGCTTCACTTTGTTCAGCACATCCTACGCATTTTTGCTGAATTTGCGTCGAGAGGCTGTAGAAGCGCTGTTGACTCTATTCCGGCAGCGGCCAGTGCCTCGCCAATTTCTCCGCATTAAATGCGGATATTGTGCTGCGTTATCTCCGCAACAGCTCGGACATAAAAATAAAGACTTTTCTCCAACTCCATGCCTTGCTGCTACAATGCGCCCATCTTAAACTGCACAAGAACTCGAAAAATGGATGTAATCCAACGCATTGCCGAAGAATTAGCCGTTAACCCAAAACAAGTCAGCGCCGCTGTCAATTTGCTGGACGAGGGCGCGACCGTCCCGTTCATTTCCCGCTACCGGAAGGAAGTGACCGGCGGTTTGGACGATACGCAATTAAGGCTGCTGGAAGAGCGTTTGGGCTATTTGCGCGAACTTAACGCACGGCGCAAAACCATCCTGGACAGCATCCGTTCACAGGACAAGCTGACACCGGAATTGGAAAAAGCCATTAACGATGCCGACACTAAAACGCTGTTGGAAGATTTGTATTTGCCCTACAAACCCAAACGCCGCACTAAAGCCCAGATCGCCCGCGAGGCGGGACTTGAGCCGCTTGCCGATGCGTTACTGGATGATCGCAGTCTGATTCCCGAACAAGTCGCCGCCAGCTTTATCGATGCGGAAAAAGGCGTACCGGATACCGCCGCCGCTTTGGATGGCGCACGGCAAATTATCATGGAGCGTATTTCCGAAGACGCTGAACTGTTGAGCGAACTGCGCGAACGCATCTGGCAAAAAGGCATTCTGCACGCCACCGTTGCGACCGGCAAAGAACAGGCGGCTGAAAAGTTTAAGGATTATTTCGATTACGAAGAAGCCGTCAACAAAATCCCTTCGCACCGGGCTTTGGCCTTATTTAGGGGGCGCAATGAGGATTTGTTGAATCTAACACTTAAACCCGGCGCTGACGATAAGGCGGAGCATGACCTTTGCGCCCAGTTTGTTGCCCGACGTCTGGCTATTACCGACACATCAAAACCGGCCGATGCGTGGCTGGCGGAAACCGCGCGTTTCGCCTGGAAAATCAAGCTGTATACCCGCATCGACCTGGATTTAAAACTCAGACTGCGCGAAGCTGCCGAGCTGGAAGCGATCCGGGTGTTCGCCAGCAATTTAAGAGACTTGCTGCTGGCCGCACCGGCCGGTCCTAAAGCGACGATGGGCCTGGACCCCGGCATACGCACCGGCGTTAAAGTCGCCATTGTCGACCCGACCGGAAAAGTGCTGGGCACGGACACCATTTATCCGCACCCGCCGCGCAAGGACTGGGATGGATCAATAAACACGCTGGCAAAACTGATCCAAAAGCATACGGTCGATTTGGTCAGCATAGGCAACGGCACGGGGTCTCGGGAAACCGACCAGCTGGTCGCCGATGTGATGAAGCGGCACAGCGAACTGAAGTTTACCAAGATCACCGTGTCGGAAGCGGGCGCGTCGGTTTATTCGGCGTCCGAACTGGCGGCCAAGGAATTTCCCGAGCTGGACGTGTCCTTGCGCGGCGCGGTTTCCATCGCCAGACGCTTGCAGGACCCATTGGCGGAACTGGTCAAAATCGACCCTAAATCGATCGGCGTGGGCCAGTATCAGCATGACATCAATCAGGTTCAACTAGCCAAAGGACTCGATACCGTGGTCGAGGATTGCGTAAACGCGGTCGGCGTTGACGTGAATACCGCATCGGTATCCCTGCTTAAACAAGTATCGGGCTTGTCGGCCAGCATCAGCGAAAACATCGTGGCTTTCCGCAACGAAAACGGCCCGTTTGCCAATCGCAAGCAATTGAAAAAAGTGCCCAGGTTGGGCGACAAGGCTTACGAACAAGCGGCCGGATTCCTGCGCATCATGAACGGCGACAATCCGCTGGATGCGTCTTCTGTTCATCCTGAAGCCTACCCCGTTGTTGAAGCCATTATTGCCGAAACCGGAAAATCCATCCGCGACTTGATCGGCCAGAGCCAGTTTTTACGCGGCTTGAATCCCGCCAATTACACCAATGAAAACTTCGGCTTGCCGACCGTGACCGACATCTTGCAGGAACTGGAAAAACCCGGACGCGATCCGAGACCGGAATTCAAAAGCGTGGAATTCAAGGCGGGCATCGAGAAAATCACCGATCTCGAAGTCGGCATGAGGCTGGACGGCGTAGTTACCAACGTCGCCAACTTCGGCGCATTTGTCGACATCGGCGTACACCAGGACGGCTTGGTGCATATCTCCCATTTATCGGATACCTTTGTCAAAGACCCCAGGGATGCCGTCAAAACCGGCGATATGGTCAAAGTGAAAGTACTGGAGGTCGATGTCGAACGCAAACGCATTTCGTTATCCATGAAAACAAATCCAGAAGCGAGCGAGGCCAGACCCGAACGAAACAATCAAAAGCAGGCGGCGCACAAGCCTAAACAGCAGGCTCCGGTGCAGGGCTCAATGGCTAGCGCCTTTGCCAAGGCGCGGATCAGTAAATAATTTTAGCTCTGCTATACTGACTTTCAGTATTAACACACCAAACAGGATTTGATATGCGTAAGTTGAGTCGTTTTTTTGTTTTTCTTTTATTCACCGGCCTGTTTACGGCATATACGCCTATGGCGCTGGCTGACATGCAGCAACAGGGTTATGGCAATACGACTTATACACCCTCTACTCAAGGGGGGGGATACCAACACCAGAGCTTTGGCAACAGCTATGGCAGCAAGGTTGGCAACAAGGCGCTGAACGCTTTTGCCAATCTGACCACCAGTGTTTTGGAAATTCCCAAAAACATCATTAATACGTCCAATAAAAGCAACGTTTTTTATGGCGCTGTCGGGGGAGCATTTAAAGGTGTGGTTAACATGGCTGGACGCATGGGGGTGGGAATTGCCGATTTGCTTACCATACCGCTTCCTACCAAGCCTATCGCTCAGCCTTTGTATATTTGGGATAATTTTGATGTGGACACCACTTACGGGCCGGTATTTCGTTTGGATCAATCCGAGGAAGAACCCGCGGTAGTTCAGGCGCCCAGTCCGAAACCTGTGGTTGCCGCGCCTGCTGTAGTCGCGCCCAGACCAGAGGCGATTGATAATTCAAAGCAGTACAATCAGGAAACCAACCAGAAATTGGATGCGCTATTCAAAAAAGAAATGAAGAAATAACGCGCTGCCGTTTAAAGCGCAAAAGCCCGGAGGTGCAAACCTGCCGGGCTTTTTTATGTGCGGTCATCCTTCATGGCATTACTTTTCCGAATCAGGCAATGGCGAGGGAGCAAATTCCGGGTGCGCAACGCTAAGTTTGCTGCCCACTTCACCCAGGTAAAATACCAGGATTTTGACCGGCTCTTTACCCAGGTTGCGGCCATTGTGGAGTACGCCTACAGACTCGGGCAAAACGTCGCCCGGATGGAGGATTTTAACTTCGCCTGTGGCAAGCCTTAATTCCAGCTCACCTTCCATGATGTAGCCAAGCGATGGCACCGGGTGTTCGTGCCATCCGGTCTCGCCCTCCGGCGCAATTTCAACGATAAGGGCAGTGACTTCGCTTTGCCCTTTGGGATAGACGATGGGCTTTCCATCCCAACTGGTGGTCGTCTTGAGCAGCGGGGTAACCTTCAGGGCCGTGTTTTCATTCAGGGCGGATACTGCAAGCGGCCAGCATAGCGTTACGAAGAATATAAACTGTGTTTTGACGTTCATTTGCAAAACCTTATCAAAATTCGATAGATCAATACTATCGATTACTTAACCCGGAGGCCAAATCATTTGTCGACCGCCCAGCAGGTGCAGGTGCAGGTGATAAACGTCCTGTCCGCCTTTCCTGTTGCAGTTAAACACGGTTCTGTAGCCCGGTTCAGCGATGCCTTCCTGTTCAGCCAGCTTTGCCGCCGTCTGTAATATCGTGCCTGCCAACGCGGCATCGTCCAAGTCATTCAAGGTTGCAATGTGGCGTTTGGGGATAATCAGTATGTGTACCGGAGCCTGGGGATTAATGTCCCTGAACGCCAGAATATTTTCATCTTCAAAAACCACATCCGGCTTGATAGCACCGGCAACCATTTTGCAAAATAAACAATCAGTCATTATTCTTACCTTTTTTGTATGAGCGGCCGGAAGGCCGATATTATTAGTTTTAAGATATACGCTCCTTCTCCCTCAAAGTGCTTGATGAAGCGGCACAAGGATTATACTGCTCTCATAAGCGATAATCTTGCTCAGTCCCCGAGAATATTTGTATTGCAAGCCAACTGATGTGTTCTCGCCGGTCGGCGCGTGAAGTGACATGGGTAAGGATTGTAGCAGGGTGGCGAGGATGGTGTGATTTTGCAAGACCAGCGCCCCGGTTTTTGCGTTAGGGGATACAAATACAGTCCCGCTTGAAAGGCGGTGAGAGGAGGGGGCGACCGCAGAAATCCACTCGCTCCCCCCTTTTTTTGGTTTTAATACGCAGTCATGCCACGAAAATCAATATTGTCATCGCCGATTAATGAGCCTGCGCCTGAAGTAACATTAATCGATATTAATTTACCGTCGGCAGTTACACCATAGAGGCTATTATCATAAAACGCCATTCCGGTAAGCGAATTAAATCCGATGCTGGAGTTAAGGGGTTGCGCCTGGCCTGTGCTGGGATTAACTGTCATCAGTGAAACAGACGTTTGGCCGCTATTGGCGTTATAACATGTCATCGCACCGAATAAATTATCATTGGCGTCGAATGCCATGCCGAAGCTTGGAATATTAGCACCGCCAGCGGGATTAGGTCCCAAAACACCAATTAACGTGCCGGCACCCGTTGACTGATTGATCGTATAAAGACCGGTTGCACCGCCGGATGGGGTGGCAATGCAGTATATCGTTCCATTAGACGCGACTGCCAGTTTGGCGCCTTTGTCCTCAATTCCGAGGCTGCCCACGACATCGCACGTATCCTTTTTCAGGTCAATTGTCAGAAATTGATCTGAAGTTATAGCGTATAGCGTTTCTCCGTAAGCTGCTATATCTACCAAGTCGAAATTGACAGTTAGCAAAAGCGATACACTCCCAGTAACATTATCGATGGTGTATATAGTGCTGTTTATGCCATTTCCACTTGTAGCATACAGACCCTTTTTTGAACTCATGAAGATCGGAGCTCCCAACGTCACCACCCAGGTGTCGACCACCTTATCGTTGTAAAGCTGGGTCTGCATCAGCGGGCCATCGCCAAAGCGGTCGCTGAACGGGATAGAATAAACCTGATTGCTTGTGGCATCGAAGATTTGCTGCGCATACACGTTATAAAACGGATGCGACGGCTGCAACACGGAAGGGGACGGAATGATACTTGAGTTCCACCAAGCCACGCTCGGCACATCCTTGTAGAGTTTCCCGTTGTAGGAGGCGTAGGTTCCGATGCCTCCTTCGTAGGTGACGCCGCTGCCTGGGAAGCCGCCCAACAAACCGGTGGTGATTTCGCCGATCGCCAAGCTCTGCGTGATGCCGTAGGCGGTGCCGGGGCCGCCCCCTGTCGTGGAGTCGACGAACAAACCGGCCGCAGCCATGTCCGTGGCGAGCTGCGCCCACACACCGTTGAAGGTGGTGGAGCCATTGCCGGATCCCAGCGGGTCCGCTTGCCCGTAGATGGTGTTGTTGAAAATCGAATCGGAAGTTTGGGTTCCGATTGTCGGCGAGATCGTCATCACGGCTCCGGTGTAGGTTGTCCCCGGAGCGGCCTTGTCACCAAATTTAATGATCGTGGTCGTGATGGTTCCCGTGAGCGTGATGGTGTTGTCAGCGGCCACGGTGGCGATGAAATCGAACGCGTAATTGTAGTTTATATTCCCGGCCGCAGGATTCTGCTGTGTGTTGAAGGCATTGCTATTCTGTATGGTTGTGCTCTGGTTCGCAGTAAACAGCGACTTGAGATAGGCATCGAACGTGGGATACGGATTGGCGCCCGCGCCGTAGGAGGAGGGCCCGATATAGCGCAAAATATTTCCGCTGAAGATCGGCGTGGCCAGGGCGCTGCCTGCCGTCAAAGTTTGGAATTCACTTGCGAGCCGCTTCGTGCCCGTGGCTGTCCCTTTGTAATAGCCGCGGGTCTGGAGCAAGGTTCCCGCACTGCCGCCGTTGTAGCTTTGAATGCAGATCGGGGCGGCGAAATAGTTGATGTTGGTGAGATTGCCCTGTCCGTTGGTGGCTCCTGCAACGTAGTCAATTTCGAACGGCTGGTAGGCTTTCAGGTAATTCGCGCCGCCGCTGCCAATGTAACTCGGCTGCGCATTCCCCGAAAGGTCCCCGCTCATCACGAAACCATTGTATGCCTCGGTGGCCGCGTAGGAAACGAACACGACCGGCCCCTCGGCATTGGCGATGCTTAACCCACCCGCGCCGATCGTCGCCAGATCAAGGGATTGCGTCATCATGTCTCCCGCGTTGACGCGCCCGACGGACGTTCCGCTTCCGTAAGTCGCGATCAAGCTCTGGCTGGGATCTTGAAATGTAATGGACACCTGTTCATCCGGGAGGCCCGTGTTATTGACGAACAACATGGTTAATTGCGGATTGGTCGCCGCTGTGGTGGTTTTGTTCTGGGACATTTCTACTCCTTCTGGAATACTTCTACTTAAAATGAGGTGAACCTCGGTTATGTGGGGAGGAGGCTACATGTTCGTTTTGATACTTTGCTGTTTGAAAAATCGCGGCATCGGATTGCGCCAACGCCGCGACAAAGGTCTACGCACAACGCTTAGCGGGACTTTAATCCGACAGTCACATTACTGTGAACGTTCAGAGCCTATTTATGCGCTATCTAAGACCTGATACTCCTATATCGAAACACCTCCTATTGCGGCTGTAACTGCCATGTGCCGCCAGATGCCGCTGGGGTGGCGCTCAAGCCCTGAATCTGGAAGGTTCCGGCGGTTGTGGCGGTGCCGGAAGTAGAGCTAGTGACGGACTGGGAACCGTTGAGTGCGGCGTTCACTCCGGCGAGGATCACCTGAGCCCCATTGGGGGGAACGGGAGCGCCGGTCGGGACCGTGATGGTGATTGGGCCGGCAGCAGTAGTGGCAGCAACAGTTGCGATCGGATGCGGCAACTCCCACGCACACACGGAATCATGCAAGGGATAGGTGAATCCTCCACTGGGAGGATAGGCCCCCCTGGCGTTCACTGGCGACCAGGGAGGTGTCGTGACGCAGCGATAGGTGAAATTCTCCGTTACATTGTTTACCACCCCCGAAAAACTTTGAAAGTTATAGGTGACTCGGTCGCCCAGAGGGGGCGGCGTTCCATCGGTCGGGGTCATGGGGCCGACTAATGCCACTCCATTTTTCGGCGGCGGGGTGTTGCCGATGGCAAGGTTGGCTGCAACGGGTAGCCCATTGGGTTGTTGCGCGGGCGTACCGTAGACGAGGGTGTATTGGTTCCACGCGCTGTATTTGGTGCGGGAAATGGGGTGCGGAACAATGCTCCAGACACCGCTGCCGGAGGTATAGGCTCCATTGCCTGTCGAGTTTTTGAGCGAGAAAGTGTTAGCTCCGGTGTTTTTGACGGTCCACGTGCCGTTGGCGTTGGTGTTCCCCCCCACCCCGGTGATTACGACCTCAGTCCCTGTGGGTGGCGCATTTGCGCTGGTGATGACGATGGGGCTGGCATTCGAGGCGCCGGTAATTGGATTGGGCGCAGTCGGCGCAGGAGGTGATGACACCCCGGCACTAGAAAAGTCCACGAGATAGGCCGCACAACCGATTTCGTTGCAACTAAACATATCGTTTTTTTGCGGTATTCCGTCGCTGGCAAGGCAGGACGCATCCAGCGCGGCTTGCACGCTACGCTGATCGCTGAAGTTCTTGATCCCCTGAATCTGTTTGACATATCCGCTGTATTTGTTTGCATTGCAGGTGCCGTAGGGCGCATAGCCGCTTTGCACCGGCGCATCTTCGATCATGTAGAAGTACAGCAGATTGTTCTTTGAGTCGTAGTAGAAAGTTTGATTCGTGATGAAGTTTGCTATATCAACTGGGGTTGGGATTGTTTTGCCCATCAAGGACTTGTATGGCTGTTCAAAGCTCGTCCAGTCAGTCGCCGGCTGCAAGGTCATTCCGTACGGATGCCCCAAGTTTGTGTATGGCGCCGCATTATACGGCGACTGATTCTTGGCGCGATTGATGCAATCCGTCCAGTTGCCTCCCGTAAGGAAAGCGTTATCGCAGGAACTTCCTATAGGACGGACATAGCCGGGTGGCGACATCGCGCCAGTGTATAATTGTCCCCACTGCCGACGCGTACGATATACATTTATTTTCTGCCACTTCGTCGGATGTTTGAGGGTCTGGTAGACCGCGATGCGATTGACGAAGAAGTCCCCGGCTTTTTTCACCGCCGGGTCTGTATAGCTGAACAGCAGTCTTTTCTCGAAGGCCGTGACGGACTGGGTGCCATGTTCTTGCCCGGTTTTTTTGTATACGGTGTAGCCCATCCGATCCATTACAAAGGGTTCGTAGATAGGATTCCCTCCGCGGCCATAGAGAAACAGACTGGGATAGAGCGTATCGCCGTAGGTCGGCATGTCACGCTTGATCTCCACTCTTTGATCAAGAGTCGGTTTGGGCGATTCGATGTTCAGCGTGGAGTATTTATGCGGACTCATCAGCGAGCTCGCGCGAAAATTATTGGGGCCACGTGAATGGGGTTCATCCACGGTAAAATCGGTGGCGTAGTAGTCCAGGTTGTTGAGCGAGGTCGGAACCACATCGGTGACGCCGCTGTTGGCCGCCACTCCCAATCCCGTCAGTTGGCTGTCCTTGTCGAGGATCACGGTCGTTTTATCCCCGTCGGAGAAGTTCCCCATATTGACGGCTTCCGTATAGACCTGATGCTTGAAATCCACGTTGTCCCAGATGCTGTTTTGAATGTACTGCGTGGGAGGAACGCTTTGGGCATTGGATTGTTGCCAGCCTGTCGCCGGGTCGCCGGCATAGCCTTCGAAATTTGCTGCCGAAGCGGCATTCTGAGCGGGTGTCACGCCGGAAGGGCTTGTCAGTTGTCCCATCATGAGGGCTGGCGTCGCCATTTTGCTAATGTCGGTCAAGGTAAGTAACCTAGCTGCCGGATCATTGGGATGAATGCCGGTGGGGTCGTAGCGGAAATTGACGAAACGGTTGTGCTCGATCCTGGCCGGGCCATCGTAATAAGTGTAGCCCTGAATATTCATGTTGGTACTCGGATAGTTTCCCCAAACAATGACCTGTGGGTTCTGTGAATTCAGCGTCACATCGGTACATTCCGTTTGCCAGTTGGTTCCATTATTTGAACAAGCGGGATACCGCTCCACATTATTCCGGGTCATACCGGCGATCACGTTTTCATGGGCCATGCCCCAGAATCCCGGAATATTACCGTCAGGCCCGCCGCCACCGAGCAAGGTAAATCCCCTAAGATTGGTGGCAAAGCGATTGTTGTGTAGGGTAACGAAAATACCCCTCCCCCAAAAACCGCGAGAGCGCGAACGGGTCACCGTGTTGTCATTGAGCAAGAGCAGCGGAGCATGGTCGTTCGCTGTGCCGTTCATGGTGGGTTGGGGATTTGACGCGTTCACGTCATTGGGCTGGGTATCGATGCCGTGATAGCATCCATGGGCGCGGTTGCCGGTAAATTCCGGGTAGTTATAGTTCTGGCCATTCTGGGCCAGCAGCCAATACCCACGGCCCTGAGCTTGGCATCCCGCCACCGAATTGTTGACGAAGGTATTGCCGAGGTTGGTGATCCAGAACCCCCCCGGAACGAACATATCCGGGCCAATGCTGTAGGAGCCGCTGGCATTGGCACCGGAAAAAGAGGTGTCCGGAATATTGTTGACGTTGTACCAGTTGGCCGCTTGCCCCCAAGTGCCGCCCGAAGAATAAGTCCCGCTGCCGAACGATTGGAGCGTGAAGGTGCCTGTGCTGGCGTTCGCGTTCGCGACGATCCAAGTGCCGTTGGCGGCGGTGTTGCCATTCACGCTGGAGATGGTCACAGGTTTTCCATTGTCGGGAACTGTTCCGCTGCTACTGGTGATGACGATGGGACTGGCGTTCGAGGCATTCGACACCCCACCCATTTTAGAGGAGAAGCGGCCGGTTTTCTGCATCCAGAGGGCCGCATTACTAGCCGTAAAGGCTCCGTTGCCGACTGACTGGAGCTGGAAGGCGCTGCCGGTGGCGTTCGTGGCAGTCCAGGTGCCGTTGGTACCCGAGAAACCCTGGACTCCGGAGATGATCACTTGAGTGTTATTGGCGGGGATGGATGAGCTGGTGATGACGATGGGGCCACCCGCCGCAACATTTGCAGCATTCGTGATCGGATTAGATGGTGGAGTGTGGAGAGCTTGTAAGTTATCGCCGTCCCAATACAGGCTGTCATTTTGTTGCGGGAAGGAATAAGTGGTACCGACCGCCATGGTGCCGGCGATATGGTTGCGTATGAACTGGTTGCCGGTGATGTTGGCGCCGTCTTCCAGGTACACGCCCTGTCCAACCGTGCGGACACAGGCATTGTTATAGAAGTTGGCGTTTGCCGTGCCATGCACCGTGAAACATTTATTGTAACTGTGATGGACGCTGACGTCCTGGACCAGGATGGTAGCGGGTGTCCAGATGCCGCTGTTGGTCACTCCCGTCACTACGCCGTCAGCAAGGGTGGGGGTTCCCTGAGCCCCCGTCCCTCCGCCTCCGGTAAATGTGACGGTTGGTGCCGAGGTATAGCCGCTGCCGCCGTTGGTGATGGTCACTCCCGTCACCGTCCCGCCTGCAATAATGGCGGTTCCCTGAGCGCCGGTCCCTCCGCCTCCGGCAAATGTGACGGTTGGTGCCGAGGTATAACCGCTGCCGCCGGGTGTATAAGTTCCTTTGCTAGTCGAGCCAGTGAGCTCGAAGGAGTCAGCGTTGGCGTTCGTGACAGTCCAGGTGCCGTTGGCGGCGGTGTTGCCCTGTACCCCGGAGATGGTCACCTGAGAACCATTGGCGGGGATAGTCGAACTGCTGATGGCGCTGTTCGAGTCCGTGGCGCTCTTCGCAGCTCCCGTGATCTGATATTGCGGCAAGTGGTGTAGATGGACCGGGTATCGCCCCACTAGTGCCTGTCCGAACTTTTCAATTTCCACTCCCACCAGTTGCAGGGTGGGCGAAGGCTTGCCGGTGGCGCTGACCATCGCGACCAGGTGCCCGCCGATAAAATTATTGGCATCACCGGGTGAACCGGCTACCGAGGTGAGTTTGATGTTGCGCGACAGCAGGGCCACTTCGGCCCGTTCGTCGATGCCGTAATTGCGCTCGCTGCCATCGTAGAAACTTCTCGCCTGGTTGCTCACGTCGATGGGATTTCCGCCTGCCGCGACGGTTTGCGTCGTTCCGGATGGGAAGAAGCTAGGCGTGGGGGTAAGCCCGCCATAGTGGTAATGCTTGAGCTTGTTGCAGAGCGTGAGTTGACTCACCTGCGGAGGTATCCCAGTGATCGTATACGGTGGCACTCCTTGGATAGCGGGGGTGGGAGAAACTCCCGGGTCCGGGTTGGGAAACGTATTATTGACCGCGCAAATCTGCACGATTTCCGTCTGGTGTGAAGAGAAGCTGGTCGTGGCGACTGATATCCAATCGCCTATTTGCCAATCGACAGCGGTCGCCAAGGTCAGGGTGGTATCTGGCACCGTGGAGGGCACGGGGGCGCTGACGTTTTCGCCATCGTTATAGCTGGCCGGGCCGGCTGGCACGGCCAAATAGGTCCAGCTTTTGGTGCCGCTTATCGTGTTGATGAAAGCGGGGCTGACGGCAGGGTTGTTACTCGTGCCGTCCGGCATTGCCGACAAACCTTTGCCCCCGTAAAGTGTTAACACGCCTCCGTCCATTACGGTGATATCGCGGGAGTTGGCATTGAGATCGCCGTGGGTGGGTGGCAGCGCCGCCGATGAATTTCCTGCCATCATGATCGTGATTTGACCTGCGACGGGAGTTGCCGTAGTACCGGCTTGCATCGTGCCAGTGTTTTTGATCAGAAAAGAGCTGGCATACAGGGCCATCGTATTGCCGGCTCCCGGATCCTGAATGGTCAGGGTGCCGCCTGATCCGATCATGACGGGTATCAGGGGGTTGGCGGCGGTAAATGGTGTCGTATCGGTTGTGCTTATGGTGACAGAGGTGCATGGTGAGTTTTCGCCACCAGGTGAAATGGTGCCACCAATAGCAAGAACCGTGACTGCGGGATTGGGCCCTTGCTTATTAAGTTTGGATAGACATTCTGTTGATGGAGCTAGCGCCGTTGTTAGGCTCATGGCTTCTGCGGTGATTGGAACAAAGGAGATCAGAGCCAATGCCAAAGTCAAAGCGAACAAACCTGGTTTTTGAGGGGAAAGCGTGTTTTCTTTGATCGTAAAGTTGCGCATGGTTTTTCCTTTGAGCTTTAAGAATGTCGTTTTAATCGTAAGTCTTTTGAGTTATACCTGTGTAAACTTAAGCCGCATGCAGTTTCCTCTCCCTCCCCACAAAAATAAGGAGTCAGGTCTTGCGAAGTCACGCCAAAATGTTAATACAGGGTCTGATAATTACTTAGCACCTGCTCAAATTAGCTGCGATGATAGGGTATTCGATTGATGCGACCTATTGCTGAGACTATTACTGACACTCAGAAAGTCTCCAAGATTTGCAAAGCTACTCCAAACAAAGACCCCGGTCCTTTCACCCCGCGAATCGAAAAATTCTCAGGTGCATAAGAAGCCAGTTTCCGGCGCAGGCGGCTGACCAGATTTCCGTTCGCGTTGGCAGCGGCTCCAAGTGCACTGTATTCGTTGTGCGATAGAAGAATCGAACTGCCGAAGGGGGTAATTAATTCCAATTGTGAGGAATTGAGCTGCCAGCTCGTTTGCTTATTGCTGTTAGGTTTTTCGGGTTTCGTACTGATGGCGGTGGTGAGCGATCGTTTATTTTCAATCGGCAAAGGCCGTGCCAACATATCGACCCCATGCGTTACCAGCCAAGCGCTTAGGTTTTTACCGTCGAGCGCTGTTGTAGCGGTAAAGTCTGTCAGTTGCAGGTTGGGAGGGATGTTTTTGAGCAGATAAGCATTGTGATCAAGGATGGCGATGAGGATCATAGCGAGACGGCCTCAATGGTGTCGGTCGCCTGATCGGCGCGAAGAATAAAGCAAAACATTGTGACTCCCCTGTGTTGGAACCAGTTTGATGCTGTCGGTAATTTCCGTCCGATGAAAGGACCGATAGAGTTCAGTCATCGCGTATGAGCGGGAATCAATAATTAATGGGACGGCATGTTTTCGTCGCCCACCTTGCTTTCAGGTCCTGATTATTTTTGCCTGTCGCTCGAAGTAGCGGACCCCGCTGGGGCGAGAGCATTTGCAAGGCAACGCGGTCTTTGTATTGAGCCTGTCGAAGCAACTTGTACCCGTTTCTATGATCGGGGTTAAGCCGTCAGCTCTGCGCTGCGCTGCGGCGAATTTACAAGTTAGTCGGGTGCGAATCAGGAATTATTGTCTGCCATCAACCGAAGATTACAATCGGCAGAAACGCTGAAAACTTTAGGGAGTTTATAAAATTAAGTGATGTTCATGGTTAGCAGGCGCACCATAAACGTAACTTATGATCGTTCCCACGCACCGCGTTCATTTTTATGCACAAGTAGCTAAGTAACTCGTCATACCCGCCGGGATGACGTGCTTTAAAAATACTTGTGTATAACGACGAGCGCTCCGCGTGGGAATGATAAGTTCAGGTTTCGGGACGTTATGACTGACCAAATCCTTATTGAGCAGGTCGGTTTCAAGTATCGGAACTTAACCTTGATTGACGACTTGTTGAGTATTAATGATGACAAGGGCAAATTGTCGAGGTGACCTTTACATGCCTACGCGGCCATTAAACGCGTGCGATAACGTACCGCTGTCGGTAAACTCCAGCTCGCCGCCCATGGGTACGCCGTGGGCGATTCTACTGGCCGGTACCTGATGTTTCCGGGCCAGTTCGCTGATGAAATAGGCGGTCGCCTCGCCTTCAACCGTGGAGTTGGTCGCCAGGATCAGTTCCTTGATATGGCCGGTTGCCAGCTGTTGTTCAAGCAGATCCAGGCCGAGTTCATCAGGTCCTATGCCGTCCAGCGGCGATAATCGCCCGTGCAGCACAAAATAACGGCCTTTGAACATCGTTGCCTGATCGACAATCCAGACGTCGGAAGGGCTTTCCACGATGCAGATGAGGGTATCGTCTCTGGACTTATCGGCGCAGATTTCACACAGCTCGCCTTCGGTCAAGGTGCGGCATTGCCTGCAATGGCCCATTTTTTCAATGGCTTGCAGCAGCGTTTGGGCCAGCATACTGGCGCCGTTGCGGTCGCGCTGGAGCAGGTGAAACGCCATGCGCTGGGCGGTTTTAGGGCCGACGCCGGGCAAACAGCATAAATTCTGTATCAGCTGCCCCAATAAGCCTTTTTTGTGCATATTAAAAAGGTAGTTGGAATCCGGGAGGCAAGGGCAGTCCTGCGGTGACATCCGCCATTTTTTCTTTTTTCATTTTTGCGACTTTATTGACGGCATCGTTGATGGCCGCGGCAACCAGGTCTTCCAGCATGTCTTTATCATCGCCGAGCAGGGAAGGATCGATGGTTACCTTTCTGGCTTCGCGTTTGCCGGTCATGAGGATGGTGACCAAACCGCCGCCGGACTCGCCCATGACCTGCATGGCGTTAAGCTCTTCCTGAGCTTTTTTTAAGTCTTCCTGCATTTTTTGGGCTTGCTGCATGATGTTGCCGAGTGCGTTTTTCATTTACTTCTCTCCTGTCTCGTTAAATCGGTTCTATAGTACCGGGCATGATTCTGGCCCCCAAGTGTTCTTTTAAAGCTTGAACGTTTTCGTCTGCATTAATCGCGTCAACCGCCGCCTGCTGTTTGTCTTCGCGCGCCTTGGTCAATTGCACGGCGGGGGTGGCAACCGTGGTTTTTTCGGTGGTGATCACCAGCTTTAAAGGCGATTTTCGATAAGCCTGCAACGCTTTTTGCAGGTTTTCTTCGGTACGGGCGCTACGCAGTTGTTTGTGGCCCGGATCCAATATCAAGGTGCAGACGGTATCGTCAATATTTTCCAGCACGCAATTATGGGCCAACTCTCTGGTTAAGCCGTTAATTTTCATTGCGGCAACCATTTCGGCCCAATTGGAATCGGGCTTTTGAGTAACGGTTTCCTGAACGGTTGTTTCGGCGACGATAGCGGGTTGCGTCGTTGCCGCTGTATTGTAAACAGGTTGCGTTTGATTAGAAGCAGGCTGTGCCGGGGGGGTGTTAATAGGTTGACGAACCTGAACCGGTTTAGCCGGAGCCGATGCTGTGCCGACCGGTCTGAAAGTCAGCATGCGCAGCATGACCATTTCAAAACCGCTACGCGGATCGGGCGCTAAATCCAGATCGCGTTGTCCTACCAAACCTATCTGATAGTAAAGCTGCACGTCTTCGGGTGTAAGCTTGGCGGCCAATGCGGCAATCATCTCCACATCAAAATCATGGTCGATAGCGTTAGGTATTTGTTGTACCAATGCGATGCGATGCAGGACTTGCAAAATCTGTTGCAACACATCGCTAAAGTCCGGCGTTAAATTGGCTATCTCGTTTATTTTATCGAGTATCGCCGCCGCATCGCTCTCGGCCAGCGCCGTTAAAATAGCCTCGACCGGTTGCTGCGCCACGGTGCCCAGCATTGCGTTGACATCTTCGGTGCCGACCTTGCCGTTACCGTAAACAATGGCTTGGTCGAGCAGGCTTAAGCCGTCGCGCATACTGCCGTCGGCGGCGCGCGATAATAACTTTAAAGCGCCGGACTCGGCTTCAATATGTTCCTGCTGGAGTATGAATTCCATCTGGGTGAAAATCTGGCTGGGCAGCAAACGCTTGAGGTTAAACTGCAAACAGCGGGACAGCACGGTGACGGGGATTTTATGGGGATCGGTGGTGGCCAGCAGAAATTTTACATGCGCGGGCGGCTCTTCCAGCGTCTTCAACAAGGCATTGAAACTGTGGCCGGACAGCATGTGTACTTCGTCGATCAGGTAGACTTTATAGCGACCGTGATTGGGCGCGTATTGCGCGTTGTCGAGTAAATCGCGGGTGTCTTCGACCTTGGTGCGCGATGCCGCATCGACCTCGATTAAATCCAGAAACCGTCCTTCATCCAGATCGCGACATACACTGCATACGCCGCAAGGATTAAAATCCTGGAGGTTTTCGCAATTGATGGCCTTGGCTAAAATCCGGGCAATGGTGGTTTTGCCGACGCCGCGCGTTCCGGTAAATAAATAGGCGTGATGGAGCCGGTCATGCTGCAAAGCGTTCATTAACGATTTGACGACATGCTCTTGTCCGACAACTTCTGTGAAATTATGGGGACGCCATTTTCTGGCGAGAACCTGATAATTCATTGCAGGCTCGAAAGGTAAGTATGAGTTGGGTGGCGATCATGCCAGCCACATCCCGGCACACGAATCTGCTGCTACCGTTGCTCCCTTCCGGGCCTGGCGGGGTTTACAGCGTATCGTTGCGGGAGGACCGACACGATCACCATTAAACATTAGCCGTACTGGCTAAAGGACGGCCATTATCGTTGAATCGGTTTAATAACACAAGCCGAAAATGGCATATTTTTTGAAAATTCACCACGAAGGCACGAAGTTCACGAAGAAAATGACCAAGTAAAACTTCGTGTCCTTCGTGCCTTCGTGGTGATTAATTAGTCTGTCCGATACAACTTATCCCGGCCAAATAATCACCGCCGTTCTGAGTCGGTTCTTGCCGAAACTGGACATCCGGTCGAAATCCTCGCAGGCAATAGGAATAAACTGGCAATCGATTTCGCTTTGCCGTCCTTCTTCGGGATCCGGGTCGTGCATGTACAGACAGTCGTCGTCGAAGCCGCTCATCACCACCCAGTGCGGGGCTTTTTTGCGATCCATTTGAAATGTGCTGATCAGGATCAACGGTATCGCCCCGGACTTGAACGCGCTGATCAGGTCGTTCTGGCTGATATTGGCGTAATGTATCTTGATGCCTTGCTCTTGAGCCTCGCGCTTGAAGCAGTTGTCGACCAGTTCCACAACCTGTTTTTTTTCCTCACTGCGCACACCGTCGATAAATAGCGTTCCGGTCTGGTTGACCCAAACTTCAACGGTAAATTGCCGACGTTTTGCCGCCAGCGCCAGACCTATCGGGTGACAGCCGCCATGTCCGGAGGTCATAAAGATGGTTGTGGCTTCGCGCCACAGGTTGATCTCTTCTTCCTGCGAAGGCTGATAAGCCCTGTTTAAGCCGTGCATCGCCATCATCAGCGATGCGGGGCCGCAGGTAAACGGCGTGGTTTGTCTTAACCAATGCACCGACCGGTGCTGCAAGGTATCGCGATAACGGCGGATACGTTTCTGGTAGCGCAACGCGTCTTTGTGATCTTCATAGTAATCGCGGTAGATGCCGAATTTCTGGTAGCCCAGCGTTTGGTAAAGCTTGATCGCCGGCGTGTTATCGACGCTGACTTCAAGACGCAGATACAGTCTGCCTGCATCACTGGCGGCCTGTTCGCCTGCCGTCATCAGCAATTTGGCGACGCCTGTGCCTCTTTGCGCAGGTGTAACGGCCAATGAATAGACTCGGGCCAGCCGGGTGCCGGGGTGGTAAATAATAAGCACATAGCCGACGACCGCCAGGGATGGTGGAAGTGTCGCGATTGGTAGGGAACCGATGCGACCGCTCTCGATTGTCTGCTCCGCAACCAGCAAAGCGCGATGTTCCGTGGTTATCCAGTGTTTGAAACTGCGCCGACTTAACTGGTCGGTGTCGAAGCAGGTTTTTTCAAGCGCTACCAGCTGATCGAGATCGGCTAACAGGGCGGGGCGGATTAATATACTCAAGACGATACTCCCCGCAAGGCCTGTGCAATGACCTGTCTGGCGCGGAACAACACCATTTCCCGCCAGGCCTGATCGTCGGGGCAAAAATGACGGCGCATGACTTTACTGTGTTCCAGGCGCGCTTGTTGGTTATCGGATTGCGCCCACAGTTGGTGGTCGCGCAGTAGGATTTCAAACAGTTGATCGGTGCTGAAAGTGCCGAATTCCAGGGTGATGTAGCAACTGCGTTCATTCATGATCGCGTGCCAGGCATAATCCAGCAACCCGGTTTTCGGCACCGAGCTGGACGTGCCCAGCAGCGGCAATGCCACCGAATCGCCGTACCAGTTTTGGGCGGCACGCGTTCCGGCACTGTCGGGCTGATGGTCGCAAATGATTTCACCATAGCCGTAAGAGCCCAGCCCGGTGTGCAGATCGACGACCGCCAAATCCCGTTCTTGCAGCTCATATTTGCGCATCAGGTCTTCGCAGACCCGCCTGCCGTGCGCGGGCGCTGTTCCGCCGTAAAACGGTCCGGACGGATCGCTGTATTGCCCGGCGCTGACCGCCTTTTCCAACGCCACGCGGCCATGCTGTTGTTCAAATTCGGCAAGGGCGATTTTCCGTTGCGCGGCATCCGCTAGATAAAATGCATCTTTGAGCAGGTCATAGTCTTTGTTTTCAGGCAAGGGGCTCGAAAAATCGACGATATTGCGGTTAAGGTCAACGCCGTCCGCATCGCAACGCCGTTGCCAGGCATAGCCCCACGGCGTCAGCGCGTGGACCATCAATACCGCCGTATCGGCCGGAATAACGACCAGACCTTCGGCAAGCAAACCCAGAAGGTCGATCTGTATCGCGCTGCCGGCAAAGCCCTCAATACCGTGCGTTCCGCCGAGCAAAACCAGCACCCGTGAAGCGTCTTCCGGGCCGATCCAGACCGTGTCGGTCACCAGCTCTTCGCCTTCAGGTCCGGTGCCGGCACACTGATAAGGTCGGTATCGCGTATGGCCGGGTAGTTTATTTAATTGGGCCAGCCAGCGTTGCCGACCGGCGGCATAGCTGCCGGGAAAAACGGCGGTATCGATAGCGGCAAGAGGAAGACAATAGGACATGACGGTTACCTGTTACCCGCACGGGGCACTAGAGTTTTTCTTAAGCATAGCCCCAGTTAAGTCAATCAGGAAATATTTATCAATACCCATAAAAACTCCTTGTGCAAACAACTGACTGGTTCCAGAATTATGGCTTATCTTACTACAGGATCTTATTGTTATGGCGCGTACCCTTCTGGTTGTTGATGATCTTTCCGACTGGAATCCCTATTATCCCAGCGACCAAGTCATCACTTTTGAAACCTATCTTGCGACCGAGCAGGGCGAGTCGCATCAGCGCGTCCGCATCATCAATCTTTGCAGCAGCTATCGTTATCTTTCCGATGGCTATTACTGCTCGCTGCTGGCCGAGGCCAGAGGCCACCACGTCATTCCTTCGGTTAAGGTGCTGAACGATCTGGGCAAAAAGGCGCTTTACCGACTACAGCTTGAAGACTTGTCGCAGACATTGGCGCGTGCATTTAAAACCACCGACAAGGACAGTGAAATAACCTTGATGAGTTATTTCGGCACCACGCCGGACCCGGCTTTTCAGGAGCTCACCAGACTGCTGTTTGAGCGCTTCTCCTGCCCCATTCTGGAAGTGACGTTGCGCTGCAAGCAGCAATGGGAAATCATCGGCTTAAAGGCCGTGTCGCACCGGCATCTGGATGATGCGATGCAAACCGTTTTTGCCGACGCGTTGGATAAGTTCAGCACCAAAGTCTGGCGCAAAGGCCGCGCCCGTAAAGCGGCGCGATTCGATTTGGCGATACTGGTCAACCCCGAAGAACAATTGCCGCCGAGTAACCGCGGCGCGCTGAAAAAATTCATCAAAATCGGCCGGGAACTGGGTATTGAAATAGAGCTGATAACCCAGCAACATTATGTGCGTCTGCCCGAGTTTGACGGCTTGTTCATCCGCGAAACCACCAACATCGACCACCACACCTATCGTTTCGCCAAAAAGGCCGAGGCCGAGGGACTGGTGGTTATCGACGATCCGACTTCGATGCTGCGTTGCACCAACAAAGTCTATCTTGCCGACTTGTTCCGTACTCATAAAGTGCCTACACCGAAGACCTGGCTGCTGCACAAAGGCAATGCCGCCCACTTGGATAGAGTGGAAGCGGAAGCCGGATTTCCGATGGTAGTAAAAATCCCTGACGGCTCTTTTTCTCGCGGCATCGTTAAAGTGAATGACCGGAAAGAGTTGGAACTCAAAGTGGAAGAGCTGTTCCAAAAATCCGCGCTGCTGTTGGCGCAGGAATTTCTCTATACCGATTTCGACTGGCGCATCGGTATTTTCAACAACAAGGCCTTATATGCATGTCGCTATTACATGGTTAAAAACCACTGGCAAATTTATCGCCACGGCAGCAGTAAAATCGATACCGGCAGTTTTGCCACCTTGCCGACTTTTGAAGTCCCCAAAGCCGTGTTGGATGCCGCATTAAAAGCGACCCAGCCGATAGGCAATGGGCTGTACGGCGTCGATGTCAAAGAAAAAGACGGCAAAGGCTATGTGATAGAAGTCAATGACAACCCCAACATCGACAGCGGCGTCGAGGATAAATATCTGGGCGATGAACTGTACCGGTTGATTATGACCGAACTGCTGCGGCGCATGGAAAATCGCAGTAAAGGGATATTGACGTTGTAGGCTAATCGGTAGCTTTGAAAAAATTCCTTCTTAAACTTCACGTGAGTGGCGGCAATGTCCAAGATCAAATTAGGGGTATTTGTGCTTGCGGCAGGAATGTCCGGCCAAGATATTTATGCGGATGACGCTGTCAGCTCGGCGTTACAGAAAACGCAAGACTGTCTTAGGAATCAAAACTGCGATGCTGCGGCAACCGATGCGGGCAAGGAAGCCGACCAAAAAGCCTTGGCGGCAATGGGCGGTAACGCCCATGATACACAAGAGCTCTATAATATTTCGGCCGATATTATGCCTATCTTGGTACGGCAAGCGGGCGGCGACCCGGTAAAAATGCAAAACCTAATGCTGAAAGCGCAAACCGATCCCGAGAGTTTCTTGAATTCGTTATCGCCGGATCTAAAAGAGAAAATCAAAAATATTGCGAATGAGTTAGACAAAAATCAGGCTTCGGGGCAAAGGCCGTGATTTTTTTCTTGTAACCCATGTTTTTCGCCTTATAGCATTGATGAATCCAACACCAACCTGTATTTATAAGTGATGACAGCCATACCAAATGGCTTTGATATAAAAATGAAGAAAATCAGGAAAACCAGAAAAATTAAGAACACCAATCAGACGGATTTGTTTGAATTGTTAGAACGGCTGGAGCAATTAAAGGAAGTCGAATCGGAATTAAATATGACCTCTTCGCTTGGGCTGTTGGAGTTAAGCACGATTGTAGAAAAACAAATTGATTGGGTTGATTTGGAGTTAGTCAGTTAATTAAATCTGCGGTTGATCCGGAACTGTGGGGAGCAATGCGCTACGCTATTGACGCCCGATGGGTTGCGTCTTGTACCATTTCAATAATGTTATACTATTGTTGAATATTTCAACAACCGAGCGACATCATGGCTACCGTAAACTTTAGCGTACCCGATGACATCAGGCAGGAATTCAACCAGCTGTTTGAAAAGGAAAACAAAAGCGCAATCTTAACCCGATTGATGCAACAGGCGATTGAAGAGAAAAAACAACAGCAGCGTCGCCAGCTGGCGATTGATAAAATCCTGCAATTAAGAGCCACGCAAGCGCCCGTTTCAGCGGCGGACATTCAACAGGCAAGGGAAGAGTTGCGGAAATGATTGTAGTGGTTGATGCCGGCGGCAGCAGAGGAACAGGGCGCCGATCAGGCGGTTTCTTTGCTAAAGCAAGTCCAATCCGGTCAGGTGACGCTGGTGCAACCCGCACACTGGCTGCCGGAAGTGGTTGCCGTCATTACCCGCATTCGTCCGGAAATCGCAGAGCTAGCCATTGATTATTTGACTGCTATGGAAGTCAAAGTACAGCAGGATGCAGACATTTTAAAAACTGCCGCTCGTCTTTCCCAGCAATTTTCTCATCATTTATTCGATACGCTTTATCACGCCTTGGCTATTCATCTGAATGCCGTGTTTGTAAGCGCTGATGAAAAATATTACCGCGAAGCTGAAACGATGGGATATATTCAGCTGCTGAGTAATTGGCAGTAGATGCGTTGCTACATATCAAAATTGGAGGGGAATTATGAATATAGAAACAATTACCGAGCAAGCATTAAAACTTGCCCCAGCATCAAGAGCTTATATCGCCGAAATATTGCTGGAAAGTTTGGATTATGAAGAAGACTTTATTGTTTCGGAAGAATGGCAGCAAGAAATACAAAAACGTTGTAAAGATATAGATGCCGATCCTTCTTTATTGATTGATGGCGAACAATTCATAGCCGAGTTGAAACAGCGCTATTTATGAAGTTTTTTCCTACATCCTCAAGCGCAAGAGGAACTGGAGCAAACTGTTCTGTTTTATAAAAAACAACAAGCGGGTTTGGAAAAGCATTTTATAGAAGCTGCGGAAGACGCGATTAACCGCGCATGCCGGAATCCATTGTTATACCGAAAGATAGATGACGATGTTAGAAAATGTCGGCTATTGCATTTCCCTTATGCGATTATTTTTAGACCAAGATCGGCTCAGGTAGAAGTAATTGCAATTATGCACTTGAGAAAACAGCCTAATTATTGGCAATCGGGAAAATAGGCTCTTAGGATGTTACTTCGGTCTGTTATTTTACACGTTGGCGATCAGTGGCGAGAATCCTTACAAAATCGCTCCACTGTGAGGCCGCCATGTATTGGGATGTGAAAACTGTAAAGCCGTTGCCGGACTTTTGCATCTATGTCGAGATCGAAGATGGACGCAAGGGGGTATTTGACTTGAAGCCTTACCTCGATCACGGCGTTTTTCGTGAGCTTCGGAACGTGCATTATTTCAATCAGGTCGGCATTCTGTTTGGGGCGGTAACTTGGCCCAATGAACAGGATATTTCGCCTGAAACGCTACTTGCTGAAATGGTTCCGATGGAATCAATTGCGGCTCGTTAGAGCAGGAAGTGCCGACGAAAGTAGCGCATAGCTTGCGGTTGATGTATTTCATTGCGTTCAGCATATTGATGAGAGCTGGTCCCCAATCTCCAGATTGGGGACCAGGAGACGAAGCTCTAGCTTCGTGAAACGGGAAGCTAGAGCTTCCGTAACCTAATTCCCAAGCTTGAGCTTGGGAATTAGCGAAATATTTAGGGGTAAAAATGGCAAACTTATTAGATTGGAATACTTTAGGTCATAAGGTTAAAGCTTACTTAGATGAAGAAAATGGAATAGATACTGAGCAGAAGGCTTTTCCGATTCTAATGGTTGCTAATTTACTTGGGATTTCAGATGAGGAAGCAGAAGATTCCATTACAGAAGGCTCAAAAGACCGAGGAGTAGATGCAGTTTTTATAGATGATAGAGATGGTCGCAATGCTATCCATGTCTTTCAATTTAAATACGTTAATAACTTTGAGAATACTAAGAAGAACTTTCCAAGCGGAGAAATAGATAAATTAGTTTCATTTTTTGATGATGTTTTAGATGACGCTAAGTCTTTAGAGGATACATGCAACCCCATATTATGGAATAAAGTTAAGGAAATCTGGATAGCGCTTAACAAAAAAGATCCAAGTATTGAAGTACATTTTTGTGCCAATCAAAACGTGATGGAACCTGGGGAAATGAAAAGGGCGAATACATCGCTCTGTAAATTTAAGTACTTTAATGTTAACCACCATAGTCTTGACTCAATTGTTGAGCTGTTCATTGAGCAAAAGTCCGGCATCATAAATAATCATATTCAAGTTGTTGATAAAGACTATTTTGATAGAACAGATGGGAGTATTCGAGGATTGATCTGCACAGTAGAAGCAGCTGAAATTGTCAGAATAATTACTAATCCTGAAGACCCAAATTCAGTCCTTAAAGATATATTTAATGATAATGTTAGAGTTTATTTAAGTCGCACTAATAAAATAAATCGAAAAATAATAGAGGCCGCACTATCAGAAGATAATCCTTTGTTTTGGTATTTAAATAACGGAATTACTATGACGTGCGACTCTTTTTCGTATCCTAAAGGTAAGCGAGCACCTATAGTAGAATTAACAAATATTCAAATAGTTAATGGCGGGCAAACATCTAACGCCCTTTTTGAAGCAAGTCAATTAGCATTAGAAAAATTAGCAGATGTTTTAGTTCTAGTTCGAATAATTGAAACAAAATCGCAACCAGTAAGTTTGGCGATTGCGGAATCAACGAATAGTCAAACGCCAATTAAAAGCAGGGATTTGCGTTCAAATGATGACATTCAGAAAAAACTTGAAGCAGCATTTGAAGGTATGGGGCTGTTTTATGAAAGAAAATTAAATCAACATAGTGATCAACTCAAAAGTTTGAGAATTGACGCTCTATCTGCGGGTCAATCCCATTTGGCTTATGGGCTAGAATTACCTGAAGTTGCGAAAAAAGATCGGGGAAGAATATTTTCAGATCTATACGACCAAGTATTTACTGACGAACTGCTTGCTGATGAGTTACTTAATGCATTGAAAGTTCTAAATGTTATTGAATGTGAAAAAAAGATTTTACAAGCCAGCATAAGGAATCAGACTTCCTTTGACAAAAGTAAATTGTATTTGATTGATGGGGCTTACCATGTTCTTTTTGCGGTAGGGCAAATATGTGATTGTCGAGTAATTGATAGATTAGAGTTTAATAGTGTCAAAGGAATTGTTCCTGATGCCATAAGATATGTTTCAGAGTTAGTTGAAATTGAGCAACAGAAGGACGCCACATTTTCGTTTAACCGATTTTTTAAAGACGCGAAGACTAAAATTAAAGTTGCATCCTATATTCAACAGTCAGAGCATGACAAGAATCACATGCCACAAAATGCTTAACTCGGACACGCTATGGGAGGTACACCGGTTAGCGCGAAGGTTATCACCGTTCAAGAATAAATTCAGCTTTGGGCCGTTAGCTACTGTAACTGAATCTTCGCTATGCTCGACGGTTAAGGCATTCCAAGATTTTTGGTCGTGACAAACATTGCAAAGTAGCTATTAACACATCCCCAATCAAACCCACTAACCCATGCTAGCCACACTCGTCCGCTTCTCCATCCGTTTCTACGGCATCGTCATCGCGCTTGCCATATTAATCCTGCTTTATGGCAGCTATCGTTTCGCCACGGCGGGTCTGGATATTTTTCCTGAATTCTCGCCCAAGCAGGTCATCATCCAAACCGAATCGCCCGGCCTGTCTTCGGAGCAGGTTGAGGTGCTGGTGACCCAGCAAATCGAAACCTCGATCAGCGGCTTGATCGGCATGAAGTCGGTGCGCTCCGAATCTATCCAGGGCCTGTCGATTATTATCGCGACCTTTGTCGAAAACAGCGATGTGTACCGCAACCGCCAGCTGATCAGCGAGCGCTTGACCACGCTATCGGGACAGCTGCCGCTGGGAGTTATGCCGGTTGCGATACCGCTGTCCTCGTCTTCTGCGACGGTTTTAACGATCGGCTTAAGCAAGGACGACCAGCCGGATTTAATGGCTTTGCGCAGTCTGGTCGACTGGACGATAGTGCCGCGCTTGAAGGCTGTTCCGGGCGTTGCCGATGTCAACGTGTTCGGCGGGGACATTCAGCAATTGCAGATTCAGGTCGATCCGCTGCAACTGCATCGCTTTAGCCTGACGCTGGAGGATATTATTTTGGCCGCCTCAAAGTCCGGAAACATTCAGGGCGGCGGTTTTATCGAAAACAACAACCAGCGCTTCACTTTGCAGGTAACGGGACAACCCGCCACGCCGGAACAATTCGCCAAGATTATCGTCAAGCGGGATCAGGGACGCAACGTGACCTTGGGCGAAGTCACTACGATTCAATATGCGCCGGAGCCGCCGATCGGTGCGGCGCAAATTATGGGCAAGCCCGGTATCGTGATGATGGTGATTGGGCAATACGGGGCCAATACCTTGTCGGTGTCCCGGCAGGTCGAACAGACGCTGCACGAGTTCGAGCCTATTTTCAACAAACAGGCGATTAACTTTTACTCGCACTTGTTTCGCCCCGCCGATTATATCGAGCGCTCGCTGAGCAATTTGTCCGGGCATTTGCTGGTCGGCGGCTTGTTCGTGCTGATTATCCTGTACCTGTTTTTGTTTAATTTCCGCACCGCGTTTATTTCCGCGCTGGCCATTCCGGTGTCGTTGGTCGGCGCGGTCATTGTGCTGCTGGAAAGCGGAGTTAATCTCAATATCATGGTGTTGGGCGGGTTGGCTATCGCGTTGGGCGAGGTGGTTGACGATGCGATTATCGATACCGAAAATATTTTCCGGCGCTTGCGCGAGAACCGTCTGTTAGCCCGGCCGCTGCCGGTCGCTGGCGTAGTTTATACCGCGTCACTGGAGGTGCGCAGCTCCGTGGTTTACGCCAGCTTCATCGTCGCGCTGGTGTTTGTGCCATTGTTAACCTTGAACGGCGTTGCCGGGCGCTTGTTTGCGCCGCTGGGATATTCCTACATTCTGGCGATTTTAACGTCGTTGCTGGTGGCGCTGACCTTAACACCGGCGCTGTGCTATGCGTTGCTGGGCAATGCCGACTTCGCTAATGACGATCCGCCGCTGATCAAACGTATCAAGCCGCATTACAAGGACTTGCTAAGCACGGTTTCCAAATATTTCAAACCGGTGGTTATCGGCAGCGTTATTGTTTGCCTGTCGGGCTTGCTGGCCTTTTTCAGTCTCGACAGCAAATTCCTGCCCGAACTGCGAGAAGGCCATTATATCGTCCACACCACCAGCATCCCCGGCACGTCGTTGCAGGAATCGATAAGAATCGGCAGTAAGCTGACCGAACAGTTTATGACTATTCCCGGCATACAATCGGTATCGCAATGGGCGGGTAGGGCAGAGCGGGGCGCGGATACTTACGGCAGCCATTACAGCGAGTATGAAGTGCGGCTTGAGCCGATGTCGGGAGCCGAACAACAACAGATCAAGGACAGGCTGCGGGCGATTCTGGTCGGTTTCCCCGGTATTTTGTTTGAAGCCAACACTTTCTTGACGGAGCGGGTCGATGAGACTATTTCCGGCTACACCTCGCCGGTGGTGGTTAATATTTACGGCAATGACCTGAATAAGCTGGACGCCAAAGCCCAGGCGGTCGCTGAAATCATGCGCGATATAGACGGCGCTACCGATGTGCAGTTGCGCTCGCCGCCCGGCACGCCGTTGCTGCAAATTGTGCTGAATCTCGACCAGATGGGCTTCTGGGGCGTATTGCCTGCCCAGGTTGTCGATACTTTGCAGGCTGCTTACGAAACCCGGGTGGTCGGCAAAAACATTCAGGGCAATAAAATCTATAACGTCGCGGTGACCTTGACGCCGGAGTTGAGACAGCAGCCTGAATCGATAGCCAAATTGCCGATCAGGACCCTGGACGGCGCGGTGATTACGCTGGACCAGGTCGCGGAAATCAGGCATTCGGCCAGCCGCTACAACATCCTCCATCAAGGCTCGCAACGGCGGCAAACCGTGACCGGCAATGTGATCGACCGGGATCTGGATGCTTTTGTCGAGGAGCTTAAAGCGCGGGTATTAAAGGAGATTCCGTTCTCGGCGGATATTTATCCCGAGTTCACCGGCGCGGCAATTGAACAGGCGCAGGCGCGGAAAGAGTTAATCTTGCATTCGCTGCTGGCCGGAGCCGGGGTGCTGATTTTTATTTATATCGCGATCGGCAGTATCCGGCACATGCTGCTGACCCTCGCCAATCTTCCATTTGCGCTGATCGGCGGGGTTGCGGCCGTGATGTTGACCGGGGCCACCTTATCAGTCGGTTCGGTCGTGGGCTTTGTGACGCTGTTCGGCATTACCGTGCGCAACAGCATCATGCTGCTGTCGCATTATCGCTATCTGGTCGAAGTCGAAGGCAAGAGCTGGAATTTGGAAACCGCCGTGCTGGGCGCTCAGGAACGCTTGCCTTCTATCTTGATGACGGCGCTGGTCACCGCGTTAGCCATGTTCCCGATCGCGTTCAACAGCGATAATCCGGGGCGCGAGATCATGGGGCCGATGGCGGCGATCATCATCGGCGGCCTGGCCTCTTCAACGTTGCTGAACTTATTATTGCTGCCCGCCATTTTGCTGCGCTATGGAAAATTTAACAGCCAAACTGAAGCCGATAGATAAAGACTCTGAGGCGATTATTCTGCTGCACGGTTTGTCCAGAACCAGCCGCAGCATGAATAAAGCAGCCAAACTGCTGGCGGCTTACGGCTATAAAATCGTCAATGTCGATTATCCTTCGCGAAGCGCTGGCATCGGCGCCTTGGCGCAAACATGCATCGCTCAGGCGTTGAAACAATGCAAGTCGGAAGGCATTAAAAAAATCCATTTCCTGACCCATTCCATGGGCGGCATTTTGCTGCGCGATTATTTGGCGAACCAAAGCATCGACAAACTGGGACGAGTGGTGATGCTGGCCCCGCCCAATCAAGGCAGCGAAGTCGTGGATAAACTCGGAGGATGGAAGCTGTTTTACTATTTAAACGGCCCGGCCGGGTTGCAGTTGGGTACCGATAACAACAGCGTGCCGAACCGGCTTGGACCGGTGAATTTTCAGCTTGGGGTTATTGCCGGTAGTAAAGCCGTCAATCCTTTTCTATCAAGATTAATCCCCGACATTAACGACGGCAAGGTGTCGATAAGCCGGGCGCAAGTGGAAGGCATGAAAGATTTTATCGTGATGCCTTATTCGCATTCATTTATCATGCGGCACGGGGCTGTCATAGAACAGGCGTTGTATTTTATTCAACAGGGTTATTTTGCCAGATGAGTGGCGTGTTAAGCTGACGTATAGGTGTTAGCCCTGCTTTCTGCTTGGACTGTTGGACATTAACTCGGCTTGAAGAAGCTCGCACATTTTTATCGCCGAATCACGTTCATTTTCGATTTTTTTAAGCTCGTCCTTAGCTATTAAAACTTCAAATTCAAGTTTGATGGAACGCCTGAACCACTCGTCGCCTGACGATTTAAGCGCCTTGTTTTTTTGCATTAACTCAAAAATTCGTTTGTTTGAAAGGTCTAAATGCGCCGCTACGGCTTGCAGTTGGTTTTGAACGGCGTAAAGCGATTCAACGCATTTTTTTACGCCTTCAGCCATTATGGATTGGGCCTTGCAGCTTTGGTTTAATTCATCTGTTTTTTGGGATAATTCGTCCTCAAGCCGTTCGATTTTTATTATCGCGGCATCGTACTTTGCGCTTATTCCGGCGGTTTTGTTATTCGCATCGGCCAGCGCATCGCTGTATTTTTTAGTGAAATTGAACATAGTCGGACATTTATTTTCACGAAGACGAAATACATTAATCTAAAAAATCGGTTGGCGTTGTACAGAGGTCTTTAGGATAGAGAATTCAACGTATCCAATCAATAAGTGCAGTTACCTATCGGGCTGAATACGCTATTGAGCTGAACGTCTTGCATAACCGAAGGATCAGGTATGTTTTAATCCCGGATGGGTTGGGTATTAATCAAGGCCGGAATCATTGCCGGTAAAGCAGGCGCTTTAGGTGATTCGGGGGAGGGGGGTGTGACTGCCCTGAGCGTTTCGAAGGGCGCATCGTTTGAGATATGGACGCGCTTCACTGTATGAAGCGCATCCAATAAGTCGGGTAATGTGTTTAACTAAAACTCTTCCCATTCATCGCTGGAAGACTGCTGTATTGGTTGAGGACGGGCTGCTGCCGGTTTTTGGGTTGCCACTGTTCTTGACGCTTGTACCGCTTCTTTGCGTAGCGGTGCTGAATGAAACGACATGGATTGGGACACGGCTCCGCGCGGATTGCGAGAGTAACCGTCCACTTTGAATTGCGCTACCGTATCCGACAGGCTTTGAGCCTGTTCTTCCAGTGATTCCGCTGCGGCGGCGGCTTGTTCTACCAGCGCGGCATTCTGCTGGGTTACATCGTCCATTTGGGTGATGGCCTGATTGACCTGCTCAATACCGGCCGTCTGTTCCGTTGAGGCGGCGCTGATTTCAGACATCATGACGGTAACGCCGCGAATGGAGTTGACGATTTCTTCCATGGTTTGACCGGCTTGCGTGACCAATTGACTGCCGCTGGAGACTTTAATGACCGAATCGTCAATCAGGGTCTTGATTTCTCCGGCAGCCGTGGCGGCGCGTTGCGCAAGGTTGCGCACTTCGACGGCGACCACGGCAAAGCCCCGGCCTTGATCTCCGGCGCGCGCCGCTTCGACGGCGGCGTTGAGGGCAAGGATGTTGGTTTGGAATGCAATGTCGTCGATGACCGAAATAATATCGCCGATCTTGCGCGACGAATCGTTAATGTCGTCCATGGTTCGAACCACTTGGCCGACCACTTCGACGCCTTTACCGGCGATATCGGATGCGTCAACGGCAAGCTGGTTGGCTTGGTTGGCGTTTGCGGCATTGTGCTGCACGGTGGAGGTCAGCTGTTCCATGCTGGCCGCTGTTTCTTCCAGGCTGGCGGCTTGCTCCTCGGTGCGATGCGACAAGTCATTATTACCCGAGGCGATTTCTTTAGAGCCGGTGTTAATGTTGTCAGTCGCTTCCTTGATTTGACTGATGATTTCCTTGAGTTTTTCCACCGTGGTATTGGCGTCGTCCTTGAGTTGCCCGAAACTGCCGGCATAGTTGTTGGTGATGGTTTGGGTCAGGTCGCTGCGGGACAGTGCGTCGAGTACGCGCACCACATCATTGATGCCGCTCTCGGTGGTTTCCAGCAGTTCGTTAAGCCCTTCGCCCAGTTGTTTAAAGAAATCTTTTTTACCTTGCATTTCAATGCGCCGGGTGAAATCGCCCATGACTGCGGCCTGGACAATGGCGGCCACTTCCTGCTCTACCTCGACTTCGGCGGTGCGATCCAGCCATTGCGTTACCCGGCCCAGCGAGTTGCCGCTTTCGCCAATGATGGGGCGGGCGGCCAGACGGAGGTGATGATCCTGAAAGAACAAGTCCACGTCTTCGCCGGTTTGCGCGGCGCGATCGAATTTGGCGGCAGCCTCCGGATTGTTGAACAGCTTGGAGAGGCTGTTGCCGTAAAGGCCTTCGACATTGAAGTCGGGGCCGCCTATCGAAGCAAGAAGACTCTTGGCCGCCGGAGTCATGTGGATTAGCAGGGTATCGGTGCCGGATATGGTGATCGCGGACGTGGAGCTGTCCAGGCCGATTTTGATGCGTAAGCTTTCATCGGCAATGCGTTTGCTTTCCGCAACGTCGAAACCGAGTTTGGTCTGCATTGATTTCAGCGCTTCCATCAATTTTCCGATTTCGTCGTGGCTTTCAATATCTATGGTGTTGTTATAGTTGCCTTGGGCCATGTGGCCAAAGTCGCTAATAGCGGCATCAAGCGGGCGCACAATAACACGAATCAGGGTAAAGCCCTGCCATAAGGCCAGCATTATACCCGTTGCGATCAAGCCGATGCCGATGTTACGGGTGCGGTCATAGCGGGATTGCGCCAATTCAAACTCCTGCCTGGCGACATCGACCTGCAATTGCATCAGAAGCTTGATATCTTCGTTAGCGGGTTTAAAAAGCGGGTTAATCTTGTCTATAGCAAGTTTGTTGGCGAGTTCGAGGTCATGAGCTTTCAGCGCAGTAAGGGTCGGTTTCAAACCTTCCTCTACAAACAGTTTTCTGTCTGCGGTGAACTGGTCGGCCAGCTTTTTTTCTTCGGCGGTTAGGTAGGTGGTCAGGTAGGTCGTCCAAATCCTGCTGATTTCCGCGATGTTTTGTTCTACTTCACCGGTGTTGTCCCGGATCGCCTCGGGCGTTGGCGTAACCAAGGTAGCGGTAAGTCTCAGTTGGTTAGTCAGCATCAGTTCCTTGATAGTGGAAATCTGGTTCATCGGCACCGTGCGGTCCTCGTACACCGCGCGCAATCCGTCATTGGCCTTGTCCATGCCATGCAGGCCCATGCCGCCGATGATCACCATCAATATGCTCAGCAGGCCGATAACGGTTACCAAACGACTTTTGATCGTGGGGTTCTTGAAGGGGTTGAATTTCCCCAAAAAAGTTGATTTGACGACTTTTCCGTCCTGGATTTTCAGATTGCCGGCTTTGCCTTCCTTAAACAGCTGGTAGGCGGCATCGGCTGCATTGACTTGGTCCCGGCTGGGTTTGCTGCGTACCGACATGTAACCGGCCAGCTGATCGTTTTCATAAAAGGGTGTGGCATTGGCTAACACCCAATAGAAGTCGCCGTTTTTGCAGCGATTTTTTACCAGTCCGGTCCACGGGCGATTTTCTTTCAATGCCTTCCACATATCTGCAAACGCTTCCGGCGGCATGTCCGGATGCCGCACTATATTGTGCGGAAAGCCGATCAGCTCTGCTTTGGTAAATCCGCTAACCCGAAGAAAGTCCTCATTGATGTCGGTAATCATCCCTTTTAAGTCAGTCTTGGATACGATGGAGTCGCTCTCTTTAAGCGAGTACTCGACATTGGTTACCGGCATATTGGTTTTCATGAACTGTCTCTTATGATTTTTGTCTGGAAGGGTGGAATTGTAAGATTGCCAATCAATGTCGTCGGGGTAAACGTGATTGAAAACCGAACATTTTAAAGCAATCCATTTAATTTTGTATGGTTAAATGGATTGGTTTCCCGTCTTCGTTAGGGGATGCGGATGTGTTTTTGCTAAAAAAGCGGGAAAACGATGTTGTAGCCATGCAGTCGGTATTGAACGAGGCCATTTTAAACGGATACAGCGCTTAGTCCATCGCATCAAAGGCGCAGGCGGCGGACATGTAACGCATTGGGCCTGCCGCTTGAATGGCTAGTCGAGCTCTACTTTTCAGGAGCAAATTGAAAATTTGCAGCAATATACAGCAGCACTCAGCCAACGATTTGGAGATGGGTAGCAATAAACACTGTTTTAGGGCGATGTATGCCCGGCTTTATTAAAAAAAATAAAGTAAAATAGCGGTTTTTTAAAAATCTCACTCCGTAGATATTAAGCAGACAGCAAAGGTACATAATGAAGAATTATAAAATCGCAGTGTTAGCCGGTGACGGTATCGGTCCTGAAATTACCCGGGAAGCCATTAAAGTGCTCAAGCTTATTGAAGAGCGCAACGATGTTACTTTCGAACTAATGCCCGCCGCTTTCGGTGCCTGCGCCTATTTCGAGTTCGGCGATGCCTTTCCGCAATCAACTATCGATATTTGCGACCAAGCCGACGCAATTTTAAAAGGCCCGATTGGTTTGAGCCATGAGCAATCCAAGACCATTCCGATTGATAAGCAACCCGAGCGCGGTGCATTGCTGCCGATGCGTCGTCGTTATAACACCTACGCAAACTTTCGTCCGGTTTTCCTGCCCAAAGCCTTGGCGCATTTCTCGCCGCTAAAACCTGAGATCATCGGTGAGGGCATCGATATTATTATGGTGCGTGAACTGGTCGGCGGTCTGTATTTCGGTAGCAAGGAAACCGGCATTAACGAGCAGGGTTTGCGTTATGTCAAAGAAACTCTGGAATATGATGAACACCAAATCAGCCAAATTTTGCACCAGGCGTTCAAGCTCGCCCAAAAACGCAAGAAAGTGCTGCACAACATTCATAAAAGCAATGTGCTGAAATCCAGCGTGTTGTGGAATGAAATACTCGATGAAGTGGCTAAAGAATATCCCGAAGTGGAAGTCATCCATCAGTTGGTTGATTCTGCTGCGACCAACCTGTGCCTGAAGCCCACCCAGTTTGACGTGATGGTCATGGAAAACATGTTCGGCGACATACTCAGCGACCAAGGCGGCGGTATCCTGGGCTCACTGGGCTTGATGCCTTCCGCTTGCATAGGCGATGAAAAAGCCTACTACGAGCCGTCACATGGTTCGGCCCCGGACATCGCCGGGAAAAATATTGCCAATCCATACTCCATGATCGGCTCGGTTGCGATGATGCTGGAAAACAGTTTCGATATGGCCGAAGAGGCCAAGAATGTCTGGGCTGCGATGCAGGGCGTGTTTGGCGACGGTTACTCAACCGCCGACCTGTCCAAGCCGGGCAGCGGCGTTAAGATGATCAGCACCGAAGAGTTTGGTGACAAGGTTGTTGAAAAACTGAGACAGATGCCGAAAGTGAATTGAGGAGGGAAATGGAGTGCAGGCTTTGCCTGCAATACGCGATGTTATTGCTCCTAAATCGCTAGGTTGGGTTACGACTGCATGGATGCAGGAGGTAGAGCAATGCAGGAGCAATTGCCGAGGCGTTAGCCGTAACCCAACAAATAGCGACGCCATAAATGTTGGGTTACGCTAACGCTAACCCATGACTACCACCGGTACTCAAAAGTCGCCGACAGCGTATGCCAGTTGTCACTCTTGGCCAGCTCGGCGTTGTAGGCGACATTCAGCTGCGCCGTTTTACTGAACTGCGTTACCAGACCCGCGCCGACGGCAGCTCGGCTGCGGTCGAGTTGCGGGCCGTTGACGCGGTAGACGGCGGCAGGCGCGGCGGCAAAATCGGCGGCCATCCGCGAAATCCGGTCGCCATGTTCCTGCACCCAGGCGGCGTGGAGCGAGGGCTGTATCGATACTCCCCAGCCGGTCTTCACGATCTGGCTCAAGCGTGCTCCGAGTAGCGTTCTGAAGGAATCCTCATCGGTCTCGCGCACCTTCAGGTTAGCCAAATCCGAACCGGTTTCGGTGAAATTGTTCCGGTTCAAATGCTGGTATTGCATCCCCGCATAAGGCGTCAAAGTCGTATGCTCCAGCAGCGCAACATTGCGGCCTGCTTCCAGCGCAGTCCCGGCCGTAGTGCTGCCGTAACTCGCAGAAGCACTGTCTTCAAACACCGTGCGCCGGGAATCGGTTTGATGAAAACCCGCGCCCAGCGTGCCTTTGACGTAGTTGTCGTCACGAAGCCATTTGCCATAGCCGGACAACTGATAACTGTCCATATCCAGATTGGCGGTAACCGCATCGACATGACTGCGGGCATAGCTGGCCGCCGCGCCGAGCACTACATGGTCGCCAAGCCCCGTGTCCGCACCCAGCGCGAAACCGCCGCTGTGGTTGTCGGCGCGACCGGCATTGTCGTCGCCATCCAGCTTGCCGAACCCGCCCAGGCCTTTCAGCCAGAAATTCCAGCCGTGCGCACGCTCGCCATTGACAGCATCCAACCGGCTTAACAGCAGACCGTTGAACTGCGTACCCAGGCGGCGCGCCATAGACTGGCCGTGCGTGTGCTGCTCGCCGCTCAGGCTGCCAAGCACCGCAGGCAGTTGCGCCGCGCTCAGCCCGTCAAGACGGCTGATCAGCCGGGTAGATCCCCAGGCGGCGAACTGCGCATCCAGCATCGAGGCCGCCGACCGTTGGTTGTGGGTGAGCGCGAACGGCACAAAACTGCCTTGATTGACCAGAATGTCGAAAGTCGTCGAGCCGACTATCGTGCTGACCTGTAACGCCGCGCCCAGATTACTCGATAAATTGTTCTGGATAGCAGCGAAGCCGGGTACGATATTGCCAGCCTGGATCAGGGTAAATCGGCTATTGGCGGTCGGCGTATAGCCGAACACCAAATCAAGCGTGCCGCCCAGCGTGGCGGTATTATTGACCACGATCTGGTCGTACTCGGTACCGGCGGTCAGGCCGTTGATTTCCATGCGGGTGATGGAACCTGAATTCAGCGTCAGGCTGTTCACCGTGAGAATGCCGGGGCTATTGCCCGGCGCAATGATGCCGCCGCTGGCGACGGTGACGTTGCCGCCGATAGTGCCCGAACCGCCCAAGGTGCCGCCGCTGGCGACGAAAACATTGGAGGCAATCGAGCCGTTGACGGACAGGATGCCGCCGTTGATGTTGGTATCGCCGGTATAGGTATTGGCACCGGACAAAATAGTCTTGCCGGTTCCGCTCTTGGTCAGGCCGCCGGTGCCGCTGATCGCTCCGGCGTAGGTGCCGTTGGCGGTCTGGTCGAAAGTTACCGTGGCGTTATTTGTGATTGCGCCCTGCAGGCTGGCGGTATCGCCCGAGAGCGTGCCTTGGTTAATTGTCGTCCCGCCGCTGTAGGTGTTGATGCCCGAAAGCGTCAGGGTTCCGGTGCCGCTCTTGGTCAGACTGCCGGTGCCGCTCATTGACCCTGCATAAGTGCCGTTGACCGCCTGGTCGAAAGTCACCGCCGCGTTGTTGGCGATATTGCCCTGCAAACTCGCCGTGGTGCCCTCTAGCGTACCGGCGTTGACCGTGGTGGTACCGCTGTAAGTGTTGGCGCCCGAAAGGGTCAGAGTTCCGGCACCCGCTTTCGTGACTGACCCTGTGCCGCTCAGGACGCCCGCATAGGTTCCGGCGGTTGCCTGATCGAAGGCCACTGCCGCGTTGTTGGCGATATTGCCCTGAAGGCCGGCGGTGTCGCCCGCTAGCGTACCGGCATTGACCGTGGTGGTACCGCTGTAAGTGTTCGCACCCGAAAGGGTCAGAGTTCCGACGCCCGCTTTCGTGACCGATCCGGTGCCGCTCAGGACGCCCACATAGGTTCCGTCGGTTGCCTGATCGAAGGTCACCGCCGCGTTGTTGGCGATATTGCCTTGCAAGCTCGTCGTGGTGCCCGCTAGCGTACCGGCATTGACCGTCGTACCGCCGCTGTAGGTGTTCGCGCCCGAGAGGGTTAAAATCCCCGCACCGCTTTTGACCAACCCGCCGGTGCCGCCCATTACCCCTGCATAGGTGCCGTTAATTGCCTGATTGAAAGTCACCGTAGCATTGTTGGTGATCGCGCCCTGAAGGCTGGCGGTGTCGCCCGAGAGCGTACCGGCGTTGACTGTGGTGCCGCCGCCGTAGGTGTTGACACCCGAAAGGGTTAAAATCCCCGCGTCGCTTTTGACCAACCCGCCGGTGCCGCCCATTACCCCTGCATAGGTGCCGTTAATTGCCTGATTGAAAGTCACCGTAGCGTTGTTGGTGATTGCGCCCTGCAGGCTGGCGGTGTCGCCCGAGAGTGTACCGGCATTGATCGTGGTGCCGCCGCTGTAAGTATTGGCGCCGGACAGGATCAGCGTTCCGGCTCCGCTCTTGGTCAGGCCGCCGCTGCCGCCCATTATCCCGGCGTAGGTACCATTGGTTGCCTGATCGAAAATCACCGTGGCGTTGTTGGTGATTGCGCCCTGCAGGCTGGCGGTGTCGCCCGAGAGTGTACCGGCATTGACCGTGGTGCCGCCGCTGTAAGTGTTGGCGCCCGAGAGGGTCAAAATCCCCACACCGCTTTTGACCAACCCGCCGGTGCCGCCCATTACCCCGGCGTAAGTGCCGTTGGCCGCCTGATCGAAAGTCACCGTGGCGTTGTTGGTGATCGCGCCCTGGAGGCTGGTGGTATTGCCCGAGAGCGTACCGGCGTTGACCGTGGTGCCGCCGCTGTAGTTATTGGCACCCGAGAGCGTTAGTGTGCCGGTTCCGCTCTTGGTGAGCGAGCCTGCGCCGGTCAGTGCGGACGCGAGCGTCACGCTGTTGCCGTTGGTGTCGAAGGTCGCGCCGCCGGCGCCGAGGGCGTTCAGGCGTGGAGAGACGTCGGTGGTGGTGCCGGTAGCCCACTGGAGGCCTCCGCCGTTGAGCGTCACGTTGCCCGAACCGAGGTTGGAGAGCGCGCTGAAGTTGACCAGACCACCGCTGACGGTGCTTCCGCCAGTATAGGTGTTCACGCCGGACAGCGTGAAGGTGCCGCTGCCGGTTTTGGTCAACGCCGCGTTGCCGTTGACGTCCTGGTACACGCCGGAGAAGGTGGTGCTGCTGTTATCGCCGCCGACGGTCAGGGTGTTGTTGCCGTTCAGGAGCACGTTCCCGCCGCCAGCCAGCGAGCCGATGGTGCTGCCGGCATTGAACAGGGCGCTGCCGTTGACGGTTAGGGCGCTGCCGGTGGGGATGGCGCCGTTGACGTCGAGATCGACAGTGCCGGTGCCGTTGATGATGGTGGCGCCGGTGTAGGTGCTGGCGAAAGTGAGCCGGAGGGCGTCGTTGGCGGAGTTGTTGACCAGCGTGAGCGGGGCTGTGCCGGTGATCGCCGCTGTGCCGAAGACGAGGCCGGTGGCTCCGGCGGATAGCGTGAAGGTCGCCGGGCCGTTCAGGGTGATGCCGGTGTTGATGGTGCCGACAATGGAGGTGCTGTTGTCGGTGATGAAGCCGCCGCTTTGCAGCCCGAGGATGCCGCCGCCGGTGTTGGCGATTGTGTAGTTGCTACCTCCGAAGGTGGGGGTGTTCAGCGTGAGGGACTGCAGCGTGACGTTGAGGTTGTAGTTGACCGGACCGACGCCGCCGGATTGAGCCAGCACCACGTCGTCGCCTGTGGTGGGGGCGCCACCAACCCAGCAGTTGTTGGTGGACCAGTTGGTTGGGAGGCAGAGCCCCGCACCAGTCCATGTAACGGTCGCAGCCAGCGCCGGTGTAGCGAGGAGTGCGAGCGCGAGCGCAATGGCCGCAGCCATCAGCGCTCGGCCCGCGCGGTTCCGTCTGGTCGGCTGCTTTCGGTTTCCCGCCCTGTTCCGGGTTTCCGTAGGGTGGGCAACGCTTTTTTGCCCACCGCTGTTATCGGCGAATGGTGGGCAAACGATACCAATACGACTGCAACTGCGAAAGGGCTCTCCTGAGCGTAGCCATGTAGGGGGCGCATCGCGCACCATTGTATGAACGCCAATAGGGTTGGGCATCGAAAAGGGGCGCGATGCGCCCCCTACCGGACTTTTTACTGCGGCATTCAAGATCAGGCGGTGGATATGGTTCATGGCTGTTCGTTCCCAAATATTTTTGGGGGTAAGCATACACTTATGATTTGTAGGGCCATATCCCCTAATTAGGGGATATGGCCGCTAAAGCCACGGTTTTCGTAGTATTTTTAGGTGAATCGGGAGGATAAAGCTGACATTGCTAACTTTTTGCGGCGCTCGTTGCCGAGAAGTACGTGGGCTTTTATGCCGTCTGCCCTAGCCACAAGGCCATGAGGGCGGCCCTGTTTTTCACGCCGAATTTGCGATAGATGGACGCGACCCATTGATGGGTGGTGTGATAGCTGCGCTCCAGTTGCTCGGCGATCAGCTTCTCGGAAATGCCGGTCAGCAGTAGGTGCAGCACCCGCCGTTCGGCCGGCGTCAACGGCGTTACGGCCACCAGCAGGCCGTGAGAGAGCAGCTGCTGCCGATGGAACCATTTGAGGCTGCGCAGGACATAGGCGATCTCATCGCGCTCGGCTTCTGTGAAAGGAGGCTGATCCGGGCCGCGCAATATGCCGAACCAGGATTCGGTATCCCCGTTTACCGGAGAAGCTACCCAGACGGCATCCTCCGTGCCGACGCCTTGGAAATAAATCCGGTAGTAAGGCGATTCGAACCATTCGGGGCCTACCAAGTCCCGCAACCGGTTGGCGCGAAAAACGCCCGCACCCTCCAGGTTACGGACGGTGGTTTCGTCAATATTCCCCAGTTCCAGCTTATCCGCCAGTTCCTGTGCGGCGACATCCAACGGCGAAGAGTGCAGGTGGCGCATGACGCGTGGCCGCCAGCCCTTCGCCGGATCGTCGGGAAAAAATGTATCCAGGCGCACAGCCCCTATCCAGGTGATATTCCATGCCCCCGTCAATGCACACAAACCGCCCATGAGGTGTGTCAAGGCTTCCTCGGAACGGCCGACATCGAAATCGGCCAGTTCGTCCCACAGGTCGTGGATGGCGTTCATGTCGCCGCTTTTTATCATAGTCGCTTGTTTGTCATATGTAGCTGACATAAGCCCGGTAAGCCGCAAAAACAGACAGCATCAGGAAGATGGTTCCGCTGATCTTGTGCAACAATACTAACGGGACTTTTTGCAAAATAGTGCGGCCGGCGATGATTCCCAAGGCGGATGTCGAGGCTAACGCGACTGTCGAGCCTAACCATACGGCAATGGGCGCTACGGTGCTGCTTAAGCCGACAACAGCCAGCTGGGTTTTGTCGCCGAATTCAGCCACGGTAATCAATAAAAAAGTGGTAAAGAAAATGCCGTGCCCGCTTTTTTCCTTAACTTCCTCATTCTCATCATCCTCTTCTACCCGCAAGGAATGAATGCCGAACGCGGCAAACAGGATCGCGACTATTGCAGCGACGATATATTCCGGCAACCAGCTGGCGATGGCGACGCCAAAAACAACGGCCAAGGTGTTTAAAAAGGCAAAAGCCGCTATCGCGCCCAGCAAAACCGGCATGGCCCTGTGCCGGGATGCCAATGTCATACATACCAGTTGGCTTTTATCGCCAATTTCAGCAGCAGCGATTAGGGCAAAGCTGGTCGCAGCAGTGGCTGATAGTTCGGCGAAGTTGCCGGTGCTCAGCAATGATACAAAATGTTGGAAAGAGCTTTGAAGGCTTTCGAAAATAGCTGCGGTGTTCAGTGATGTTAGAAAGTGTTGTAAATAACTTTGAAGATGATCCATTTTTATCTCTGGAAATGCCTTTGCAAAGGGCGATCCAAGCCGGTCGCCCTCTAGGGAAAAACGTTGCTGTCTGAGTATTAACCCAGCATATTGTCCAGGGTCATCATAATGATGAAGCCGATCATTAAGGCAAATGTAGCGTAGCGCGAACGACCGTTGGAATGGGTTTCGGGAATGATTTCTTCGCTGATCACAAAGAGCATGGCGCCGGCGGCAAAGCCCATGGCTATCGGCAGGATGGGTTGGAACAGGGTAACCATGGTAATGCCGAGCAAGCCGCCTACCGGCTCCACTAGGCCTGTTAGCGTGGCAATGCCTACGGCTCGCCACTTATTGTAGCCCAGTCCGACCAAGGGCAGGGCGACGGCCAAGCCTTCGGGAATATTTTGCAGGGCTATGGCAATAGCCAGAACCACGCCGTTTTTCATCTCCCCGGAACCAAAGCTGACGCCGACCGACATGCCTTCAGGAAAGTTATGGATGGTGATTGCGATGATGAACAGCCAGACTTTTTTTAGGGAACTCAGGTGAGTATCGGAAACTGACTCAAAATGCACATGCGGCAATTGGCGGTCGGCGTAATGCAAAAACAGGGCGCCGATCAGCATGCCGAAAGATACGATATAAATACCTTTCCCCGGCGATACCAGGTTGCCGTATGCCATGCCCGGAACCAGCAGGGAAAATGCGGTTGCGGCCAGCATGACGCCGGCGGCAGCGCCGAGCATGCTATTGAACAGGTTTTGGGAGATGTTTTTGAAAAACAGGGCGGGTAAGGCGCCAAGGCCTGTCGCCAGTCCGGCCAGGATGCTGGCAAAAAAACCGATAACAACAATCCGTCCGAAAATTAAATACAAAGCGCCGAACACCACCAACTGCGACAACAGGAATAATCCCGCCACTGTCGCCCAACGTTTTAGCGGCGGCATCGCCAGCAGTTTTTGATAGTTTTCGCTGGATTTTATGGCGTCTGCCTGGTCTTCAAAATAGCGTTGCAATTTAGTTACAGTCTTTGTCGTTAAAGTCATAAGGTTTACCTGCATCAGCTTGTTTTGGAATGTGCGCCAAGCATTATAACCAAATACCCATAACTTGGGTTTGTTTGTGGTGGATTGCCTTGAGCCCCCTGTGTTCGCTTTTCAGTGATATAGGAATATTTCCTTTTGTCGGCCGCTGTCTAGTGCCTGAGTAATGGTTTGGCTATGATGGCGGTATTATTTATCTGGAGCGAAGAATGAAAAAATTGACATGCACACTACTCGGGCTAAGCCTGACGGCGGCCGGTGCCGTATCGGCCAAGGATAAGCCGCTGGATCTGGGTATCATAGACGTTGTCGGCGTTACACCACTGCAAAGCAGCCAGGTTGCCGCAGCTAAAATACCGGCGAATATCCAAACCGTTTCTTCCGAACAGCTGGAAAAAGCCCAAAGCATCACCCTGGCGGATTATATCAACCGCTATCTGGGCAGCGTGCATGTCAATGAAGCGCAAAATAACCCGTTGCAGCCCGATATTTCTTATCGCGGTTTTGTCGCTTCGCCGCTGTTGGGATTGCCGCAAGGGTTGTCGACCTATGTTAACGGCGTCCGGTTTAACGAACCGTTTGGCGACACGGTTAACTGGGATTTGATTCCTGAAGGCGCGATTGATTCGATGGCGTTATATCCGGGCTCTAACCCGGTTTACGGCTTGAACAGTTTGGGCGGCGCCATATCGATCAAGACCAAAACCGGGTTTTCGGCGCCCAAGCATGAGATTGAAGCTTACGGCGGCTCTTGGGGCAGGCATTCCGAGGAGTTAAGCAGCGGTTGGAATAACGGGACCTGGGGCTATTTTTTAGACCTGCATCACTTTGAGGAAGACGGGTGGCGGGATTTTTCACCGACCAAGGCCGATCAGGCGTTCGGCACCTTGAGCTGGCGCGGCGATAAAGGTTCATTAGACCTGACCTTGGGCGGCAACGATAACAATATGCGGGGTAACGGTGCTGCGCCGATCCAGTTGCAGCAGCAAGACCGGGCGGCGGTGTTTACTCATCCCGACCAAACCGTCACCCGGATGTTCTTTTCCGAATTGGCGGGCAGTTACGATCTGGCTGATGATATTGAAGTGAGCGGCAATGCTTATTTCAGGCAGAACCGGATCAGGACCTTTAATGGCGATAACAGTGATTATGACGCTTGCCAACTCCCTGGCAATGCCGGAAATTTGTGTGAAAGTCCTGGCCCCGATGAGCAGGAAGTTGAGGATATTAACGGCAATGAAGTGCTTGCCGACGATGCGGTTGAAGGCGCAACCAACAACACCAGTCAAACCTATATGCGCAGCCGTGGCGGTACCTTGCAGACGGCGTTTGCACGGGACTTGTTTAAGCATAAAAACAACCTGACGGTAGGCACCAGTTACGATTATGCCGAGGTGCATTTCGGTTCGGATACCGAGCTTGGCTCATTGACCGACACGCGGGGCACAACCCAAAGCGGGATTCTTGTCGATGAATCTCGAGTCCGTTTGCATACCAATACCTCAACGGTAGGCGTATTCCTGACCGACAGCTTTTCCATTACCGATGACCTGACCGCGACCATTGCCGGGCGTTACAACTATAGTCACATCAACATGGAAGACAAATATATAAAGGATCCTTTAAAGACCCTGGACGGTTCGCATACCTTTGATCGGCTTAATCCTTCCGCAGGGTTGACTTATCAAATCAGGGATAACCTGAATGTGTACGGCAGCTATAGCGAGTCGGCGCGTGCGCCGACGCCGATGGAATTAAGCTGTGCCGATCCGGCTGCTCCGTGTAAATTGCCTAACTCGTTTGTGGCCGATCCTCCGTTGGAACAGGTGGTTGCTAAAACCTGGGAAGGCGGTTTCAGGGGCGATTTGGATGAGCTGTTGGGCAAGGGCGATTTGAAATGGAACCTAGGCTATTTCAACACCATTAATCACAATGACATTATTTTTCGCCGCGATGCCGCCAGCGGCTTGATCAGCCAAGGCTATTTCAGCAATGTAGGCAAGACCCGCCGCTACGGCATAGAAGCGGGGACGACAATTAATTATCCGCAGTTGTTTAGCGGTATTGACGACTGGCATTTTTCGACCAACTATACCTATTTAAACGCCCGGTTTTTGGATGGTTTCGACATTCAGAATCCGCTGGATACGACTCAGGCGATGGCTGTTACCAAAGGCGACAGAATTCCTGGTATCCCCGAGCATATCTATAAGGCCGCTGTGGGTGTCGATTTATGGCAGCGTGTGTCGTTGGGCATTGACGGCATATACAGCGGCAATAAGTATTTCAGGGGCGACGAGGCCAATTCCACCGCGCCGTTAGCCGGTTACTGGCTGTTTAACGCCAAGGCGGAATACAAGGTGACCAAGAATTTTGCGGTATTCGGCAAGGTCGATAATATCTTCGACAAGAACTACAACTCTTTCGGTGTTTATGGGCAGGCCAATGAGATATTGCCGGGCTTTGACGATCGCCGGTTTGTGGCGCCCGGTGCGCCCAGAGCGGGTTGGATTGGGGTGCGGTTGAGTATGTAGATGAAAGACTAAAGGTGAAAGGTGAAAGGTGAAAGGGATTTTTTCGTCTTGTGCCTTTCGCCCTTCGTCTTTTTTTTTGCCAATAAAAAGCCCGCATAAAGCGGGCGTGTTGAGTGCTGTTATTATTGTTATTTAGTTGTCGTTTGCAACTTGACCCAAGCAGTGTCACTTATTTTATTATTATTATCAGCTAGTCTAAAAGACTAAATTCCCCCTCTTAGTCGGTAATGAAACCGAGCTCAGTCCCTTAAGCTGGTGCGAATTTTATTCAAATGAACTCCCCTTGTCTATTTAAAAATGGGGATTCGCGGGAAAAATATGAGTGCTCCTAAAAATTTAAATAAATACAGCTAGTTATGTAATTTTAGCTGCTGCTAATAAACAAAATGACAGGCAAGCAGTGCTTTTTGTTCAGGTAACGTTCAGGATTATCACCGATTGCGTCTGGCCTCTTCTTCCTCATTGGTAAAGAAGTTGAGTCGTTCATTAAGGATGGAAGATAGTTGAAAATTAAGGCCTTTTGATTTTTGAGCCAGTTTTATTTGCAGGATTGCATCTCTGGTTTGCCCCGTTGCATAGTAGTATTCCGCAAGATAACGATGAGATTCGGCGGGTTGGTTTAAGTCGCTATAAACTTGTGCCAACAGCTGTGAATAAATCGGTTGTTGCTGGGTTTTAGGCTTTAACAGAAGTAAGTTTTTCCGTGCCAAGTCGGCGTTACCCGCTTTTAGCAGGGAGGTAATGTATTCGAGCTTAATGGCCTCGTTATCGGGAAATTGTTCGGTCAGTTTTTTATAGCGGGCCAGCGCTGTGCTGTAATTTTTGGAGTCCAGCGCAGTGCGGGCAAGCGCGGTTGCATATTGGGCCTGGTTTGGGTATTCCTTGCCGAGTTGCTGGAAAATTGTTTCCGCTTCATTGAATTTTTGCGAGTTAAGTGCGCACAGGCCAAGCCCGTAGCGGGCAACGGTGCGTTGTTCGATGGTGCCTTGAGTTGATCTGGCTTGAAAGTACTTAAGCGTCTCGGCATTGTCGGTGCCGGTTAACACCCGGATTTTTGCTTTGGCTAATTGGTAGCCGAGCGAATCCGGATATTGTTTGTAGGGATAGGTTTCCGCGCGTCCCCGGGTGTCGGAAATACGTGAGGCGGTAACCGGGTGGGTCCTTAGAAATTCAGGAATGTTCTGCCCGTAATAGCGGCTGGATTGCTGTAGACGCTCGAAAAAAGTGGGCATGCTGCGCGGATCATATTGGGAGCCTGCCAAGGTTTGCATGCCGACTCGGTCAGCCTCCGCCTCGTTTTCGCGGGTAAAATCAATTTGAAACTGAACGTTACCGGCCTGGATAGCCACGATGGCGGCTTGTCCAAGAGCGGGGGATTGGGTGCCCAATAAAATGGCGGCCAGTGTCGCGGCGGCAGTAGGGATCGATAAGCGGCTGGAGGCCTCGTAAGCGCGGTACAAATGGCGCTGGGTAACGTGGGCAATTTCGTGCGCCATAACCGATGCCAATTCGCTTTCGGCTTCGGTGATTAAAATTAACCCGGAATTTACGCCAATATAGCCGCCAGGTCCCGCAAAAGCATTAATGTCATTTTCCATTACCACAAAGAAATGGAACGGGTTGCTCGGTGCGTCGCTATTGGCTACCAGTCTTTCGCCGATAGTTTGAATGTATTGCTGAATTTCGGCATCCTGATTGATGGAAATTTGCGAGTGCAGGCTGCGAAAAAACGCTTCGCCAAACTCTTTTTCTTCGGCGGGCGTAATCAGGGTGCCGGAAGAGTCGCCCATGTCAGGCAATTCGATTTTGGTAATCTCAACCGCTTGTGGTGGGGCAGGGAAGAGGGCGAGGCTTAAAGCCAGTGTAATGGCGGATGGTTTGAATTTCATACGATGAGACTGAATAAAATTTAACGTGAGTTTAATCGGGTTGTTAGCGGCTCAATATCAGGTTCATGATCTTGAGTTTTATCCGGCGGGTCTGGTCTATTGTTCCAGATATTCTTCGGTTTCGCAAAGCGGGAGGCAAATGCACCGGTTGCGACCTTTCAGTTTGGCTTGATAGAGTGCCGCGTCAGCTTTGTTTAACAGGTTGTCGTCGTTTTCCGGAATGCCGGTGCAAAGACCGACGCTAATCGTTATCTGATTGAATGGGCGGGATTTTATATGCGGTATTGCCAGATTAAAAACGGCGCTTCTTAATTTTTCGGCAAATTGTTCGGCGACTTTCTGGGGTAAATGCGGCATCACCAGAACGAATTCTTCTCCGCCATAACGTGCCACGATGTCGGTGGCGCGCGATAGTTGCGATTTTAATGCGCTCGCGACCTGCTTTATTGCATTATCGCCGGCTATATGTCCGTAATAATCGTTATAGGACTTAAAAAAATCAATATCGACCATGAAGATGGATAAGGGGTGTTTTTGCCGCTTTGCCTCGGCTATGGCCATTTCGTAATGCGCATCGAAGAATCGGCGGTTGCAGATGTCGGTCAAACTGTCCGTTGTCGCTTCTTTCTTCAGGATTTCCGAGTGTGAGCGGAGCATTTTTTCACGCTTGATTGAGGTGCTGGAGTCCGTTATTTGAATGAGGCAGCATGATTCGTTCAGTTGCGATTGAATGGGCGTGATGGTGATCGATTGATACATCCTGGTTTGCTGTTGATTTGCTTCGCATCCATTGTACAGCGGCAGCGGCGTACGGTGCAGAGCCGTCGACAAAACCACGGGCAGTCTGTGCGTCAGGGTGTTTTTGAGTGCGGTCAGGAATGCCGGTGACACAGACTCTGAAAACACGTTTTCAAATTGCCGGTTAAGGGCGTCGGTTTCTTTAATGTCGCTATGCTTGGCAATCCAGTTGTTCCAGAGCAATACTTTGCTATCGGCATCGACAACGCATACCCCGAGGTTTAGTGAATTAAATATATCTTCCATATCAAAACGCTTTGCACTGAGGGTATTCATGAAATACTGCCAAGAAATTGATTAATATGGATAACAAGATTCGTCAGGGATGTGGAGCTTAACAGGAATACGAGATTGCCGGTCGTATGCCGCTTTTCGATGGCGAGATCGATATGTAATACCATCACATAGGGCTGATTGGAGTTTTTTTTGAGCCGATGTAATATTTCATCGGCTGATGCGACTCTGTAACCGGGTAAGGAGCTTTCCAGTGTGAAGTGGAGTATGTCAGCCATCGCGGACAGGCAGGCATTCAAAATGATGTTGCCCAATTCACACATCGCTTCGTGCTCAAATTCTGCAAGTTCTTCAAGACTCATCTGCGAGCCCATCATATCGCTGACGATTTTTAAGGCTTGCTCTTCGGTAAATAAAAGTACGGCTTCGGCATTAAACGGGCCGCTAAAGTACTGACTTACCGCACCGAATCGTCCGCTGTTCAACGATAATGTTGTCGCATTGATGTCTTCTGAGTTAATGACTTGCACAGAGGGGACGGAAATATGTACTTCGTCTCCGACAATCTCGCTAAGGCTTAATGCTGCGCGGCCTGCGCCGATGCTAAATATCTCAGCCAAGGCATCAAGATGAAGTTCGCTGAGATCGCTCATTTGGAATTTGTAAAATAGTCTAGCGTCAGAGCAATTGATTTTTCTGTGACCGGTTTTGCAACTAATATGGACCCAAACGAACGGGCACGGTTTTTGTGGGTTTCTTGAATATTTGCCGAGAAAATAACCATTTTCATTAAAGGATATTTAGATAGTATCCGCTCTGCGGCATCGGTTCCTGAAATGCCCGGCATGTTAATATCCATGGTGCAATAGTCCGGACGCTCATTATCGGCAAGTTCAATAGCGTCTTCGCCGCAGACAGCTTCAAAAATAACCCAGTCGGGGCGTTGGACAAGAATGTGTGTGCGGATTAACATTCTGGATACCTTGCTATCATCGACGATCAAAAGCTTTTTTATTGAACTGTCCACAGGCATGATTGATTTTTACTAAGGCTAAACTTTAAACATTCTACATGAAAAGATAAAAGTCGCGAAGCTATTCTATAGCCGGTTTGTAGGGGATAAATTTTACGTTTTTAATTGAATTGGGCAGTGTCGGCTACGACTACGGGTTGTCGCGAGTGTGGCAGTGCTACGGACAATGTTTTTCTTGTTGTTGAGGTCCGCAGTATTCCCTGTTTTGTAGATGAAAATGTAAATTTATTGGGAATTATTTGTTAACTTTCATGGTGATATGGAACGACTCAAGGAAGTCGGTATAAGATGTATTTTATATGAATAAATACCATATGTTTTATGGTAGTGTATGGGCCTATAACAATAAAAACATAAGGGCGAAATATCGTGTCAGACATTAATTCCTCCCAACAAAAACGCGCGCTTACCGCGAGCACGGTGGCATTCACCACCTGCTTTGCGGTGTGGACCATCTTTTCTATCATCGGCTTACAAATCCAGAAAGACCTGCATTTAAGCGAGACCGAATTCGGCTTGCTGGTCGGCACGCCGATACTTTCAGGTTCGTTAATCCGGCTGATGCTGGGCATCTGGAGCGATCAGTACGGTGGCCGTATCGTTTATCTAATGGTGATGGTGACGGCGGCTATCGCCACTTTTTTGCTGACCACGGTTGAAACCTACACCATGTTTTTGGTAACGGCACTCGGCATCGGTATTGCCGGCGGCTCGTTTGCCGTGGGCATTGCCTATGTTTCGCGTTGGTTCCCTAAAGAAAAGCAAGGTACGGCGTTAGGTATTTTCGGTCTCGGTAATGTCGGGGCGGCGGTGACTAAATTCGTCGCACCCTTTGTGATGGTCGCATTCGGATGGCATGCGGTAGCGCAAATATGGGCGGCAGTCCTGTTGTTGATGGCGGCAGTCTTCTGGTTTGTGACCGATGACGAGCCGATGCTTAAACAGCGTCGCGAGTCTGGCGTCAAACCTGAGTCATTTTTAAAACAACTGGAACCGCTCAAGGATATGCGGGTCTGGCGGTTTTCGCTGTACTACTTTTGCGTATTCGGCGCTTTTGTTGCATTGGCGTTGTGGTTGCCGCGCTATCTGGTCGGCGCTTACGGTTTCGATATTAAGTCGGCGGGTATGCTGGCGGCGGCGTATTCCATTTTCGCCAGTCTATTTCGTGCGTTGGGCGGCTGGTTGTCCGACCGTTACGGGGCGCGGTTGTTGATGTACTGGACGTTTATTGTCGCCTCCATCTGTACATTTTTCCTGTCCTACCCCCCTACGGATTACATCGTTCACGGCAGCAAGGGCGATATTGCCTTTAGTCTGGCAATTCAACCGATGGGCTTTATTTTCCTGGTTTCGGTGCTGGGTTTGTTCATGTCATTCGGCAAGGCGGCGGTGTACAAACATATTCCGGTTTATTATCCCGATAATGTCGGCGCTGTCGGCGGCGCTGTGGGCATGGTCGGCGGGTTGGGCGGATTTTTGTTGCCGCTGACTTTCGGCATGTTGAACGATCTGACCGGCATCTGGAGCAGCTGCTTTATGCTGCTGTTCGTATTGATGACGATTGCGCTGAGCTGGATGCATTTCTCGATTGTCAGGATGGAACGCCGCGTCGTGCCTGAGTTGGCCAAAATTTCGAAAGATCTGCACGAGCTGAGTCATCCGGCGCCGCTGGTGCTGACCGATTGGAACCCTGAAGACCAGAATTTTTGGGAAAAGACCGGCAAGCGTATCGCCGCCCGCAACCTGTGGATCAGCATTCCCGCATTGCTGCTGGCGTTTGCGGTGTGGATGGTGTGGAGCGTCGTGGTCATCAACCTGCCCAGCATCGGTTTTAAATACACCACCAACGAACTGTTCTGGTTGGCGGCATTGCCGGGTCTGTCCGGGGCGACCTTGCGGATTTTCTACTCGTTTATGGTGCCGATTTTCGGCGGCCGTCGCTGGACGACTATAAGCACCGCCTCTCTATTGTTGCCGTCCTTATGGATAGGCTTTGCGGTACAAAATCCTGAAACGCCTTATGTGTTAATGGTGGTGTTGGCGTTGTTATGCGGTTTCGGCGGCGGCAACTTTGCCTCCAGCATGGCGAATATTAGCTTTTTTTATCCTCAATCCCAAAAAGGCACGGCGTTGGGCTTGAATGCCGGATTAGGCAATTTGGGCGTTAGCACCGTGCAATTTGTGGTGCCGCTGGTTATCGCCGCGGGCGTGTTCGGCTCGCTGGGCGGCGAGCCGCAAGAGTGGGTTAAGGGCGCGGTGACCAAGTCGATCTGGCTGCAAAACGCCGGTTTTATCTGGGTGCCGTTTATCATCGCCACCAGCATCGCGGCGTGGTTCGGCATGAACGATATTGCTTCTGCCAAAGCGTCATTCAAGGAGCAGGCGATCATTTTCAAGCGCAAACATAACTGGCTGATGTGCTGGCTTTATACCGGAACGTTCGGTTCGTTTATCGGCTATGCGGCCGGTTTCCCGATGCTGATTAAAATCCTGTTCCCCGATATTAACCCGACGCAATACGCCTTTTTGGGGCCATTGGTTGGTGCACTGATCAGGCCGGTCGGCGGTTGGTTGGCCGACAAGCTGGGCGGAGCGCAGGTGACGCTGTGGAATTTCGTTATCATGATTTGCGCCGTGTTCGGCGTATTGCATTTTATGCCTTCGTCCGGAAATCCCGGCGATTTCTGGGGCTTTCTCGCGATGTTCATGTTGTTGTTTATCACCACCGGCATCGGCAACGGCTCCACCTTCCGCATGATTCCGGTTATCTTTATGACTGAACGGCTGTGTGCTGCAAAAGGGCAGGGCGAAGAAGCGATTGCCAAAGCCAAAAAAGATGCGGCAAAAGAAGCGGCGGCGGTGCTGGGTTTCAGCTCGGCGATTGCAGCTTACGGCGCGTTCTTTATCCCCAAGAGTTACGGCACCGCTATCAGCATGACCGGCACTCCTGATGCGGCGTTGTATTGTTTTATTGCGTTTTACTTGGCGTGCATTGGCATCACCTGGTGGAATTACGCACGTAAAACGGCGGCTATGCCTTGTTGATCGTTACAAAATAAAAGCTATCACCACGAAGGCACGAAGGGTACGAAGTTTTTACTTTGGTTTTTTATTCGTGAACTTCGTGTCTTCGTGGTGACACATCAATTTGTTTAAGTTGATGTGTTGGGGATGAGGTACGAACCCCAAACAAACACCAAAACCCTAAAATATAGGTAAATCTTATGAGTCATTTCCTGGACCGCTTACTCTTCTTCAAGAAAAAAGTAGATACCTTCTCCGGTAATCACGGCGTGGTGACCAATGAAGACCGAAGCTGGGAGAACAGCTATCGGTCGCGCTGGCAACACGACAAAATCGTGCGTTCCACGCACGGCGTCAATTGCACGGGCTCTTGCAGCTGGAAGATATATGTTAAAAACGGGCTGGTGACCTGGGAAACCCAGCAAACCGATTACCCGCGCACCCGTCCCGATCTACCCAATCACGAGCCGCGCGGTTGTCCTCGCGGTGCGAGTTACTCCTGGTATTTATATAGCGCCAACCGCCTTAAATACCCGTTGATACGCGGCCGTTTGGTCAGGTTGTGGCGCGAGGCTAGGCTGACTTTAGACCCGGTTGATGCTTGGGCTTCGATAGTCGAAGACCCTGCTAAAACCGCAGAATACAAATTGGTACGCGGTTTGGGCGGTTTGGTTCGCGCCTCTTGGGAAGAGGTCAACGAAATCATCGCAGCGGCCAATATTTACACCGCAAAAACTTTCGGCCCCGACCGGATTATCGGCTTTTCGCCGATCCCGGCGATGTCGATGGTGTCCTATGCGGCAGGGAGCCGTTACCTGTCGCTGATCGGCGGCGTCAGCATGAGCTTTTACGACTGGTATTGCGATTTGCCGCCCGCATCGCCGCAAACCTGGGGCGAGCAAACCGACGTGCCGGAATCGGCGGACTGGTATAACGCCGGATTCCTGATGCTGTGGGGATCGAACGTGCCGCAAACCCGCACCCCCGACGCCCATTTTATGACCGAAGCGCGGTATAAAGGCGCAAAGGTCGTGGTGGTAAGCCCCGATTATTCCGAGGCCAGCAAGTTCGCCGACCTGTGGCTGCATCCCAAACAAGGCACCGATGCGGCATTGGCGATGGCGATAGGCCACGTGATCCTCAAGGAATTTCATGTCGAGCGGCAAAGCCCGTATTTCAACCAGTACGTGCGCGAAAATACCGACTTGCCTTTTCTGGTCATGCTGAAAGAACAGGACGGCTGCTATGTGCAAGACCGTTTCCTCCGGGCTTCGGATTTTTCAGGTCAGCTGGGACAAGACAATAACCCCGAATGGAAAACGGTAGCCTACGATGAAATCAACGGCCACATCGTTCCGCCATGCGGCTCTATCGGTTTCCGTTGGGGCGAAAGCGGGCATTGGAACATCGAACAAAAAACCGTAGACAATCAGGCGGTAAAGTTACGTTTGAGTCTGATTGATATTAAAGACGATGTCGCCAGCGTCGGTTTTCCGTATTTCGGCGGCTCCGAACATCCGCATTTTACCCATTCCGCCCACGACGCTATTCAACGGCGCAATGTACCGGTCAAAAAAATCACCTTGGCCGACGGCAGTGAAGTCTTGGCGACTACCGTGTTCGATTTGCTGGTTGCCAACTACGGCATAGATCGCGGCTTGGGCGGCGGCAATGTTGCAGCTTCTTACGATGAAGATGTTCCCTACACTCCCGCGTGGCAGGAAAAAATCACCGGTGTTACCCGGCAAAATGTGATTGCGGTGGCGCGGGAATTTGCGACCAATGCCGAAAAGACCCAAGGCCGCTCAATGGTGATTCTGGGAGCCGGTATCAATCACTGGTACCACATGGACATGAATTATCGCGGCATCATGAATATGTTGATGATGTGCGGTTGCGTCGGGCAATCCGGCGGCGGTTGGGCGCATTATGTCGGACAGGAAAAACTGCGCCCGCAAACCGGCTGGTTACCGTTGGCGTTCGGCCTGGATTGGAAACGTCCGCCTCGGCAAATGAACAGTACCTCGTTTTTCTACAATCACACCAGTCAATGGCGTTACGAAAAACTCAAAGTAAGCGAGATTTTATCGCCGCTGGCCAAGCCTAAAGACTGGCAAGGCAGCTTAATCGATTTTAACGTCCGATCAGAACGCATGGGCTGGTTGCCGTCTGCGCCGCAATTGCAAACCAACCCGTTGCAAGTGGTAAAAGACGCAGCAAAAGCTAAACAAGACCCGATAGACTATGTCGTAAAAGCGCTTAAAAGCGGCAAGCTGAAAATGTCCTGCGAAGACCCGGACAACCCGAAAAATTTTCCGCGCAACATGTTCGTGTGGCGTTCCAATTTACTGGGGTCTTCGGGCAAAGGCCATGAATACTTCCTGAAGTATTTACTGGGTACGCAACACGGTTTGCAAGGCAAAGACTTAGGCGATAGCAGCGATAAACCCTCGGAAGTCGAATGGCATGAAACCGCTCCAGAAGGCAAGCTCGACTTGCTGGTCACGCTGGATTTTCGGATGTCCACGACCTGTTTGTATTCGGACATTATTTTGCCGACTGCAACCTGGTATGAGAAAAACGACCTGAACACCTCGGATATGCACCCGTTCATCCATCCGCTGTCCAAGGCGGTCGATCCCGCGTGGGAATCGCGCTCCGATTGGGATATTTACAAAGGCATAGCCAAAAAATTCTCGGAATTGACTGTAGGCCATTTAGGACTGGAAAAAGATATAGTCGCCGTGCCGATCCTGCATGACACACCGGCAGAGCTGGCCCAGCCCTTGGACGTTAAGGATTGGAAAAAGAAGGAATGCGACCCGATTCCGGGTAAAACCATGCCGACGCTGGTGGTGGTTGAACGCGATTATCCGAACACCTACAAGATGTTCACCTCGCTGGGGCCGTTGATGAGCAAGATCGGTAACGGAGGCAAAGGCATAGCCTGGAACACAGAGACCGAAGTCAAGCAATTGGGTGAATTGAACCGACTGGTGACCGATGAAGGCATCAGCAAAGGCCTGCCGCGCATCGAATCCGATATTGATGCGACCGAAGTGATCTTGATGCTGGCGCCTGAAACCAACGGTCATGTCGCCGTTAAAGCCTGGGCAGCGTTGAGCAAAATCACCGGACGGGATCATACCCATTTGGCGCTGCCGCGCGAAGACGACAAAATCCGTTTCCATGATGTGCAGGCTCAGCCGCGCAAGATTATCTCGTCGCCGACCTGGAGCGGCCTGGAATCCGAACATGTTTGTTACAACGCCTGTTATACCAATGTCCACGAGCGGATTCCCTGGCGCACCCTGACCGGCCGCCAGCAGTTTTACCAGGATCATAGCTGGATGCGGGCGTTTGGCGAGACCTTGTGCGTTTATAAACCGCCTGTCGATACCCGCTCTATTGCGCCGATTCTGGGTCAAAAGCCCAATGGCAATGATGAGATAGTGTTGAATTTCATTACACCGCACCAGAAATGGGGCATACACAGCACTTATACCGATAATCTGTTGATGCTGACATTGTCACGCGGCGGGCCGATCGTGTGGATGGGCGAAGTCGATGCGGCGAAAGTCGGTATTAAAGACAATGACTGGATAGAAGCCTACAACGTCAACGGTGCGTTAGTCGCCAGGGCGGTCGTCAGTCAGCGCGTTCCCGAAGGCATGTGCATGATGTATCACGCTCAGGAAAAGATCGTCAACGTGCCGGGTTCGGAAACCACCGGTGGGCGCGGCGGCATCCATAATTCGGTTACTCGGGCGACGCTTAAACCCACACATATGATCGGCGGTTACGCCCAGCTAAGTTACGGCTTTAACTATTACGGCACGGTCGGTTCCAATCGGGATGAGTTTGTGATTATCCGCAAACTCAGCAACGTCGATTGGCTGGAAGAAACAAACGAGCCCAAGCAAGATGCCAATTAGCAAACGTAAGTCAGTCTTAAGGTAAACAATGAATCCACATAACAAAAAAAATTATCTTGCTGGTCCAGATAAATTACAGCGCTTAACAGCTGAGTTTAAGTCTAATCTCAAAGAATTCAGTGGCGCTACGAAATTTGTTGAAGTTGATGGGGAAAGAAGACAGCTTTTGTGTGCCTCTATAAAAGAGGTACTTAATTATGCGATGGAATACACCAAGCTGTGGATGCCGATACCCGATGAGCAGAAAGAAGATTTTAAAGATGATTGGTTTATTGATTGTCGTGGGTTATATATTTCTTACTCGCCGCTAGATATTATTGATAGTGCTGAGCTTGGAAACATTCGAAATTGGGCTCCTGTTTTATTCGATTATTCTGTAATTATCGGTAGCCGCTACCTATTTGCTGCCAAGGTATTTCTCGGCTATGCTCATTTTTATGAAGTTGAATTTATTGAAGACGTTCATTTTAATGGGGCTCAATTTTATGGAGATGTCAATTTCAATCTCGCTATTTTTCCAAGAAATGCTTTTTTTTCAGAATGCGAATTTAAAAATGGGGCGTCATTTCAAGAAGCTAAATTTTCAAGACGTGGAGATTTTGCGAACGCATGTTTTAACCGAGTTCCACTTTTTCATGAAACCAAACTTCCTCAAGCATCATCTTTTAATGGGGCAACTTTTAATAAAGCGGGACGTGAATTGTCACAGCTTGATATTCATCAAGAAATCATAGCGTTACGTACTTTAAGGCAAATTGCGGCGAGTTATAAAGGTCAACAAGACGAAGCTATGTTTTTCGCTTTGGAACAGCGATATTATCGTAAAGTTTGTTTCGCCCTGCGTTTGGTTTGGCAAAAAGAATCAGCGAAAACTTGCCTACAGGGTCAGCAAGGACTCAAAGATTTGTTAGTGTTAGATACTTGGCGGTATTGGAAGTATTGGTCAATATGCTGTAAGCCTGTCGACTGGTTTATGTCATTGGTCTACGATTTTGTATCTGAATATGGAAGTAATCCGAGTCGACCAGTAGTTTGGGTGGTTGCTATTAACGTAACAGCATGGTGTTTCTACCGTGTATTTGCCTTTGGAGACTGTTCAAATTCAAACTCTGATTTTTGCCTTTCAAAGGATGCTTCTATAGTCATTCAACAATACCCTGCTTTTTATTTTGCTTTACAAAACTTATTAAATCCTTCTGCACTTGTGTCAAATAAGACATTAGTCATTACGAATAATCCATACATGGTAGGTTTAGCAATTTTTCAATTTTGTAGTACATACATTGTATTGTTACTGGCGGCATTAGCTATTAGAACCCGATTTCAAAAAGGGGGAGGGGGGTGATAAGTAAATTTAACCGTTCTCTCGTTCCAAGCGATATTAAATTATTTTAAATCCAATGGATTTAACCATTGAAGACCTTGAGGAATCAGAATGAAAATTCGCGCACAAATAGGCATGGTGCTAAACCTGGACAAGTGTATCGGCTGTCACACCTGCACCATTTCCTGCAAAAACGTCTGGACCTCGCGCAAAGGGGTTGAATACGCATGGTTTAATAATGTCGAAACCAAGCCGGGGGTGGGTTTTCCGCAGCAGTGGGAAAACCAGGAAAAATGGAATGGCGGCTGGGTGCGCAAAATCAACGGCAAGATAGAACCGCGCCAGGGCAACAAACGCCAGATATTGCGTAATATTTTCGGCAACCCTGATTTGCCCTCAATCGACGATTATTACGAACCGTTCGATTTCGATTACCAGCATTTGCATACCGCCAAAGAATCGAAAAACCCGCCGACTGCGCGCCCCTATTCGGTGATTACCGGCGAGCGCATGGAAAAAATCGAAGGCGGCCCGAACTGGGAGGAAATCCTGGGAACGGAGTTTTCATCCCGTTCGCGCGATACCAACTTCGACAACATCCAGAAAGACATGTACGGTGAATTTGAAAACACCTTCATGATGTATTTGCCGCGTTTGTGCGAACACTGTTTGAATCCGACCTGCGTTGCAGCCTGTCCCAGCGGCTCAATCTACAAGCGCGAAGAAGACGGCATCGTCTTGATCGACCAGGACAAATGCCGCGGTTGGCGGATGTGCGTTTCCGCCTGTCCGTACAAAAAAATCTATTACAACTGGGAAACCGGAAAATCGGAAAAATGTACGTTCTGCTATCCGCGCATCGAAGCCGGTGAGCCTACGGTTTGTTCGGAAACCTGCGTCGGGCGGATTCGTTATTTAGGCGTGTTGCTGTACGATGCCGACCGTATCGAAGCCGCGGCCGGCTGCGAGAACGAGCAGGATTTGTATCAGCAACAGCTGGATGTGTTCCTCGATCCTTTTGATGAGGAAGTGATCGCGGAGGCGCGAGCGGCCGGCATTCCTGAATCATGGCTGACGGCTGCGCAGGAATCGCCGGTTTATAAAATGGCGATAGACTGGAAAGTCGCGTTTCCGCTGCATCCTGAATTTCGCACACTGCCGATGGTTTGGTATGTACCGCCGCTATCACCGATTCAATCGGCGGCGGAAAACGACCAGATCGGCATGGATGGCGACATTCCCGATGTACGCTCCCTGCGTATTCCGGTGCAGTATCTGGCCAATTTGCTTACGGCGGGTAAAGAGGAACCCGTTGTGTTGGGCCTGGAACGGATGTTGGCGATGCGGGCCTATATGCGCAGCAAAACTGTCGATGGCGTGGTCAATACCGAGGTATTGGAGCGCGTGGGTTTGACCCAGTTGCAAGTCGAAGAAATGTACCGCTACATGGCGATTGCCAATTACGAAGACCGTTTCGTGATTCCAACCAGTCATCGTGAATACGCCAGCTCAACCTTCGATGCTTACGGAGAGCAAGGCGGCTGCGGGTTCAGTTTCGGCAGCGGATGTTCTACGGGCAATAATGACACCAACCTGTTCGGTGGCAACAAAAAGCCGCAACGTAGCGGCGGCATTCCGATCAAGATTCCGATTAAAGTGGAACCGGCAAAATAAGGAATCATTATGCAAACACTAAAACTAGTTTTATCGTTCCCACAAGTACATTCTCGTTCCCACGCGCTGCGTGGGAACGCGGTTAAAGGCGCGCTGCGCCGCGAGTCACGGTCAGTATATAGAAATGCGCATCGTGCCAATACGGGACGCAGCGCGTCCGGTACTGCATTCCCACGCAGCGCGTGGGAACGAGGGTTTGCTAGTTCCCAAGCTCCAGCTTGGGAATTCAGTGCGAGAAGCTCCAGCTTCCCGACTCGCGAAGCTGCGACTTGCATGGATGCAGGAGGTAGAGCAACGCAGGAGCGGTTGCCGAGAGCTTCGTTAACGGGGTTCCCAAGCAGGAGCTTGGGAACCAGCATAACGATAACGCAGGAGCTAAAATGAGCCTGCAAACCTTAAAAGTTCTATCGCTACTGCTGAGTTATCCCGAAGCCGAGATGCTTGAAGCATTAGACGAAATGGCGGAGGTCGTCGAGCAGGAAAACCTGCTGCTGGAAGACCATAAAAAATCCGTGCTGGCGCTGATCGATTCCTACCGCGGCGCAGACCTGATGGATAGCCAAGAGGATTATGTGGCGTTATTCGACCGGGGACGGTTTTTGTCGCTGCATATATTCGAGCATGTCCACGGCGAATCCCGAGACCGGGGGCAGGCCATGGTTAATCTGTTGCAAATGTACGAAGCGCACGGCTTTGAAATGTCCACGCATGAACTGCCGGACTACATCCCGTTATTTCTGGAGTTTCTCTCGCAGCAAGAACAGGCCGAAGCGGTGCAGTTATTGCAAGACGCGATGCCCGTGTTAAGTTTGCTGGGTGCGCGGTTAACCGAACGCGGCAGCGAATTTAGCGCAGTTTTCGACGCACTGGCGGGTTTCGCAGGCGAACCCGAAGCGCTGGAAGAAATCCGCCAGCAAGCCGCTACCGAAGGCGAGGATGAAACCCTGGTTAACATGGATGAAATCTGGGAAGAAGAAGCCGTCAGTTTTATGGGGGCAGGGGATGCGTGTAAAAGCCAAGCCCCCGCAGTCAGTCCGATCACTATCACGCCGCGCGATCAGTTTTTAAAAGCGCAAAACCGTTCTCTTTAAGAAGGAGTCAATCGTGGATTATCTCAATACCTTACTATTCGGCTATTACCCTTATGTCGCCATCAGCGTATTCTTCATCGGCAGCCTGGCGCGTTACGACCGAGATCAATACACCTGGCGCACCGGGTCCAGCCAATTCCTGCGAGCGGATGAATTAAGACTGGGCAGCAACTTATTCCATATCGGCATCTTGCTGCTGTTCGTCGGACATTTCGTCGGCCTGTTGACGCCGCCTGCGGTTTACCATGCCTTGGGTCTGTCAACGTCTGGCAAACAAATGCTGGCCGTAGTTGCGGGCGGCATCTTCGGCGGCGTGTGTTTAAAAGGCATCATTATCCTGATACGCCGCCGCCTGACCGATGCCCGCATTCGCGCCACCAGCAGCCGCATGGATATTTTCATCTTGTTGCTGATCGGCGTACAGCTGGTGCTGGGTCTGATGACCTTGCCTATTTCCATTTATCATCATGACGGCGCTAACATGTTGCTGCTGTCGGAGTGGGCGCAACGCATCGTGACTTTCCGTAGCGGTGCGGCGGATCAAATCAGCGAGATCGGCATTATCTTCAAATTGCATTTGTTTTTAGGGCAAACCTTGTTCCTGGTTTTTCCGTTCAGTCGCTTGGTGCATGTTTGGAGTGTTCCGCTGGGCTATCTTACGCGCCCCTATCAAGTCGTTCGCAGACGTTAATGGTAGGGCGTGTCGCGCGCCTTTTTCGCGATTCTATTGGCGCGCATGGCGCGCCCTACGTTAAGTAACGTGATAACACTCAAAAGGTAAAATCATGAACAAATCATCCAGTTTGCTGTTACTGACTATAGCGCTGGGCAGCTTGACCGCCGGCTGCTCCGACGAAGTACAAAACAAAGCGGAACTTGAAAAATATGCCGCCAGTCAGGCCGGGGAAGCAAAACATAAATCGATGTCTGCCGTAGAAATGACCGGACACGAAGGCGGCGGAATGCAGCATTCCATGCCGATGCCAGCCGAGCTTTCGACCTCCCGGCAAAGCGATGTCGGCGAAATCGGCCGCCGCGCCGATGATTTACCGGCCCCTCTAAACAGAACACAAGCTCAACTGGTCAGCGTCGATCTTTATACCGATGAACGGGTTGCCGAAATGATGCCCGGCGTGACCTATCAATACTGGACTTATAACGGCAAAGTGCCGGGGCCGTTTATTCGCGCCAGGGCGGGCGATCAGGTGGAAATACACTTGAATCACGGCAAACCCGGTGCTGCGGGTGCAGCCCATAGCGAACATACTGCGGCTCAACATAGCGCCGACGGCCACTCGGCGCATTCCATCGATCTGCATGCGGTGGTCGGGCCCGGTGGCGGCGCGCCGTTAATGCAAGTCGAACAGGGCGAACAAAAAAGTTTCCGCTTTAAAGCCACGCATCCAGGCATTTACGTTTATCACTGCGCCAGTCCGCATGTGCCGACCCATATCGCCAACGGCATGTACGGCATGATCCTGGTCGAACCGGAACAGGGTCTGGCAAAAGTCGACCGCGAGTTTTACGTCATGCAAGGCGATTTTTACACCAGTGGCAAGTACGGCGATAAAGGCCTGCAATCGTTCAGCAAGGAAAAGATGTTGGCCGAAAAACCCGAGTATTTCCTGTTCAACGGCAGGGTCAACTCGCTCAGCGGTGAACGGGCTTTAAAAGCCAAAGTGGGTGAAAAAATCCGCCTGTTTGTCGGCCTCGGCTCGCATGTCGCATCCAATTTTCATATCATCGGCGCTATTTTCGATAGTCTGTATCAAGACGGCGCGATCATGAATCCGCCGCTGAAAAACGTTCAGACTACAGTCATTGCCCCCGGTTCCGCGGTGATGATTGAATTTACCGCCGAAGTACCCGGAAAATACCTGCTGGTCGATCACAGCCTGACACGGGCTATTGATAAGGGCGCGCTGGCTGAATTGGTCATCGAAGGTGCGGCTCAGCCGGAGCTTTATCAGCAGGTTGACCATTAATATAGATGTTGGTTGGGTTGCGAAAAGATGTAACCCAGCCTACGCTACTTAATGGCTTACGCTTAACCAACGCCTTACATTTCGAACGGGGCATCATGCCCCGTCCAGCTATGGAGATTTTTCATTGGAAAATATTATCTCGCCATGTGTAAGGAACTGCTGCCTGAATGAGGAAGATGTCTGCCTTGGTTGCTTTCGCAGCATTGATGAAATTCTTCAGTGGAGCGATGCAACAGAACAGCAAAAGCAGAAAATAATACATTTGGCAAATGCACGAAAATTGATCATCGATTTAAATAGGGATCATATATAGATTCTGGCGGTGACAGCCATGTAGATACTCTGCTACCTAACTGAAACTTGCGCAAAAGGATTATTTTTTCTTAAACCCATGCACCATCGCCCTGGCCAGATTCTCTCGGTGTATATAGCTTTCTATAGCCACGCCTGCGACATGCACAACCACTAGAATCAACGTGAAGTTGGCGAAGAACTCATGTACTTCTTCCCACATTTCTTCGTCAGCTGAACCTATAAATGCCAGCGGCCCGGCAGCCTGGTCCGCGCCGTATACCGCAAAGCCGGTGATAACCGTCGCTAATAGACTGACCAGCAATAAGACAATCATCGCCGCACCCGCCGGGTTGTGGCCGATGTAACGCCGGGTTTTTAATACGAGCAGGTCTTTAATATAGGCAATCGACTTGGCAGGGCTGCATAAAAAATTCGAGAACCGGGCATAGTCGTTGCCGATAAATCCCCAGACCAATCGGAATACCAATAATCCGGTCACCAGATAACCCGCCCAGACGTGAACCGTTAATAAGTTATCTTCAGTCAGGTAAGCGATAAAAAATCCGGCAACCAGCAGCCAGTGAAAAATTCTAAGCGGGAGATCCCATACTTTAACTAATTCTTGCGAGTTCATTTTTGTACCCCTGTTTTTGTCGTGTTGATGAGCTATTAATTCTATTTCATGGACACACAATGTATGACCGTCATTCCGGCATGGATTGCCGGAATCCAGGCACCATGGATGGGTTGAATTGACCATTCATAGCACTAGAAACCCGCTCCCCGCAGCCTGACAAAGTAGACTTAAGAAAAAACCGGAAATGCAGTTGAGCTTAACATGACACTAAAATCCATTCTAGGTATTGGCGGCCTGTTCAACCCCATATCCGCAAAAAGAAACCCACTAGCAGCACGGAAAATCCGCCGATTTCCGATACCGCCAGGATGTTGAGGATAAGATTATCCTTCGCTCGGTTGGCGGAATCACGCAGGCTGTTGTTGCTTTGGGTGGTCAAGCCAAGGTTGATGTAGTGGAATGTGGCGATGCCGAAAAACAGCAGCGGAAAGATCACGGCGACGGTATTCACGGTATCGGAAAATGCGCTGGTCGCGGCGAAAACGGCAAGCAATTGCGCCGCAAACGCGTACATCAATGCCGCACGGTGGGCGGTGTTGACATAGTGCGGCGCTTCGGCGCTTGGGTGCCGTCTCATGCAGAGGTACTTCCATGCGCCGGTCAGCAAACCGGTCATAAAGAAAATGCCGGAGGCGATAAGCGCAATGCGGGGCGCTGCGTGGTTGAGTAGTTCTTCCATTTTATTGTCCTTGAGTGTGTTGTGTGTTGACAGTTTTGCCGAAGGGTTAAGCCTTTAGTCTGGCGTTTTTTACGGTTTCCCGCTGGTGCGAAACGGAACTAAAACTTGACCGTAACGGCTGTTTCGATTTTTATATGAAAACAATGAGTGAATGTTTCTTTAAACAAGGTCCGGATCATGAATATGACTGAGTTATCCGATACACTGCCGGGCAGAGCCGGTCTCAAGCTTTCGACCAACGCTATTGCGCCGCGTGAAAGAGTCGACTGGTTGCGTGAGGTGATATGCCGTGAATACACCCATGTTGAGATAATCTCACCCGCCCATGGCAACTTGTCGCAAGACTTGATTATTTATCCTTGGGGAAATCTGCAACTGTCGATAATTCAATCAAGCCCGATCTCGTTACAGCGATTGCGCAGGGAGCCGCACTTGAGCAGCCAGGATGCCTACTTCGTGGTCATGCTTCTTTCCGGTTCCGGCCTGTTGGAGCAAAATGGACGGGAAGTCTTGCTCCGGCCGGGCGACATAAGTCTCTATGATGCGACCCGGCCGCATCGGGTTCATTGTTTTGGCGAGTTAAGCAAGATGATTTATTTATCAATCCCCCGGTCGGTGTTCAGGGACAGAATTGCGGGGATAGACCGTTGCACTGCATTGCGCATTCCCGGCGCTCAAGGAATCGGTTTTGTTGCATCGAATTTCCTGCGTTCGTCCGCCACTCACGCCGACCAGTTACAAGACCACGAATTCTCCAGCCTTTCCGATCATGCGTTGGATTTGCTGACCTTGGCTGTCGCATCGGTGCGCCCGGTTGACTTTAATCTGTCCAGAAGTCGGTCAGTCTCGCTTAACGGCATCAAGACGTTCATCGAGCAAAACCTTAGGGATGCCGGTCTCGATACCGGTTTGATTACCCGTCACGCGGGTTTGTCGGCGCGTTATGTCAACGACCTGTTTGCAGATGAAGGGACTTCATTGATGCGCTATGTTTGGAAGCGCAGGCTGGAGAATTGCCGAAAGGATATGCAAGCTCCGGTTTATGCAGGCCATCGACTGTCCGACATTGCGTTTCGCTGGGGGTTTAACGATGCGGCGCATTTTAGTCGTGCATTCAAGCAGCAGTTTGGTTGTTCCCCGCGTGAATTCCGGCGAAGCTGTTCAACCTAGAAAAATTATTTGATCCACGAAAGACACGAAAATATTCAACTCGATACCAAGTTGCGAATCATCACCCAAAGGGTGAACGGCTGTGCAATACAACATAATGACTTTTTTCGTGTCTTTCGTGTCTTTCGTGTCTTTCGTGCTTTTCGTGGACTAACTGCGGTTTTTAGGTTGAACAGTGCCGAGGCTATTTTTCAACATCACCCACAATAGCCTCGGTTTGCCAGCCGCCGCCTAGCGCTTTATACAGCGCGACCAGATTACTGGATAGCTGGGACTCGCTGGTGACCAGCAAGCTCTGGGCTTGATAAAACGCGGTTTGGCTGGTCAGTACATCAAGAAACGCGGTCAAGCCCTTTTGATAGCGTTCGTCAGCTAATTGAATCGCCAGTTGGTTGGCTGCAACGGCTTTTGCCAATGCTTTGTGCCGCTGCTGCTCTTTGCTGTAGGCGATCAGCGCATCTTCCACTTCCTTAAAAGCCGATAAAACGGTGGACTGATAAGTCAGGAAGGATTGCTCGAATTGCGCTTTTTTGCTGTTGATGTTGGCGTTCAGTTTTCCCCAATTGAAGATCGGCAGAGTTAATGACGACGCTGCCGACCATGATTTTCCGATCGGCGTGAAGTCGGTGATGGTCGTGTTTTGCAAGCCGATGAACGCCGCTAGGTTGACTTTCGGGTACAGCTCGGCGGTCGCAACGCCGACCGATGCGTTAGCTACGGCCAGTTGCCGTTCGGCGCGGCGAATGTCCGGCCTGCGTTGTAATAATTCGGAGGGGAGGTTGGTTATTACATTAGCGGCAATGGCCGGGATAGTGCCTTGTTGGTCAAGCCGAACGACCAGCGCACCGGGCTCTTTGCCGAGCAATACGCTGAGTGCGTGTATCGATTGCTTGACTGCCGTTTCATAATTCGGCAACTGCGCCTCGGTCGTTGCCGCCAGTGCTTGCGCCTGGGTCACTTCCAGCATGCCGGCAAGCCCTGTCTGTTGGCGGATTTGCGTTAGTTCCCGGGTTTCCTGTTGCGCATGTAAATTTTCACGGGTAATGGCGATCAGTCGTTGATTGGCGCGCAGCTCGATATAGTTTCGGGCGACTTCGCCCAACAGCGTAACCAGCACATCCCGACTGTTTTCGACTTCGACATCAATCGTTGCATCGGCAGATTCTACCGCACGCCTGACGCTGCCGAAAAAATCCAGCTCCCATTGGGCATCGAAGCCCATCTGGAAAATGTTGATGAATTGATTGCCGATACCAAAACCGCCGCCCGCAGAGGATGTGCCGGTTTGGGATGCGGGTGAGGACGAGTTGTTGAACCGCCTGCTGGCGCTGCTCTTGGCGTCCAAGCTGGGCAAGCCTGCTGCAATGGTTGCTGAACGCAGGGCGCGGGCGTCTTTAACCCGCTCCAAGGCAAGCTTCAAATCCAGGTTGGACGCGATGGCCTCGCTGATCAGTTTGTCGAGAATCGGATCGTTAAAAGTCTTCCACCATTGTTCCGGTTGGGAACCTTGAACCGCAGGCGTTTCAGTCCATTGCCGGGGAATCGGGATTTTGGGGCGCTGATAGTCGGGGCCGACAGCAAAGCAGCCGGATAACAGCAGGGAGACAAAAAGTGCAAGCGGGCGACGGGTCATAACGGTGAACCGCCATCTCCTGCATAATCCTTGGCTTCAATGAAGACATCCATTTGCTGGCCCACATAGACCGGCAGTTGACTCCTGTCAAAGCTGTACAGTGCTTGCAAAACGCGCGTATCAACCTGTTCGGTGCTGTCGCCGGTCAGCGATTTTTTGGGGACCACATAGGGCTCGACATAAGCCGGAATCAGATCGGTTTTGAAGTTTCGATTGCCGCGCAGGAAGGCCACGGCCTTGCTGTTTTTGTCGAACCGCCAGGCATCATTCTCGTCAATGTCTACCCGCACATGGAGCTGATCCATATTACCCAGCACCAGCAACGGTGTGGTCAAGGCTCCGGCTTGGGCGAACTCGCCGGGCCGGATGTTGACTTGCAACACCTCACCGTCTACCGGCGCTTGAACGACGAGTCGGGCCAGCGTGGTTTGCGTTGTTGCCAACGCGGCTTCGGCCTGTTGCACCAGGGCTTTGGCGCTGTCCAATTTGGCGGCGTTGATCAGCAGCGCATTGCGCCGCCTAAGCAATTCCTCGGAACTGATGGCGCGGCGGTCGGTCACCGCTTCGGCCAAATCGCTCAGCGATTGGGTATCTTTGAGCGAGGCATTGGCTTCGTTAATACCGGCTTGAGCTTTTGCGAGATCGGCGTGTTTAACGGCTAATTCCGCGCGGGTATCTCGGTCGTCCAGGTAAAACAACGGCGCACCGGCTTTGACCTTATCGCCGACCTTGACGGCCAAGGTTTTGACGATACCGGACAAGGGCGTGCCGATGGCGATGTTCTGGCTTTTTGCCTCGACAATACCCGCCCCGGCAATAAACGATTTAAACGGCGCGGAGGCGGGCGGCGCAACGGCGGGAGCAACCGGTATCGGCTTATTGCTGTTGACGACCGTATAAATCGCAAAAAAGAATCCGACAGCCGCCAGTATCGGTAATGTGTATTTGACTTGCATACCACCTCCTGTAGATAGGTTGTAACGACTCAGCAGTTAAAAAATGGAACGCTGATGCCAAAAGCAGGCGCCTCTAGGCGACGCTGATAATTATGATAATAAGGTTTTATCTGTGTTCATCATATTCATCCGCGTCATCTGCGTTCTATTGTGTTTGAGAATACTGAGTAGTTACGATAGGTTTATGATTCGATTGTTCTGCTGACCACGAACTTAATGGTTATTGTCCACGAAAAGGCTTTGCAGCATAATTTTTAGCCTTTAGCCTTTAGCCTTTAGCCTTTAGCCTTTAGCCTTTAGCCTTGCCCCTTTGACCTTAACAATATGCCCATCATCCATTTCGGCAATGCGGTCGGCGAAGTCGAAAATCCGGGCGTCATGGGTGACGATGACCAGCGCCCGGTCTTTGTGCAAGGCCACTTCCTTGAGCAGGGTCATCACATTATGTCCGGTTTCATGGTCCAGCGAGCTGGTGGGCTCGTCGCAAACAATCAGTCTCGGGCTATGAATCAGCGCTCGGGCAATGGCGACACGCTGCTGCTGTCCGCCGGAAAGCTCCGAAGGTAAAGCCGTCACTCTCGCGCCCAAGCCTACCTGCTCCAGTACCGTGACGGCTTTGCGTTCGGCATCGCTGCGTTTCATGCCGTTGATGATCAGCGGTACCGACACGTTTTCCGCCGCGTTGAGTGCAGGCAACAGGTTAAAGGCCTGAAACACGAAACCGATATTGCGCGCCCTGAAATTCAGTTTGTGCTGGTTGCTCATGCTCAGTAAGTCCTCGCCGAATACTTCGCAATAGCCGTCATCCTGGTCGAGAATACCGGCGATGACTGAAATCAACGTGGTCTTGCCGCAGCCTGAGGGGCCGACCAGCATCATTAGCTCACCCATCGCGATCTCCAGATTGACGCCGTTCAGCGCGGTCACTTTTTGGTCGCCGGTATCGTAAATCTTGACTACATTCTGGCAGCGTACCGCCAATGGTGATGGATTCATGCGTTAGCCTTTAAATACAATAGCCGGTTCCAAGCGAATCACTTTAATGATGCTGAGCAGTGCCGCAAAGATACAAATCAAGCTGACTCCAGCGCCGCTAAACATAAGCAGTTGCCACGGAAACTTGAACGCCAGTATCGAATTGCGCATCGAATAGCCGAACAATGCGGTCAAGCCCACGCCTAAACCGTAACCGATGGTACCCACTAAAACCGCCTGTAGCAAAATCATGCGCAGCAAAACCCAGTTGCTGGTGCCCATCGCTTTCAGCACGCCGAATTGTCGCAGGTTCTCCAGCGTGCTGTTGTAGAAAGTCTGGCCGGCGATGGCCGCACCGACGATAAAACCCAATAACACGGAAATGCCGAAATTAATCGGGATGCCGGTGTTATGCATGAAATATTCATAAGTGAGGGTCTTAAACGCTTCCCCCGTATAAGCCGCCAAACCGGTAGTTGCCCGGATGCGTCGGGTCAGTTCTGCGAGGTCTTGTCCTTGCTTGGCTTTAACCAGGACGAAGGACAACAGCTTGCGTTCCTTGGGCGCGTAGTTCTTGGCGCGGGAATATGTGGTATAGACCACGGGTTGGGACTGAAAGGTGCGGGTGACCTTGGCGATGCCGACAACGATGGCGCGGTGATCGTTTAACTCCACGCTGTCGCCAATTTTAAGCGGAATGCGTTCGCCGCCGGGTGTGGGCTTGCCCAGTTTATCCCTGGCGCCGTCTATATCGACGATAATGCCGTCGCTGCGGCGTAAATCTTCAATCGATCCTTCCAGCATGACCGGCGGACCGCCGATTAAGGTGGCGTCGTCCAGGCCGACAACATTGCAGGTTTGGAAAGTGCCGTCGGCAAGTCGCGCTTTTAGAAGCCCCTTGTACATCGGCATCGCCCACTCCACGCCGGAAATGCCGCGCACCCGGTAAAGCTCGGTGTCCTGCAAGGGTTTGATGTCATCGACGAACTGGACTTTCTCGTCCATCACCCAAATATCGGGCAAACCGACATCCGATATGAAACTGTAAGAGCGCGACATCAGCCCCAAAAAAATCGCCGGTTGCTGGGTCATGATCAATGAGGCAAAGGTCAGTCCCATGACAATACCGAGATATTTGCCGCGATCCCCCATCAGCATTTTTATGGCAATGTGATTCATGGTTTTGAGTTCTTTGTTGACTGGTCAAATTTGATTTTATCATGCAATGCAAATTGATAGCGTACAACCGACAATGCCCAAAAACTCACATAAATTGACAACGTACAAACGTATTCATAGAATACAACCCATGAACCACATGACCTCATCCCTGAAAATTAGCAAACGATGGCTGCGAAAGATTATTAGCTTTCACCGCAGTGCTGTCTTTTTGGTTCATTAATCCCATTTTAGCAAAGCAACTGCGGGTCTTGTCCCCGTTGCTTTGGTAGTCTTTCCGGCAAGATTCGCAGTTTTTCCATTTTAAGGAGAAGTTTGTGCATCAACCCGAATCCGTTATACCGCCGAACAATCGTCAGGCTATTATCGGCTGCCTGTTTGTCTTACTTGGCGCGTTTGGCTTTTCAGCCAAAGCGGTGCTGATCAAATTAGCTTACGACTACAGTCATCAACTGGATGTCATCACCTTGATGGTGTTGCGCATGGCAATTTCATTACCTTTTTTTCTGGTGGTTGCGTTATGGCCGGTCAATAATTCGACAAAAGCGGAAAATGCACAACGCTTAAACAGGCAGGACTGGCTGATGATTTTCGGCTTGGGCATATTGGGCTACTACGTTGCCAGCTACCTTGATTTTGCAGGGCTGCAATATATCTCGGCAGGTCTTGAGCGATTGATCTTGTTTCTTTATCCGACCTTCGTGGTTTTATTCACCGCGGCGCTGCAACGCCGGGCCATTAACCGGCATCAGGCGCTTGCCTTGGCTTTAAGTTATGCGGGGATGATTCTGGTGTTTGTCGACAATAGGGCGGCAATGGCGTCATCGGGATTGTTATTAGGTTCGGCATTGGTTTTGGCTAGCGCCATCGCCTTTGCCTTCTTCTTAATGGGCAGCGGCATGATGGTCAAACGGATAGGTTCGACGCGTTTTACCGCCTATTCAATGACCGTCGCCTGTCTGGCTACCGGCCTGCATTTCGTGATTCAGCACGGCGTCAAGCTATTGAATTTACCGGCCAATGTTTATTGGCTGGCGCTGATCATGGCGATTTTCTCCACCGTACTTCCGGCGTTTTTAATGAATGCCGGGATCAGTCGTATCGGCGCCGGTTCGGCATCCATTATCAGCTCTATAGGGCCGATAGGTACTTTGGCGCTGGCCTTCTTGTTGTTAAACGAGACCTTGACGGCGGCGCAACTGGCCGGGACGGCTTTGGTGTTAATCGGCGTTTATGTGGTCAGCCGGGCTAAGGCTTAAATGATTTATTAACAAGGAAAAACGATGAAACTTTACCTGAAAATAATAACTTTATGGATATTCGCAACCTATTTGCCGGGTTGTCAGGAATTGCCCGTAAAACAGCCTCAGATTGTTGAAAGCAATATCAAATCGGCAAACGGCGTACCCATTCACTTTACGATGCGCGGCAACGGCGATACCGCGCTGGTGTTTGTGCATTGCTGGTCTTGCGACAGCAGTTACTGGCAGGCGCAAATGGATTACTTTGCCGCCGACTATCGGGTGGTCGCTATCGATTTAGCGGGCCACGGTCAATCGGGAATGGGTAGGAAAGAGTATACGATTTCCGGTTTTGCGGATGATGTAGAGCGCGTCATCGACAGTCTCGATTTAAAAAAAGTAGTTTTGGTCGGGCATTCGATGGGCGGATCGGTCATTATCGAAACCGCACTGCGGATGCCGGAACGTGTTACTAAATTGGTTGCGGTGGATTCGTTCGAGACTAAATTCCAATGGCCGCCGGAAAATAAAATTGCCGAAGTCCTTGCGCCGTTTAAAAGAGATTTTTATAAAACCACCTATCAGATGGTCAAGAGCATGTTTGCGCCGACGGCAGACCCGGTTATCGTTCAACATATCGCCGACGATATGGCTTCGGCGCCTCCGGAAGTCGGCATCAGCGCATTAACAAATATCTTTAAATGGGTATCCGGCGATTATCAAAAGCAGAGGAGTCGGTTGAAGTCCCCGTTGATTCACATTAATGCCGCCCAAACCAACAAACCTTCAGCGACGGAAAAAGTTATTGTTGTGCAGAATGTCGGGCACTTTATCCCGCAGGAAGCGCCGGATCGGTTTAATGCGGCTTTAAAGCAGGCGCTTCAATAGGCCTGAGTTAGCGCTGATTCCCAATCTCCAGATTGGGAATCTCAAAGGCGAAGCTAGAGCTTCCAAACCGAATTCCCAAGCTTGAACTCTCATCTTTATACACAAGTGGCTGAGGGACTCCGGCAAGGATACACAAGCCGTCTCCGCTCCGGTGCAAGCCTATGTCCATCGTTACATATTGAAGACGGCAACGGGAGTGCAAGCTTTGCTTGCGCTTGCAGGCGAAGCCTGCACTCCAGCTTTCAGCAACCGCCTGGACAGCCTTTGCGCGGGTACCCCCAAACTGGAGATTTGAGTGCCCGCAGAAGATATGTATAACAATGAGAGCTTGAGCTTGGGATCTAGCGAACATTTCAAAGATTAGCATACGCTTCGTCATCCACAGTAGAATTCCATTCGCTCAAGGTGTCTTGTAGCGCTTCAGTAAAGGCTGAGTCGATCGGCGGCTGGACACCGGCATGATCAATTTCAAAGACAATTGCATCGCCTACGCGTATCCATGACATATAAAACCGGCTCCGGCTCATTTCGCCTTAAGTTTCTCTAATAATTGGAGCGTCAAAGCGTCCTGCTCGCCATTAAAATATTTATCGAGGATACGGGCAAACACGGAGCATGGGGCCGCCACATAGGCAAACAGTGTCATGGAAGAGTTAAGCTTTAGATTATCAGGGTAACCGAAGATTTCTGAAATTGATCGTCCCTCAATAGCAAAAACCGCTTCTGCGCATTCCAGCAGTCTTTGTCCAAGAACGGGATGATTCAGGTATTGTCGAGCTTCTTCTATGCTCTTAATGGCATAGTGTTTTGATGTTGCACTGTGTCCTAGGCCATCAATTTGCGGGAATATATACCACATCCAGTGAGTGCGTTTCCGGCCGTTTCTTAACTCTGCGACGACGCTGGCATAGACGCTTTCTTGCGTATTTATGAAACGACTTAAGTCGACGGTGTTGCTTGCGTTTATCATGCTTGGCTCCTTGGCGAGCTACCCAACAGCTTATGATCCAGCTCAAGAGTGCCTGTTATACAAAGCCTTCACTATTTTGACGTAATTTTGGGTTTCGGGGTAGGGCGGAATGGAGTTGTTGTGCCGGATCACCGCATTTTCACCGGCGTTATACGCTGCAACGGCCAAGTCCAGATTCGAATCGAACATCTTGAGCAAGTCTTTCAAATAATGGGTGCCTCCGTCGATATTCTGGACCGGATCATTCCGGTTAACAACGCCGTAGCGCCTTGCGGTATCCGGCATTAGCTGCATTAAACCGACGGCTCCGGCTGTGGAGATTGCATTGGCATCGTAAGCGGATTCCGCCTGAATAACGGCGTGTAGCAATCTGGCATCAACCTGATGCCGGTTGGCCGCCTCGGCAATAAGATCGGCGAATTTCTTTTTGTTGGTGCCCATATAGGGCAGGGCGGCGGCATAATTTATCGGCCTTGTTCGAATGATGCGTTTGTACAGGCTGTTTTTAGGCTTGTCGGTATAATAGATGCGGCCGTCATTCGCGATAAATTTATAGATGTCGGCCTGCACCTCGTTCGAGATGAGTAATGTGGTCAAGATAACGGCACAAATCCGTCTGGGACAGCTTTGCATTAACCCGAAGGGCAGGCAGGATAGCCTGACATGCATTCTCATCATATTGTCACCTATCGGTCAGGTTTAATAACGATCATCGTTGCGGCTTTGACCGCTCTGTTCCTGGCTTCATCGACAGTTTCAGCGGTAGCTAACGCAACACCCATGCGCCTGTTGGTAAATGCTTCAGGCTTGCCAAATAATCTGACTTCGCTGGTCGGCACACTAAGCGCCTTGTCCAGCCCTTCGTAAATCACGCCTTGTGCATCCAGGCCGCCCAATATGACGGCGCTGGCTCCTGTGCTTTGCATGCCGGTATCGACGGGTAAGCCTAAAATGGCTCTGGCGTGCAATTCAAATTCGTTTTGTTTCTGGGTGACCAATGTCACCATGCCGGTATCATGCGGTCTGGGGCTGACTTCACTAAACCAGACGACATCGCCCTTGATAAATAATTCAACGCCAAATAGGCCGAGTCCGGCGATTTCATTGGTTATTTTAAACGCAATGTCCTGCGACGCCTTGATGGCTGCGGCACTCATGGCTTGCGGTTGCCAGCTCTCGCGGTAATCGCCGCTTTCCTGTACATGGCCTATCGGTGCGCAAAAGTGAGTCTCGACTTCGCCGTGCTGATTCAGGGCGCGGACCGTCAGCAGGGTGATTTCAAAATCAAAGTCGATTTTTGCTTCAACAATGACCTTGCCGGTATCCACCCGGCCACTGGATTTGGCGTAATCCCAAGCTGCCTTAAGTTGGTCGGCGCTTTTAACCATCGACTGGCCTTTGCCGGATGATGACATAGTCGGCTTGATAAAGCACGGATAACCGATGCCGCCGTCAACCGCCGCCTGCAATTGCTCAAAATTTTCTGCAAACGCATAGGCCGAGGTGGGGATTTTAAGCTGCTCGGCGGCCAGGGTTCTGATGCCTTCCCGGTTCATGGTCAGTTGAATCGCCCTGGCGTTGGGCACCACGGTACATTGACCTTCCGCTTCAATGTCGAGCAGCGCCTGGGTCGCAATCGCTTCGATTTCCGGGATGATGAAATCCGGCTGTTCCAGTGCGATCAGTTTTTTGACTGCTGCCGTGTCGGTCATATCGATTACATGGCTGCGATGCGCGACATGTTGCGCCGGTGCATTCGGATAGCGATCGACGGCGATGACTTCCACGCCGTAGCGTTGCAGTGCAATAGCCAGTTCCTTGCCCAGCTCGCCGCTGCCGAGTAGCAGGGCTTTAGTTGCGCTGTTTGATAATGCGGTGCCTATTTTCATTGTGAATTTGCCAGATAGTTGTCTATATCTTCTTTGGAAAAACCGATTTTTTTCGCCACGCGATCGGCATGACTGACGCGGGAAATGCCTGCAACCAGTTTGTAGGTCGGTGCGTCATTGGCAAACTCGACCTGTCTGGGCAAGCCTATGCCCTGAGCGACAAAATGATCGACCAGTTGATGGTTGTGGGTAATCAAAATAGTGCTGTTGCCTTTCCGGTAAAAGCCGTCCAGCACATTCGAAGACGATTCCATTTTTTCTTCGAAAGTTGTGCCTTCGGATAATTCGTCCAGCACCACCAGGCTTTTTGCGGTTGCGGCCAGGAAAATGTCTTTGGTTCGTTTCAGTTCGGTGCCGAAGCGGCCTTCGCCGTCATCCAGATGGCTGATTTCGGGCGCTTGGTAGAAAATCCGGTCGGCGACAGTCAGGGTTGCCGATTGGGCCGGAACAAAGCAGCCGATTTGCGCGAGCAGCTGGATTTGCGTGACGGTTTTGCAAAAAGCCGTCTTGCCGCCGCTGTTGGGGCCGGTGACCAGCACCAGTTTGTCGTCTTCAAGCACAAAGTCGTTGCCGACATAATCAGGATTTTGCTTGCCTAGGACAGGATTTCTGGCATCTTGCAGGTTTATCCGGTGATGCGGCGCGTCAACCAATTCAGGCAACACCTTACTGCCGCCGTATGCCTCGGAAAATTTTATAAACGACAGCAATTCGTCGAGCTGGCCCAGTGCATCCAACGTTTCAGCTACCGCCGGGGATTTTTTGAACTCATTTCTTAGCGGGATAATGCAGCTGTCCCGGTCAAAGCCGCCGACAATGGGGTAATACGCCAGCAGTAAAGGTACGAAGAAAATAGTGGCAGTCGGGATGGCCTCGGTTGAAACCTGGAACATGTCGGTGGGGAAAAAATGCGCCAGCGCCCAGACGGCTCCGAAAAACAGGCTGATCAGCAGCGGTTTGAATAACCGGGGCTTGAAAATAATCGCAGGTGAGATCAAGCCTTTCCTTTGTTCTTTGCACTGAATATTGTTTTCAGTGATGTAAACAGGTCCTTGCATCAGCGAATAAGGCCGCGATTCGGCAAAGGCTTTGATCTTGTCGCAAATGCCTTGTAGATAGTGGCTTTGCGGGGCCTCTGTAGATTGAATTTGGTCGACCAGTTCCAACATAAAACGGATGCCGCGTTTATATTGCAGATAGCCGTAGCCTTCAATTTCATGCTCTTCTCGGGCGGTGCCGAAGGTTCCCAGAAATTCGCCGAACAACAGTAAATAGAAGTTTTTTTCATCGGGTACAGCCTGCTGTACGATCTGTTCCAGCTGTTCTTTGAGTGCCGGATTATTGCGCAGCTCTTCAACGGCTTGCTGTTTGGCTTTGATCTGATCCAGCTCATTCAGCGGTTGGGCTAAAGAACGGTATAGCACCGCCTGCCCGGCAATCGTTGATGCGTGATTAACGGCATCGAACAGTTTGTCGACTTCAATGGTGTTAAAGGTTCTTTCGTCAATAACGCCATCGCCGGTATCTAGAGCTTTGCTGGATTTGATGATCGGCCAGCTGCTGTCTTGCCAGTTTTGTAATAGTGTTTGGTTCATCTGATTAGCCTTTTTGTCCGTCGTTTGCAACACCAAAAGTGCGTATATTCAATCAATAAATATAAGCAGATTGACTAATTCACCACGAAGACACGAAGGGCACGAAGAAAAAAGCCACAATAAAACTTCGTGTTCTTCGTGTCTTAGTGGTGCAATGTCTTAAATTAAAGCTTCTGTTCAAGCAGATTAACTATAGCATCAACATGGGTTTCCGAATCATTCAGCGCCGCGATATAACGATACTCCACGCCGCCGGACGCCATAAAAACAGCCTTGTTCTCCATGGCTATTTCTTCCAGCGTTTCCAGGCAGTCCACCGCAAACCCCGGGCAGACAACATCTATCTTTTTAATGCCTTGCCCAGGAAGATCCTTTAACGTGTCCACGCAATAAGGTTTCAGCCATTGCGCCTTGCCGAAACGCGACTGGAACACAATCATCCATTGTTTTTCATCGATGCCCAATTTTTCCGCAATCAAGGCGGCGGTTTTGTGGCACTGGTGAAAATAAGGATCGCCCCATTTAGTGAGCTGTTCGGGCAAGCCGTGAAAGGACATCAATAACAGCTCGTTTTTGCCGTGCTCCCGCCAGCTTTGTTCAATGGATTCGGCAACCGCAGCAATATAGTGACTGTGCTGGTGGTAATCGCTGATAAAGTGAATGTTGGGTAGATGCCGCCACTGATTCAGCTCTTTAATCACATCATCGTAGATTGATGCGGTGGTTGTTGAGGAATATTGCGGGTACAACGGTAGGATAATTAAATTATCAATGCCCGCTGTTTTGAAGGCTTTTAACTGCTTGGCGATGGAAGGTTCGCCATAGCGCATCACATGCTGGGTAGTGACGCCCTTGGCATGCAGCTTTTCGGCAACCCGCTCGGTTAATTGCAAGGTCAGGAAGATTAACGGCGAACCTTTTTCATCCCATACTTTGCGATAGGCCTTTGCCGATTTTCGGGGGCGAAAAGGCAGCACGAAAAAATGCAGTATCACCCACCACAAAGGCCGGGGCAGGTTGACGACGCGCGGATCCCAAAGAAACTCCTTAAGAAACCGCCTGACCGCCGATGTGGTCGGCGCGGTGGGCGAGCCCAGATTTGCCAGTAATACGCCGGTCTTTTTTGCGGCCATTTCAGGTTTATCGGTTGATCAGGTTTAAAAATTCCGAGCGGGTGCTGATTTCCTTACGGAAAACCCCGGTCATCACTGAAGTCGTCATCACCGAGTTTTGCTTTTCAACACCGCGCATCATCATGCACAAATGCTTGGCTTCAATAACCACCGCTACGCCTCGGGCGCCGGTTGCCAGTTCAATCGCGTCGGCTATTTGTTTGGTCAGTACTTCCTGAATTTGCAGGCGGCGCGCGTACATATCGATAACGCGGGCCACTTTGGACAGTCCCATCACCTTGCCTTTCGGCAAATAACCGACATGACATTTACCGATAAACGGCAGTAAATGGTGTTCGCATAAAGAATACAGTTCAATATCCTTCACAATAACCATGTCTTCGGTGTCGGCGGTAAAAATAGCGCCGTTAAGCACTTCTTCCAGGGTTTTTTCGTAGCCGTTGTTTAAAAATTTGAAAGCCTTGGCCGCGCGTTTTGGCGTATCGATCAGCCCTTCGCGATTTAAATCTTCACCGACTGCTTCGATAATTCTGGCAAAATGCTCTTCCATTGTTTCAATCCCAGTTATAAAAATAGCTGGTCAGTATACAGCATGGCGTTGGGAATTTTAAAGCTTCGCTCTTTACCTAGATGCGGGTAGGTAGCGCTTCCAAAATCACCTTGATGTCCGCACCGGGCTTGCAGGCATTTTCGCTAAGATGCCGTCGCCAGCCTCTGGCACCCGGCTCGCCATGAAACAGGCCTAAGATATGCCGGGAGATGCTGTTTAAGCGGACTCCATCGTTAAGTTCAAGTTGCTGCTGAATATAGGGGATCAACAAATCCATAATCATTTCCCGTGACCGGGGTTCTTTGGATTCGCCATAAAAGCGCCTGTCCACCTCGGCCAATAAATAGGGGTTGTGATAAGCCTCCCGGCCAACCATGACGCCATCAACATGGGCCAAAACAGCTTCGGCCTGATCCAGGGTGGTGACGCCGCCGTTCAGGATGATTTCCAGTTGCGGGAAGTCCTGTTTTATTTGATAGGCCACATCGTAGCGCAACGGCGGGACATCGCGGTTTTGCTTGGGCGACAAGCCGCTTAGCCACGCCTTTCTTGCATGGATAATAAAGGTTTCGCAACCGGCATCGGCAACCGTTGATACAAAATGCACCAGCTCTTCATAAGAATCGCGCTCGTCAATGCCGATTCTCGATTTAACCGTGACCGGAATTGAAACCGCTTGACCCATTGCGGCAACGCATTCGGCGACCAGTTCGGGTTCCGCCATCAAGCAAGCGCCGAAGCGGCCATTCTGGACCCGGTCGCTGGGACAGCCGACATTCAAGTTCACCTCGTCATAGCCGTAATCTTCAATCATCTTGGCGCAGATGGCTAATTCCCGTGGATTGCTGCCGCCCAACTGAAATGCAACCGGGCGCTCGGCTGCGTTAAATTGCAGGAATCGGTGGTGGTCGCCGTGAATCAAGGCGCCGGTCGTCACCATTTCGGTATACAAAAACGCATGTTGTGAAATCAGCCGATGAAAATAACGGCAGTGTCTATCGGTCCAGTCCAGCATCGGGGCAACGCAGAATTTTCTGCCGGGATGAGGGTTTTTATTTTGCTTACTTATCAATTTCTTGTCGGATAGTTGAGTTGATGAGGTTACGGATTGGCGGTGGGAGCGTGGGCGTTATGCAGTTCATCCGGTGGAACATTATAACGGGAGCCTATTCATAAACAGAAATCAGACGGGCAATCGAAGCCCAAACTGTCAGGTTTCACGCTACTATCAAATGCGGATCCATGTAAAATAAGCCAACATTTTAATAAGGAACTTCTTTTGAACACACCGACCTTCTGCCTTTGCGGATCGGGCATTGAATACGCTCAATGCTGCGGCCCATTTCATTCCGGCGAAAAAAAGCCCGTAACTGCCGAAGCTTTGATGCGTTCGCGCTTTACTGCTTATGCTTTGCATAATGCCGGTTATTTGCAAGATACCTGGGATGCCACGGTGCGGCCTGAATTGATCGATTTTTCCAAGGAAAAAGTCGATTGGCAACGCTTGGAAATCGGCAACACTAAAAAAGGCGGGGCTAAGGATGCTAAAGGTGTAGTGGAATTTAAGGCGTATTATTTGGAGGATGGCGAAGAGTACGTCATGACTGAGATCAGCCAATTTATCAAACGCGCGGGCGGCTGGTTTTATCTGGATGGGCTGGTTAAATCCATCGGCAAGGTAGGTTTACAGACTAATCTGGGCAAAAATGCCCCGTGTTCCTGTGGTAGCGGCAAGAAGTTTAAGCGGTGTTGCGGAGCTGAGTGAGGCGGGGCATCAAGGGCGACCGGGTTGGGCCGCCCTTGATTGGGCTGTTCTGATCAAGTTACTCAAAAAAAACGTTATTTTTCACCTTTTGTGGGTTCTTCCGATTCCCCGATCAGGGCGGCCAAGCAATCCATCTGGCTTTCGGTATAGTTGGAGTGAGCTTCTGCAAGATCTTGTGCCGAGCCGAAATCAGTGCGTAATTCTTCTAGGGTCTTTTTGGGGTCTTTAGACGAGGACAGCGTCAACATTTTTGTATAGTTACGGTAAGCGGTCAAGCGCTTGGGGTCGAGAGCAAAAATGCCGGGCATTTTGCCCGCGGTCGTATCGACGACGCATTTAGCCATGCGCTCGGGGGACAGTTTGTAGTCCTTAATGTCTTTTTCCAGCTGCATTTGCTCCAATACAGTCTCTTCATATTGTTTTTTATCTGCGCAACCGGAGAGTAATAATGCGGACAGGGAAATGAGCAGTAGTTTTTTCATGTGAGTATTACCGTTATTAAATTGAAAATGCGCCGTGCGGCATTATACATCAGGCGCAAGGCGAAAGACTAAAGGCAAAGGGGGCGCTCTTCTTTTCGCCTTTGGCCTGAATCAATCCATCTCCTTCATTGCCTGCGTTATCCAGGCCTCCGCTTCGGCATTGATGTCGGCGGCTTTGCGCCCCTTGGTCTCTATGACCGGGCCGATTTTCAGCTTGATAACGCCGGGATATTTTAAAAAACTATAGCGCGGCCAAAAATCACCGGCATTATGCGCGACCGGAATGACGGGGACACCGGTTTTATGCGCCAACATCGCGCCGCCGATATTGAACTTCAATACTTCCCTGGCTCCTGCGCGAGTGCCTTCAGGAAAAATCAGCACCCATAAGCCCTGGTTTAAATATTTAGTGCCTTGTTCGAGCAAGGAACGTAATGAGGCGCGTTGATTTTTCCGGTTGATGACGATGGATTTCAGGGTGAGCAGCGACCATCCCCAAATCGGGAGATAAAGCAATTCTTGTTTTATGACCACCGAATGAGGCGGCAGAATATATCTTAACGCCAGCGTTTCCCACGCAGACTGATGATTGCTCAAAATAATGGCAGGGCGTTGCGGATCGATGGTTTCCAGTCCTTCCACTTCATAGGTGAGGCCGCAGGTCACTTTGGTTATCCAACCGATAATGGCGCACCAGGCATGACCGATTTTCCAGCGTATTTTAAAGGTCGTCAGCATGCCTAGAATAAGCAAGATTCCTACGATGGTAGCGGTAGAGAAAATACCCAAAAATAACAGGGCCGAGCCTATATAGTTTTTAGGTCTGGGGTCTTGATGTGAGGTGTTTTGCTGCGTCATATAAGTTCTCAAAAACAGGAATATCGAGATTAGGATTTTCAGTTAGGGTTTTTCGGCCTTTACCGGTTTTGACCAGTATCGGGCTTGCACCGACGGCCTGCGCTGCCTGGAGGTCGCGGAGCGAATCGCCGATAACCGCCATGCCGCTCAGGCTGGCATGGCGGTCGGCTGCAAAGGCTTCAAGCAAGCCCGGCTTGGGTTTGCGGCAGTTGCAGTTGTCGTCCGGGCCGTGCGGGCAAAAATAGATGGCATCGATTTTTCCGCCTTTTTCTGCGGTCATGCGCTGCATTTTTGCATGGATTTTTTCCAGCATCGCGGCATCGAGTAAGCCGCGGGCCAGACCGGACTGATTGGTGACCACCACGACTTTATAGCCATGCTCGTTGAGCAGGGCAATCGCCTCAAGGCTGCCTTCAATCGGCAGCCATTCTTCCGGGGATTTTATGAAGTCATTCGAATCGTGATTAATGACGCCATCACGATCCAGCAACACGTAGCGGTTTTCGGGCATGGATTATAGCGCGTTCCCGTGCCGCTGGCGCGGCGCTGACTGCGTTCCCACGCTGGAGCGTGGGAACGATGAACCTTGCGGCATGTTCATTTACGATTGCAATTTGGAGATGTCGGCGCAGGTCAAAAACTGCTCGGATAACAGGTTCAGCAATGCCAACCGGTTGGCGCGCAAGTCAAGATCGTCGGTCATCACCATCACATGATCGAAAAACGCGTCGACGTCATTGCGCAAACCCGCCAAACGGTTAAGCGTCGCCTGGTAATTGCGTTGAGCCAGTAACGGTTGAATATCATCGGCGGATTGCAGTGCGGCTTGCAACAGCTGCTTTTCTTGCTGCTCCAGCAATGCGCCGACGCTGGCGGCCGGTTGGGACTCCGATTTTTTCAGGATGTTGCGGATGCGTTTATTCGCCGCCGCCAGACTTTCGGCTTCGGGCAGCTGCCTGAAGGCTTTAACCGCCTCTAAACGTTGCATAAAATCCAGCGGTTCGGCGGGAGTGACGGTGATGACCGCATCGAATTCATCGGCAGTGTAGCCCTGATCAAGACAATAGCCTTTCAAGCGGTCGAAAATAAAATCGATAACCCGGTCGGATGTTCCCGATTGATCGGAAGTTGTTTTAATCTGAGCGCCGGCGAATTCCGTCAGCTCGATGATATTGATGTTGAGTTTATTCTCTATGATGGTTCGGAGAATGCCTAATGCGGCGCGGCGCAATGCATAAGGGTCTTTGTCGCCGGTAGGGATCAAGCCGACGGCAAAAATGCCGACCAGCGTGTCTATTTTTTCCGCGATAGCAAGGACTTGCCCCGTTGTGCTGCCGGCAGTCGGGCTACCGGATTGTTTGGGGAAATACTGTTCCTCAATCGCCAGTGCGACCTCTTCCGGTTCGTTGTCCGCCAGCGCATAGTAGCGCCCCATAATGCCTTGCAGGTTGCCGAATTCGCCGACCATTTCGGTCATCAGGTCGGTTTTGGCCAATAACGCAGCGCGTTCGGCCAGTTCAACATTGGCGTTCAGGTGTCCGGCAATAAATTTCGCGAGATTTTGCACGCGTTTGGTTTTGGCGAAAACCGTGCCCAAATTTTCCTGGAAAACCACGCTGGACAAGCTTTCCACGCGATCTTCCAACGTTTTTTTCCGATCCTGATTCCAGAAAAATTCCGCATCGGAAAGACGCGGTGTTACCACGCGCTCATTACCCTGTTGGATGGACTTGGGGTTGCTGCTTTCAATATTGCTGAAAGTAATGAAGTTCGCCAGCAAACCGCCGTCGGCATTTTTAACCGGAAAATATTTCTGGTTGGTCTGCATTGTTGTGATCAACACTTCAGGAGGCAGCTCCAGAAAACGTGGGTTGAAAGTTCCGGTAATCGGCACCGGCCATTCGTTTAACGCGGCAATCTCTTCCAGTAAATCGTCCTCGATATGCGCAAAGCCATTGACTGCTGCTGCGGCTTTTTGCGCCGCGTCACGGATCAGCGTTTTTCGTTGTTCAAGATCGGCAATGACGCGGCCTTGTTTATACAACACATCAGCATAGTCTTCCGGCTTGGTCAGGGTGATTTTTTGCGGCGCGTGGAAGCGGTGTCCCTGAGTTGCCGCACCGGTTTTGAGACCTAGAATTTCCGTGTCGATGACGCTATCGCCGTAAAGCAAAACAGCCCAGTGTACCGGCCTGACGAATTCGGTAGTGAAACTGCCCCAGCGCATGCGCTTGGCAATCGGCAATCCGGCGATGCTTTGGCGGATAATGTCGGGAATCAGGTTTTCAGTCGCTTGGCCTTTAACGGCTTGGGTAAAGCTGAGCCATTCGCCTTTGTCGGTTTTCAAGCGTTCCAGTTGGTCGAAACTGGTGCCGCAGCTTAGCGCAAAACCCAAGGCCGCTTTGCTGGGCGTGCCGTCGGGCGCAAATGCCGCTTGCAGGGCCGGGCCGCGTTTTTCTACGGTTTTATCGGGCTGCGCGCTAGCCAGGTTTTCGATAAAAACCGCCAGACGCCTAGGTGTCGCGTAAGCCGTGCTGCCGGTAAAGGTTAGTTCTGCGGCGTTAAGTCCTTGAACGATGCCGTTTAGCAAGGCGTTGCTCAGTTTTAGCAAGGTCTTGGGCGGCAGCTCTTCCGAACCCAGTTCGAACAATAAATGTTTGCTTGTGCTCATGTTATGCTTCCTGCTTGGTTAACATCGGGAAGCCTAGCGATTCCCTGCGTTGGTAATAGACTTCGGCTACGGATTTGGCCAAATTCCTGACTCTCAACAGATAGCGTTGGCGCTCGGTAACCGAAATGGCGTGGCGCGCATCCAGCAGGTTGAAGGCGTGCGAGGCTTTCAGCACCATTTCATAGGCCGGCAGCGGCAAGTTCAATTCGATCAGCTTGGTGCATTCCTGCTCGTAGGTGTTGAAACACTCGAACATGAACTCGACGTTGGCGTGTTCGAAGTTGTAAGCGGACATTTCCACTTCGTTTTGATGGAACACGTCGCCGTAAGTGACGGCGCCGAAGGGGCCTTTGGTCCAGACCAGATCGTAAACGCTTTTAACGCCCTGCAAGTACATCGCGATGCGCTCCAGGCCGTAAGTGATTTCGCCGGTGACCGGTCTGCATTCGAGGCCGCCGACTTGCTGGAAATAGGTGAACTGGGTCACTTCCATGCCGTTCAGCCAGACTTCCCAGCCCAAGCCCCATGCGCCCAAAGTCGGCGATTCCCAATTGTCTTCGACAAAGCGCACGTCGTGTTCGAGCAAATCCAGGCCCAAATGGCGCAACGAACCCAGATACAATTCCTGAATATTGTCCGGCGACGGTTTTAAAACCACCTGAAACTGGTAGTAATGCTGCAAGCGGTTGGGGTTTTCGCCGAAGCGGCCGTCGGTCGGCCTGCGCGACGGTTGCACATAAGCCGCGTTCCAAGGCTCGGGGCCTATGGCGCGTAAAAATGTGGCGGGATGAAACGTCCCCGCGCCAACTTCTTGATCCAACGGCTGCAATAAAATACAGCCTTGATCTGACCAGTATTTCTGTAAGGCCAGGATGAGTCCCTGAAAAGTAGATAAGTCGTTGTTTATGCTGGACACGGATTAACGCTCTTGGGCAATAAAAAGTGGGGGATTATAACTGAAAAACCGCCATGGGGCATATCGTTAGATTGGGTCGCCGCATATTTAGACGAGCGGATTCGGCAGGTATTTTAGCTTGGAAAGGTGTCTGCGGCTGTTAACCGCAATCGCATTCGCCGATGTCTTCAAACCAGATTTGCGGCGATTGTTCGATAAAGCGCCGCATCAGCGCAATGCAATCGGCATCGTTCATTTCAACAATGTGTACTCCGGCGTCTTTGAGCCAATCCAGGTGGCCTTCGAAGTTGACCGATTCACCGACTACCACCGTGCCGATATTGAATTGCCGGATCAAACCCGAGCAATACCAGCAGGGCGCCAATGTCGTTACCAAAATCTTGTCGCGATAGTTGGTTTGGCGACCGGCTTTACGAAAGGCGTCGGTTTCGCCGTGGATGGACGGATCGTTGTCCTGCACCCGGCGATTGCGGCCGCGTCCGAGCAGATTGCCATGCGCATCGAACAGCGCCGCGCCGACCGGTACGCCGCCTTCATCAAAACCGGCTTGCGCTTCGGCGAACGCCACAGCCAGCATGTTTGTATAGTTCATCGAGAAATCTCCAGTGTGGGCATCGCGTTATAGGCAGGTTATGCGCTTATTGTATCCCCAAACAGCGGGTTTAAGTGGAGTAGCGCTGGATTCGAGCTTTGGGTCATTTTTTCATCAATTCATTTTGAGGAAAATTGTTGTTGCTATAGTCTCGGACTTCAAGTAATTAGGTGGTGAGGCGGTGTCTTACATCGTTATCAGGATTTTTGATGAGCATCTGAATGGGTGTCGCTTAATGTGAGGTGACATTTTTCTATAATCAACAGGAGCATCGACATGAACGATCAACAAAAACAACGGGCTGTAGATATTCTTAACAAAATTATGGAGCTTGAACTGGCGGGGGTTGTGCGTTACACGCATTACTCGCTGATGGTTTACGGCTATAACCGCATTCCAATCGTTTCCTGGCTGAAGGGCAATGCCGACGAAAGCCTTGCTCATGCGCATAAAGCGGGCGAGCTGGTGACCTTATTGGGAGGGCATCCTTCGCTTAAGATCGGCCCTTTATTGGAAACAGCCAAACACGATATTGGCGATATTTTAAGAGAAAGCCTGGAGCACGAAAAAACAGCGATAGCCGCCTATTTTGACCTGCTGAAAGCTTCCGAAGGCGTTTCAGTATTGTTGGAGGAATATGCGCGAGACATGATTGTCGGGGAAGAGCTGCATCTTGACGAAGTGAATAAAATGCTGCGAAAACCGGGCGATGTTCAACCGTTTGACCAATAAGGCGGTCCAGGGGTGCGCATGAGGTAATCAATCATGCGCACCGGCTCCACGGAGAACATCAACAGATGACGGCTTCAATTGATGTGTTATCCAAACTGCCGCCGAAAACGCCACACGCCGAAGCTGAAGAAGACTAAGCCCAATAGCGTTAGCCCAAGCAGCAAATCCTTTAAAACATCAATGCCCGCTCCTTTGAGCAAAATGTCATAGCCGATTTCAATAAAGTAGTACAAGGGGGAAATAGTCATGGCCCAGCGAAGACCTTGCGGCATGGCTTCCGGCGGCGTCCATGCGCCCGAAAGCAGCAGTATCGGCATCAGCAGCAAAATCACCAACATTGACACCTGGCCCAGACTGCGGCTGACAGTCGCTATGAACAGGCCAATCCCCGAAGTTGCGAAGACATACAAAGCGGTTACGGCAAAGAACAGTCCGATACTGCCTTTAACCGGCAAATGAAAAACCGGGATGATGATCAGGAATAAACACACCGCCGTGCCTAAAAGAATCACCAGGCTCATGGCGATGACTTTGGGCAGCAGAATCTGGAGCGGCGTCAGCGGCGATACCGCCAGTTGCTCAATGGTGCCGCGCTCCTTTTCCCGAACGGCCGCCGCCGCAGGCAGCATCATCGACAGTATGGTGATGACAGTCAATAGCTCCGAGATCGACATAAACCAGCTGTCAATCTGGTTGGGATTGTACAACACGCGGTGACGATCCTCGATAACGGGCAGGCTATCCCTCTGCCCGGCGTTCAACCCAAGCTGTTGCATTGCCAGGTCCTGGCCGAAGCCTGCGGTAATTTCCGTGGCGTACGAGGTTGCCAACGTGCCCAGCACGGTATTACTGGTATCCACCTGTAATTGAACGGCAACTTGTTTGCCCCGCAACAAGTCCCGTTGAAAGTGTTCCGGTATATCCAGTACCGCCAGGATTTGTCCTTTATTTAACAAGTTTTCAGCTTCTTTTTTACCGGAAATTTCTCCCTTCAAATCGAAATAAGGCGGTCGAAAACGATAAATCAATTCACGGGAGGCGGCGCTATGATCATGATCGATGACCATCACCGATGCGCTGTGAAGATTCAGTTTTATGCCGTTGCCTGCCATATAAACGTCAGCGGTAAAAAAATAAACAATGATCGCAAGCAGTACCGGATCGCGGAAAAGCTGTTTCAGCTCTTTAACGGTCATGGCGATGACGCGATCCCACCATAACAGGAAACGGCTGCTATTCATTGTTTCGGCCTTTTGTGGAAATTAAGATAGCCGACAACCCACAGGATAATAGCGTAAAGCATTAGCGCAAGCACATCGAACCAAAGTTCGGCCCAGCCCAATCCTTTAAGAAAACTGCCCCATGAAATGCGCAGATAATAAAGCGTCGGGAACACATGCGCCTCAAATTGGGTTCCCGCCTCCATTGATTCAATAGGCACCAGCAGGCCGGAGTACAGCATAGCCGGGACAAAGGAAATCACCATGGTCAGCATGATCGCGGCAACCTGGGTTTGAACCAGCAATGATATCAGTAGGCCGGCCCCCGCCGTACAGATCACATAGATCACTGAAGCGGCATAATAAAACAGTGGGTCGCCTTTGAAGGGGGTGCCGAACACGTTCATGACTACCCACCAGAGAACAAGAATGTTCAGGCAGGAAATCAGCAGATAAGGCAAAAACTTGCCCAGAATAAATTCGCTACGGCTGATGGTGGAGGCATAAATGTTGTAGATAGAACCGTTTTCCTTTTCCCGCACCACGCCCAGCGCAGTAAGAAACGGCGGAGTCACCATCAACACCAGCATCAGCAAGCCCGATGCCATAGACCATTGGCTGCGCAGCGCCTGATTGTACAAATAGCGCGGCTCAAGCCGTACGGGGACTACTTGAGTAAGGGCTTGTTCTTTGGAAATGCCGCGCGTTCCGGCTAAATAATCGGCCAAGGAATGGCTGTTAAAATTGGCGATAATCGCCGATACATAGCCGCGCGATACTTGAGCGCGATAAGGAAAAACGCCATCGATAAGGCTTTGTACCGATGTCGATTGCCCGGCCAACAGATGTTCCTGGAATCGGGGCGGGATGATGATGGCAAAGCGGATATCGCTATGCGCCAACAGCGCGTCGAATTCGCGTTCGCTACGGACATCGCCTTTGTAATCGAAATAGCGGGAATCAATAAACCGATGCAAAAAATCCCGGCTCATGGCCGTCTTATCCTGATCGAGTACCGCGAACGGAATCTTTTCCACGTCGAAGGAAATCCCCCAGCCCAGCACCAGAAAGATAACCAGAGGCAGCACGAAAGCCATGGTAAAAAACAGCCGGTCGCGCAAAATCTCGCGCCACTCTTTATAGGTTACCGCCCAGACACGGGTTAAATTCATGACAGCTCCTGGTTTTCCAGAGCCAGAACCCGGTAAACAAAAACATCTTCCAGCGTAGGCGCATGGACCGTTAAACCAATCAGCCGAATAGTCGACTTATTCAATAAGGCATGAATCTTATTTTCTACGGCCTCAATATCCAGCGCCAACAGATGGATGTGCTTGCCGAATAGAGCGGCACCCTTGAAATCGGCCTGTTTAAGTAAAGCCAGCGCTTCCAGTGGGCGGTCGGTGGCGATTTTAAGCAATTGCCCGGCTTCCTGTTGCAAGGCCCGGATCATGTTTGTCGGTGAATCGTCGGCTATGATGCGGCCCGCATACATCAGCGCCAGATGATCGCAATGCTCGGCCTCGCTCATGTAATGCGTAGTCACCAGAATAGCGACCTGTTCCACGCGGGCAAGGCGCACCAGAATATCCCAGAAGCGGCGGCGTCCGACCGGATCGACGCCTGAGGTCGGTTCATCCAGAAAAAGCACGCCGGGCTGGTGGACCAGCGCGCAACCCAACGCCAGCCGCTGACGGATACCCATCGGCAGGCTGCCTGTCATCTGCCCGGTGACATCGGCCAGTCCGGCAATGTCTATCACCCAGGCGATGCGTTGCTTGATGATGCTCCTACTAACGCCATAAATGCGCGCATAAAGATGGATGTTTTCCAGCACCGTCAGATCCAGATAAAGGGAAAACGCCTGCGACATATAGCCGATGCGTTCCTTGATGGTCTGCCCGGCATAACGCATATCGGCGCCCGCCACCTGGCCCTCTCCAGCGGTGGGCGGCACTATGCCGGTCAGCATTTTAATGGCGGTAGTCTTGCCTGCTCCGTTGGCTCCAAGCAGGCCGAATATCTCCCCTTGATGAACTGTGAAATCGATCCGGTCGACCGCACGGAATTGACCGAAATCGCGGGTTAATTGCCGCGCCTCTATAGCGATGCCTTGACCTTCAGGCAACGGCGTATCAAGACGGGGAACGGCATGATTGTTTGTCTTCTGATCGGCCAGTCGCCGCCTGCGCAACAAGGCAATAAAGGCATCTTCCAGTTCGGCTTCAGAGGCGCGAATGGCTTTAACTTCGACGCCAACGAGCAAATTGGAGACTGCTTTTGATGCCTCATCCGGAGCTTTATCATCAACAAAAACCCGCAACCGGGAACCGATGGCTTCCACCTGGGCATATTGATTTTTAAGTTGATCCAGCGCCTGAATCTGGGGTTCGGCCGACAACTCCACCAGACTGCCTTGTGCCTGCCGACAAATAAACTCCGGCTCTCCTGCGGCCAGTATGCGTCCGTCATACATCAAGGAAAGACGATGGAAACGAGCCGCTTCATCCATATACGCGGTAGAAACCAAGGCCGTAACGCCTTGTTCGCGTAGCAGTTCGGCGAGAATGGCCCAGAAGTCGCCGCGCGAAACCGGATCAACACCGGTTGTGGGTTCATCAAGGATGACCAGTTCAGGTCCATGAATCAGCGTACAAACCAGCCCCAGTTTTTGCTTCATGCCGCCGGAGAGATTTTTCATCGGCCGGTCGCGAAACTTGTCCAGCCGGGTTATTTTAAGCAGCTTTTGTTTGCGTTCGGCAAGTTGGGCGGGCGTTACCTGACGCAGTTGCGCAAAGAAATCGATATTTTCCTTGACCGACAAGTCGCCGTAGAGATTGAGGCCCAGCCCCTGCGGCATGAAACCCAGCCGCCCTTTTATGCGCTCTGCGGACGACTCGGAATCAATCTTGATACCGAACACTTCCAGTTCGCCTTGTTCAAAGGACAGCACGCCGGCAATCGCCTTCATCAAACTGCTCTTGCCGGAGCCGTCCGGTCCGATCAGTCCGTAAATTTCGCCGCGCTCAACACTCAGGTCAACGCCTTTTACGGCGGCCTGTTTTTTATAGCTTTTGCAGAACCCCTGTATTTTGATAACAGGTTGTTCATTTACCAGCGGGGTTTCGCCCATGGCGCGTTCTCCTGCCAACGAATCACCGCGTCGGCGGGTAGTCCGGGAGTCAATCGGTGATCCGGATTTTCATCCAGATAGAGTTTGACGGCATAGACCAGCTTGACCCGCTCATCGGCTGTCTGGACTTCTTTAGGAGTGAATTCTGCCTGGGAGGCGATATAACGGAGCGTCGCCGGAAAAGGCTTATCCGGAAATGCATCGGTATAAATCCGGGCAGGCAGTCCTAAGCGAACCTTGCCGATTTCTATTTCCGGCACATAGACTTTCAAATACAGGCGATCCAGGTCGACAATGTCGAATAGCGGGCTACCGGCCGTCACCACTTCGCCGACATCGACGATACGGGTGGTAATCATGCCGGTTGCAGGGGCTCGAATGACAAGATCGTCCAGCATGCTTTGCGCCTCGGCCAGCGCTGCTTCGGCCTGTGTCACCTGCGCCGCCAATGCCGCGACTTCGTCCTCCTGGGCTTTAATCTGATTCCAACCCAGCTCCGCTTCCGCCAGCAGTTTTTCCGCCTGGATGACGGCGGTTTGAGCCGTGGTGCGCTGCGCATGCGCCACCTTCCAGCTTAGCTCGGCCTGCTCGCTGCGCTGCTTTTCCACCGTCTGTCTTTTTAACAGTTCGCTAAACCGCTCGGCATCCTTGCGAGTCTGTTCTTCAGTGGCATTGGCGGAAGCCTGGGACGCATTGGCATGGCTAACCCCGGCTTTAGCCGTTTCTACCTTTAACGGGATGTTTTTCTTGAAAATTGCCAGCGATGTCTGCGCGGCCGTGAGCTTTGCTTTAATGACATCCACCGCCGATTTGGCCTGATCTAATCGGGCGCGGGTCTGGACATCATCCAGTTTGACCAGAATTTGGCCTTTTTCAACCGGGTCGCCTTCCCTGGACAGCAATTCAGTGACGCGTCCCGGCCATTTACCGGCCACGGTGTAATGATCGCCCTCGATGCGGCCGTTAGCCTGAACCAGTCCTTCGGGAAAAGGCGGCTCACGCCACGCCAGCCACCAGACGACCAGTGCAATGAGCAAAGCACTGATGAGCAGCGCGATAACAGTCAATATTCCGGTTTTATTTTCCATATTCGATGCAGGGATCCAGTGTTATAAAATGCCTAACGCGCGCCGCAAATGTAGTGTCGCCAGTGTGGAATCGTAGTTCGCATTATTAAAATTATCGTGCATCGTCTTGCGCAAATCTTCCGCTTTAAGCAAGTCGGTATTGGTGGACAAGCCCTGCTGGTAGCGGTCGGTGGTGACTTTTAAGTTCTCATCGGCTTGCGCGATGGCTTGCTGAGTCACGGCGATGCGTTTTTGCGTTTCTTGAATATCCAGCCAGGCTTGGCGCACCTGTAATCCGATCATACTGGATAAGTCGTCGCGTTGCTCTTTTAAGGACATAGCTTGCCGGGTAATCGCATCGCTTCGATGGCCGGAGCTGCCGTCGAATATTTTCCAATCCACGCCGACATTGGCCATCCACATGCCTTCAAAGGCCTGATAGCGGTTTTCCTGATATTGATAGCCGCCATTGACGGCGACCTGCGGCAACAGTCCGGCTTTTACGCTCTGCGCCTGTTGGTCTAGCGACTCTATTTGCTGCGCCAGTGTGACCAATTCGGGCCGCTGTTTTAATGCATTGCCGCTCAGATCGTTTAATGTGCCTTGCGGGGTTTCAGGGAATTGATGAGCCAGCTTAACCTCATCGGCAAGATTCCGGTCCAGTAGCCGGTTATAGCGCGCCTTGGCAATGTCCAGTTGATTATCCGCCTGCACGACCAGCTGCCGGGCATTGGCCAGTTCCACATTGGCCGTCAGTACGTCGTTGCGCGCGACCATGCCTTGATCGAACAGGTTATTCACATCCTTTATGTGCAGCCCCAGAGTATCGACATGGCTTTGCGCAACCTGCAAGGCGCTATCCATGCGCAATACCGTGATATAGGCTTCCGCCACCAGCATTTTGATATTCAATACCGAGGTGGTTTCATTGGATTGAACCGCTTGCAAGGAGGCTTCGGCGGCATCGATGTTATGGCTGATACGTCCGCTGGTGAAAATCGGCACCGAGGCAATCGCCTGGGCTTTGACGCTTCCGGCCTGAGCGGTGTTGAACTGGGCCGATTGCCCCGCTATTTGGGCTTTTGCCGCCGGCGTTTCGCTAAACTGGGTGTAACCGCTGCTTACGTTAAGATCGGGTAAGCGCTGCCCTTGGGCGGATTGCAATTGCTGTTCGGAGGCGCTGGTATCGGCTTTCGCCGACTTGATCTGGTGGTTGTTATTAATGGCGCTGTTCCAGGCGTCTTCCAGCGTTTCCGCCGAAGTTCCCGTTGCAGTCAGAACCAGTAACAGTCCAATTAAATGATTTTTAGGACTTGGCATGAAGCATACCCCGCATGTAAAAAGCAATGACTTGTGAGACCAGGCGTTTTTTTTCGTCGGCGGAAGGCCGTAGTGTTTTCGACAACAGGCAGCGCAAATGCAGATCGCCTTTCAGCATGCTGAAAAACGCATCCGCCGCAAATACCGGATCGGCAATGTGATAGCTGCCGTCGGCATTCAGTTGCCGGAAATAGCCTTCCAGCTGTGTCAATACGGCTTGCGGGCCGCTCTGATAAAACAATTGACCCAGTTCCGGGAAGTCCGGGCTTTCCGCCACCACCAGTCGGTAAATGGCCAGCGCATCTTCGGCATAAATCAAATCCACTGCGGAGGTCGCGATTTGGGTCAGATTGTTTTCCACGCCATTCGACTCGATAGTCAGTTGGGTCATGGTTTGCAGCAAGGACTCGCAAAGGCTGGAAATGACTGCCGCGAGCAGGGCGTTTTTGCTGTCGAAATGGTTGTACAGCGTCGCCTTGGAAACCGGCGCGGCCTGGGCGATTTTTTCCATGCTGACGTTGCGGTAGCCGTGTGCCAGGAACATGCGGGTTGCACCGCTAAGAATGGCTTGACGTTTGGGATCGATGGGTTCTGAAGTCATTTATTTGTTAAATTTTAAGAGTGATGGCGTTGTATAGTCAGAAAAATCACCACGAAGACACGAAGAGCACGAAGTTAGTGAGCATTTCTTGATGATTACAATCTTCAGTTATTTTGAAATGATATTTCTTTAAACCTTCGTGTCTCGGCAACTGCTCCTTGCGTTGCTCTACCTCCTGCATCTATGCCGTCGTTCCTGAGAATTTCATAACTTTTTGTTTTTGCGTAAAAGCCAATGATACGTTAGACTAAACTAAACCGTTTAGTTTATCAAGGTCATTTTATGCCCCGCTTTCGCTCTGTTTTACTGATTTTATTGATAGCCATTCCTTTAATCGCAGGAACCGGCTATTGGCTGCTGGATCGGCAGCATTATGAGACTACCGACGATGCTTATCTGCAAAGCAATATCGTGTTAATCAGCCCGAGAGTACAGGGTTATGTGACGCACATAGCCGTCAATGACAACCAGGCCGTCAAGCAAAATGATATTTTGGTAACGATTGATGACCGCGATTATCAGGCCAGAGTCATTCAGGCGGAAGCCAATATCAGCGCGGAAGTAGCGCACATTGAGCGTTTGCGGGCGATGAAAACCTCCCAGCACGCGCATATCGAGACCGCCGGCGCCAATATCGTTGCGGTGCAAGCCAGGAGAGAGCAAATCCAAAAAGATTTGCAGCGCGTTAATAACCTGATCGATCGGGGGTCGGCGGCCAGGCAATCCCTGGATAAAGTTCAATCGGAGTCCAAACAGGCAGCGGCTGAACTCAGAGGCTCCCAAGCCTCAGCCAGCGCCGAACACAATCAACTGGCCACGCTCGACATTGAAATCACCGAAACCGAAGCCCGCTTGGAAAATGCCCAGGCACAATTGACCTTGGCGAAAATCGACCTGGAACATACCCAGGTCAAAGCGCCGGTAGACGGCATCATCGGCAATCGCGGCGTGCAACTCGGGCAACTGGTTCGCCCCGGCGTTGCGTTGGCCTCGTTGGTGCAAAACAGCAAAATCTGGGTGGAGGCGAATTTCAAGGAAACCCAACTGCAACACATGCGCTTGGGGCAGCCGGTTACGGTTAAAGTGGACGCCTATCCCGATCTTGAATTGACCGGCAAAGTGGACAGTTTTTCACCGGCCAGCGGTTCCGAATTCAGCATCCTGCCTGAGGAAAACGCCACCGGCAACTTCACCAAAATCGTGCGCCGCGTACCGGTAAAAATAGTCTTCGATTCGCCCGAGAATATCGAGTTGTTAAGGCCGGGCTTGTCGGCTGAAGCCAAAGTAAAAGTACATTAATCCTGTGATGGAAACAGACAAGCAGCAAACAGAAACGCCGCTGACCTTAGGCCAGTGGATCGGGTTTTTCAGCATGGCGGTTGGCGTGTTCATGGCGGTGCTGGACATCCAGGTTGTCGCCAGTTCGCTACAGGAAATACAGGCCGGGCTGTCCGCTACCAAGGATGAAATCGCCTGGGTGCAGACCTCGTACCTGATTGCCGAAGTCATTATTATTCCGTTGTCCGGCTGGCTGGGCCGGGTGTTTTCGACCCGCTATTTATATGTCATTTCTGCGGGCGGATTTACCCTGGCCAGCCTGCTTTGCGCATTCGCCTGGAATCTGCCGTCGATGATCGTGTTCCGCTGCTTGCAGGGCTTTCTTGGCGGCGCGATGATTCCGATGACTTTTACCGTGATCTTCATTCTATTTCCCCCGCGTTTGCAACCGGCCATGACCATTGTGCTCGGTTTGATCGTGACCATGGCACCGACGATCGGCCCGGTGCTTGGCGGTTTTCTTACCGAAACCTACAACTGGCAATTGCTGTTTTTGATCAACATCATCCCAGGCATCATAGTCTGCATGATGGTGTGGAAGTATCTTGATATTGATCAGCCCGACTGGGCGCTGTTGCAGAAAATCGACTTTGTCGGCATAGCGCTGATTGCTGTTTTCTTGGGCAGTATGCAGTTCGTGTTGGAAGAGGGCGTACGCAAGCAGTGGTTTGAAGATCACCTGATTGTCGCCTTGACCATTGTCGCCGTCGTTAGCGGCATCGCCATGTTGATTTGGGAGCTGAAAAATCCTCACCCGATTATCGATCTCTATGCATTCCGCAATATCAATTTTGCGGTGGGCTGCGGCTACAGTTTTGTGTTAGGCGTGGGGCTTTACACCATCATTTATTTGACGCCCATTTACCTGTCCAGCGTTAAAGGCCTTAACAGCCTGCAAATCGGCTACTACTTAATGGTCGTCGGGGTTTTTCAATTGCTCTCGGCGTTTATAGCCGGGCCGTTGGAGAAAAAAATGGATTTGCGCTGGATGCTGTGCCTGGGTTTTGGCCTGTTTGCGCTGGGTTCATGGATGAATGGCGGATTAACCGCCGAATCCGGATATTGGGAGTTTTTCTGGCCCCAGGCTATTCGGGGCGGCGCATTAATGCTGTGTTTTCTGCCTATCAACACCTTGGCCTTAGGCCTGTTGCCGGTGGAAGAAATCAAGAACGCCAGCGGACTTTATAACCTGATGCGTAATTTGGGCGGCGCGATTGGCCTGGCGGTCGCCAACACGCAAATGATTTATTTAACCAAAGCCCATTATGCGACGTTGCGAGACTCGGTTACCGCAACCCGTTATCAGGCGCAGGAAATGCTGGAAGGATTAACTGCGTCGATGCAGCAAATGAATGTACCGGATCCTGATTTGGCCGCGTTAAAACAAATCACCGGGCTTGCCTTGCGGGAAGCGGAAGTGATGACCTTTAATAACCTGTTTCAGGTTATCGCCGTTATTTTCTTGGCTTCGCTTGCCGTTGCACCTTTTTTGAAGAAGGTGGACGGAGAAAAGGCCGCTGTAATTCACGAGTGATGTTATCCCAGCGTAGGGCGCGCCGTGCGCGCCTTCTTCGTGGCGAGGGATTGATGAGCTTGATCCTCTCTGGCGCCGCGGCACGCCCTACACAAAGTAACGCTTACGAAATAAGCGCTATTACGCAAACTTCTACCGGCTATCTACAGATTACCTTTCCATCGGACAACCCAGCTTTAATTAAGGTTAACTCATTGTCGTTGATGATAATTTAAGCTTGCGCGGTATTACCAAGCCGGTGCATTTAGTGGTAGATTGTTTTTATTGCGGAATGAGTATGGTCGTCATGAACAATACCCGCGTCGGCGACTATCAAACGATCTGATTTTGGCGTAGACAACTATGCGCCGACCCTCGCTGATGCAGTCAACATCGTGTTTCAAGTTGAAACGATCAAAGACTGATCGGCCTTGTTTGTTAATACAGCTCAGAGGAAAAAACCATGAAACTCTATTACAGCAAAGGCGCTTGTTCGCTATCGCCCCATATCGTCGCTCGTGAAGCGGAACTGCCGATTGAATTGATTGAAGTCGATTTGCAAATAAAACGTACCGAAATCGGGGAGGATTTCCGGTTGATAAATCCTAACGGTTACGTGCCGGTGCTGATCCTTGACGACGGCAACAAGCTGATGGAAGGTCCCGCTATTGTGCAGTATCTTGCCGATCAGGCGCCGGATAAAGAATTAGCCCCACCGGCAGGTACATTCGAGCGCTATCAGCTGCAACAATGGTTGAATTTTATTTCAACCGAGATCCATAAAGGAGGGTTTGCGCCGTTGTTTAATTCCGCCACGCCTGAAGCGGCTAAAAAAATGGCGATTGCTACACTGACTTCGCGTCTGGAAACCGTCGCAGAGCATCTTTCGAACCGGGCATTTTTGCTCGGCGAGCAGTTTACCGTGGCCGATGCCTATTTGTTTGTCATGCTGGGCTGGGGCGCTTATGTCGATGTCGATATTTCGCGTTGGCCGGTGCTGGCGGACTATGCCGCTAAAATTTCCGCGCGTCCCGCAGTGCAAAAAGCGTTGAAGGAAGAAGGGCTTGCTTAAATTTCGCTAGTTCCCACGCTCCAGCTTCCTGTATCACGAAGCTGGAGCTTCGCTTTTAAGGTTCCCAATCTGGAGATTGGGAACCAGCGCGAACCTATACCGGTACAAGATCCGTATTTGTTTGTACGCCATGTCCTGTTGTCTTATACTCGACTCAATTAAAACAGCTTGGTAGGGTGCGCTGTGCGTACCTTTCACCTGATTTTTCCATGCTCGACTACTTGAAAAAGCCTTTACAGAAGCATCAATGTTGTCCAAAACATGTTGGCAAGATGAATTATTGGCTGATGAGGCTTTAAACGAGCATAAACAAGGTAAAACTCAGTTGAGTACGCATGGCGTATATTTTTAGCTGCGGAATTCAGTTAACGGAGATGTAACACAATGAGCAACCAGAATACATGCCTGATCTTTGCCCACCGCGGTGCCAATAGGGAAGCAGCCGACGACGGCATGGATGCAGGAGGTACGACCCCACGGATGGGGGAGGTAGAGCAATGCATGGAGCGATTGCCGAGAGCAATGCATGGAGCAATTGCCGAAAACACCCGGGCCGCCTTCAATAAAGCGCTGCAATACCCGATAGACGGTATTGAAACGGATGTGCAGCTGAGTCTGGACGAGGTGCCGGTGCTTTGGCATGATTGGGAGCTGGATAAGCTGGGCCATCAGGGAAAACACATCGACGATTTTAATTTCGCGCAGCTTGAACAAATGGATTTTGCCGGATACAGCTCGCCCGATGCGGTGTCGGAAGGCGCGTTGAGTTTTAAGGAGTTTATCGCCACTTATCGGGGGCGTTGTGGCTTGGATATTGAGCTTAAAAGCCGCGACGGGGAACCGCAGCAACGGCTGGAACGCAAGATACTGCAAATGCTGGCGATCATCGGCACATCGGCCGCCGATGGCGTGTTTATTTCCTCATACAGTCTGCCCGGCCTGATTTTCGCCCATCAACACTCACCGGATTTGCCGCTTTACTATCTGCTGTCCGGCCATCACACTCAAGCTGATATTGAGCGCTTCCTGAAAGATTACAGCTTCCTGGCCGGTTTTTGCCTGCCCATAGACATCCATAATGCATCCATTGCCAAGCTTTTGCGAGAGCAGGACAAAGGCGTCGGGGTTTATACCTGCAACAATGAGCAGGAGATTCAAAAGGCGCTGGATCTGAAGGTCAATATCCTGATTACCGATTACCCGCAACTGGCATTGCAGCTGCGCGATTCGTGAAACGGGACTTTGCCCAACTCGCCGACCGGCATTTCGATGTGCTGGTTTGCGGCGGCGGTATCTACGGTGCATGGACGGCGTATGATGCCGCTTTGCGAGGTCTCAAGGTCGCGATCGTCGATCAGGGCGACTGGGCCTCGGGAACCTCATCCGCTTCCACCAAGCTGATACACGGCGGCCTGCGTTATCTGGAATCGCTGGATTTCAAGTTGGTTAAAAAAGCCTTGCGTGAACGCGAGATGTTGAAGAAAGTCGCTCCGCATCGCGTCTGGTCGTTGCGTTTTGGCATTCCGGTTTTTAAGGACAGTCGACTAAATAGTGTTCGCCTGAAAGTCGGTTTGATGCTTTATGATTTTCTGGCCGGAGCGCTTGGCTCCGACCAAGTTCATCGTCATTTCAGCCGGGCTGCATTCGCGGAGCGTTTTCCCCGTCTCAAACCGGCATTACTAACAGACGGTTTTACTTATGCCGACGCGCAGACCGACGATGCCCGCTTGGTTCTGGAATTGATCGATGGTGCGTTATCGGCCGGGGCGGTATGTGTGAATTACTGTAAGGTGACCGGCTTTATTGAAGATAAAGGGCAAGTCTGCGGCGCTAAAATTCAAAGCAGGGTCGACGGCAAAACAGCAGTCGTTTACGCCCGACAAATCGTTAACGCAATCGGTCAATGGACGGCTGAAAGCGGTTGCCGATTAACCAAAGGCGTGCACTTAATCCTGCCCAAGGCGCTGGGTAATGAAGCGCTGTTGCTGACCGCGAAAGCGGACGGGCGAGTGTTTTTCATGATCCCGTGGTACGGGCTGACGCTGCTGGGCACCACCGATACCGATTATACCGGCGATGTGGATCAGGTCTGCGTCGAAGCGGAAGAAGTCGATTATCTGCTGACCGAAGCCAATCGTGTGCTTAATATAAATTGGACAGAGGCTGACATTATTGGCCTTTATGCAGGACTGCGCGTTTTAAAACAGAGCTCAAAAACCACGCCGTCTGCGGTCAGTCGCGACTGGGAGCTGAAAGTCGCTGGTAACGGCCTTTTGACCTCCATCGGCGGAAAAATCACTTCGGCGCGGGAAGATGCGGCGCAGATCGTCAACACGCTTTGTGAAAACTTAGGTATCAGTGAACCCTGCAATACTAACGGCAGACCGTTTCCGTGGCTGCCTGATCAGGATTATCGGCTGTGGTCGAGGGCGGCTTTGGCCGAAGCCGTAACGCTGGGTATAGACAAAGAAAGCGCCCAATGGCTGATACGGCGACATGCAAAACGCGTGTCGATGATTTTTCAATTAATCGAACAGGATGCGGCGTTGGCAAAGCGGATAACGCCGACGCTGCCTTTTATTCTCGCTGATTTGGTGTTTTGTGCCGGTAATGAAATGGTCGTTCATTTGGAAGATTTGCTCAGACGGCGGATCCCCTTGTTAATCCTGGTAAAAATGACGCAGTCCGAATTGCGGTCTCTCGCCAAAATGACTGCAACAACGTTAGGCTGGGATGAGACTGCTTTAAATAACGAATTTGTGAGGTGCATCAAAAAAAATATGAACTGCGAACAATTCGGTTCGATGCTTTTTTGAGTCCCCAAGCGACGGTGATAATGATTTATTGGAAGGGGATTCAGTGGTATTTTTACGGTGCTTTATTTTTCTTTAAAGGCTATTATTGCGACTTCTTATAATTATAAAGAATAATAAATGATCTCCCCAAAGGCTTCTTTCTTGGTATTAACGTGCGGTTTTAACGAAAGATACTAGAAATGAAACGCATCTTGCCTGTCTTTTTTATCTTTTCTGTATTTATTACCGGAAGTTACTGGTCTGCCTATTCCAATGTAGGGTCGATTATCTATTTTTATAATCCGGAAACAAACATCAATAATTTTGCCACGTTAAAAACATCTTTTGATACGTATTTGGTGAACCATGGCGGTTATTATTTCCAGCCTTTTGATAGCAGGGAAAATTTTGAAGCGGTAATCAAGGAAAAAAAAGGCGATATTTATTTATTATCCAGTTGGCATTTAAAGGCGTTGCAGCAGAAAAATGTGCCGTTGAAAATCGCCTTGGTCGGCACGTCAAAGGGCAACACCATGCAAAGGAAGGTATTAAGTACGAAAAAAGACATTGCCGATGTCACTATGCTTAAGAATACCGTGGTTGCAGGCGCAGGAAGTGAAGAATACATTCACAGTGTATTGAAGCAAATACTCGGCAAAGAGCAGGAAGCGCTGCTTAAAGACATCAAAATACTCATTGTGCCTAAAGACATCGATGCGATTATGGCCGTGGGTTTTGGCATGGCGAGTGCCGCCATTTCCGCAGAAAGCGGTTTAGATAAGCTGGCGATGATTAATCCCAATCAATTTAGAGAATTACATAGCTTGGGGTTTAGCGAAAAGGATTATTTATTAGTTGCGGCAACATTGAAAAAGCCGGAGCAGCAAGAAGCGGAATTACTTGAAGTGTTACGAAAAATGTCGGAAGCCGATGCCGGTGGAGAGAATTTAAAGTTACTGGGCATAGATGGCTGGAGGGCAATGCAATGAAATGCTTCAATAATCGCCGCGCGTCTTATACAGACTGTAACCCCACTATGAAAATAATGGATTTTTGTAAGGTCTTAGTTCTATTGGGTGTCTTTTGGGTTAGCGCCGGTTTTGCCCAGCCGAGTAAGGTGCTGATTGTTAATAGTGATAATGCCGTTTTTCGATATGGAACAATCGCCTCTGAATTTAAAAAAGTCTTGCAGCAAAACGCTTATCAATGGACTGAGTTTAATTTAAACAGTCATGCCGATGCCGAAGCGGAGCTGAAACAGCTGATCCAACAAGAAAATCCTGTGCTTATTTATTGCATAGGAACTAAAGCCTATTCGTTAGCGCGTAATGTTGCCTCTAATAAGAAATTGTTATTTTCAGCCGCTATTAATTGGCGAAGATTGGATATTGGCGAAGGAACTTATGGTGTAGCCAATGAATTGTCATCTGCGCAAGAAATATCGTTGTTACGCTATTTCTTTCCAACGATTAAAAACATCGGTTTACTCTACAATGATAAATTCAGCCGCGAATACGTAGAAACCATTAAAAAAGATGCCTCAGCCTTAGGCATAAATATCATTAATCAGCCCATTAATGATGCGCAAGAGATCGGCGATGCACTCAATGAGTTGCTGCCGAAAATAGATATGTTCTGGATTATTTCCGATCCGGTTGTTTTAAGCAGCAAAGCGTCAGTGCAGCAAATTTTTCAAGCGGCGCAACAACGGAAAAAGCCGGTTTACGCCTACAGCGACGTGTTTATAGAACAAGGCGCGGTTTTGGCAATTTCTGCGGATCTTGCAACGATTGGGCGACAATCGGCAAGTTTAGCCCTGATGGTGGATAAGGATAAAGTGCCGGAGGGGACGGTGCAAAACCCCGCGGGCTCAACGGTTACTTTAAATAAATGCGCTCTCGACGCCTTGCGGCTCAATTTCAATCAAGACGCCCTGGATTCGGTTAATAAAATCGTGGAGTGTAATAAATGATTAAATATTTATACACCCTGCTGGTCGGCGCCTTGGTCTTGAACTCGAGTGCTTTTGCAGACGCGTCAGCACCGAATGACAATTTGGAAAAGGAATTGGCGTATCTTGCCGCCGAAAGGCAAGTCGTGGTTACGGCTTCGAAAATGGAAGAGCATGTGGACAAGACTGTAGCAACAACCACAGTCATTACCCAAGACGATATTCAGCATATCGGTGCGCGCAATTTGTTGGATGTGTTGCGTTTGGTTCCGGGTATCGGTATTACTCAATCTCAGTTAGGAATTCGTGAAATTGAGGTTCGTGGTGTTAAAACATCGCTGTCCGAAAAAGTGCAGATTATGTTGAACGGTCATCCGCTGGATCATAACCTGCAAAATGCCGGTAGTGCCTGGGTTTACGATGATTTACCGGTTGATACGATCAAGCGCGTGGAAGTTGTGCGCGGTCCGGGGTCGGCTTTATACGGCGCTAATGCTTTTCTTGCCGTTATTAACATCATCACCCAAAATGCCAAGGATTTGAATGGACTGCATACCTCAGCCGGTTGGGGTAGCTTCGATATCCAGCAATATCGGGCATCTTGGGGCAAGCAATTTAATAATAGCGCCGAAGCGGCATTACATTTTAATTTTACCGATACCAACGGTATTAATTCGCCGATTCCGGCCGACAGTTTGAGCGTACAAGGTCTCAATTCTGCTGCGCCCGGTAAGAGTCAGCTTACTGAAGGCCGCTACGATCTGGAATGGCAATTAGGTTATCAGGATTTTAAACTGGACGGGCGTTATATCAATAAAAAAACAGGTGCATTTTTTGGGGCAACATCTATTCTTAGCGATGACAGGACTCAGCAAGATTATAACGATTATTTCCTGCGCTTGAGTCGAACCTGGAAAATTCAAGACAATCTCACGGTAGATACCCAGCTATTTCACGATTTTTTTAGTTATGATAATTTATGGCAGGTTGCACCGGCTCAATTTAGCCGTTTCGGCCTTCAGGACACGCGTACCGGCGGTGAAATTCAGACTAACTATCATCTCAATGATGCCCAAACCGTGATCGCGGGATTTTCTTATGCAAAAGAGCAGCAGGGTAACCTTATAGATCAAGCAGGCCCCGATCCGGTAAATTTGACACAAGTACTATCTAGTACCGAAGTAAGAACACGTCAACGTTGGGGTGTTTACATTGAAGATGTGTGGGATCCATTAAAAAGCTTACGCATGACCTTGGGAGCCCGTTATGACCGATACAGTGACTTTGGCGGCACATTTAATCCCAGGATGGGCTTTAACTGGGAGTTTATTAGAAATTATTCACTGAAGTTTTCTTACGGTACCGCTTATCGGGCACCTTCTTTCGGTGAGCTTGGTTCTATCAACAATCCTGTGCTATTGGGTAATCCAGCACTTAAGCCGGAGCAAGTTAAAACTTTTGAAACCGGCATTATTGCCCATCCCGTAAAGGGCTTGACAGCCCAGGCGACGTATTACCACTCTGCAATTAATCAGCTTATCTCGCAAGTTCCTGGTCAAGCAACGTTTTTGCGTTACGACAATAATGGCAGCGTAGTTGCCGAGGGCGTTGAATTGGAGACGCGTTATGACTTTGACGGCAAGCTGCAAGGTTCTTATATAAGCGCCAATCATGTCTTGCAGCATAGCGTCCAGTTCAATCAGCAGTTAGCGGATGTACCACGGCAGCGCACCAACCTGACAGCTTTGTGGGCTTTTGATAATACCTGGAGCAGCTTTGCGCATGTCCTTATCAAAGGCAACACATTGCGCAATTTAGGCGATACACGGCCGGATGTGCCGGGATATGCCTTATTCGACCTGGGCTTGCTGGGGAAAAACATGTTTGGCAAGCAAGTTGACATCAGTTTTAATGTCTATAACTTATTGGACAAACGTTATTATGATCCGGCTCCCGCCAGCTTGAATTTTATAGGTGATTATCAAATGGCTGGCAGATCTTTTTTTGGACATGTCAGTTTGAAATTTTAACATCAGCCGGGTTCGGGTATGCTGTTTATGCCCGACGACATTTTGATGGTTGGGCATCGCTGCCATTAAGTTAAGTCGTTCGTGGTGAGACTGTCGAACCATAAACGGCTTAACCGTTCACCCTTCGACTAGCTCAGGGCGAACGGTTAAGCCTAGCAACTTGTCCCGCCTTAAGTGGGAAGCTGACTTTACGTTAGGCCGGCAAAGTTTTAATATCATTTCAACGGTAGTGTAAAATCGAAAATCTTTTAATAGTGGAGATAGCCATGACGACACATGTATACGAAACAGACATTGTTGCTTGGGCGAACGAACAGGCGCGACTGGTACGTACTGGGCAATTTGAATTACTCGATTTGGAACACATCGCTGAGGAGATAGAGGACGTGGGCAAAAGCGAACAACGTGAGTTAGCAAGTCGAATGGTTATTCTTTTAGCTCATTTGCTCAAGTGGCAGTTTCAACCGGAGCGGCAAGGTCGTAGCTGGCAAATTACCATTCGTAACCAGCGTCGGGCAGTTCAACTACATCTAAAGCAAGTGCCGAGCTTGAAGGTAAAGTTAGATGATGCTGAATGGTGGGAAATTGTATGGGGCGATGCTATTTATCAAGCATCAAAAGAAACTGGCTTAGACAATTTTCCTGAAACATGTCCATGGTCAATTGAAGATATTCTCTCGGATGAGTGGATGCCAACATTGCCAAATTAGTGTGTTGTAGCATGCCCTACCTACGGGACTTTAAAACGCCCTTATCCTAGCCGTTTCGTTTAAACGATTGTTAGACATTTAGCTTGTAATTCGTAGGGAGGTGGATTGCCTTTCGGCGAATCCACCTTACGGGTTAGGTTCTTAATAGATCATTTTATTTCTCCTTATCTAAAAGGGTTAATGTGGAAACTCATCACTCAATGTGGAAGAGTACCGGTTTGCCCCTCATCAAAAAACGCAGCCAGACAGGGGCGATCTTGGCTACCTAACAAGTTATTATCTAAAAATGCACAGATTTCCATTATCCGTTGTAATACGCCATTAAATCCGGCAGTGGAATATATTTGTCGGGAATAGGTACCTGATCTTCAGGGAACGCAGCCAAGGTTTCTTGAATATTTGATAAAAACAAGCCCACAAGTATAGTATTTTGCAATTTGTCATAAGCACACAGCCCGATAATACCAATCTCTGTTCCTAACGGTATGTTTTTAGGGTTTTTTTCAGGATCACTATTTATATCGGTATTTGAGAATGGTTGAGCGTCTTTCCTGGCAAGAAAGTTTATTGAATCAGGTCCCATAGCAGCATAGCATTTCCTTGTTACATTCCATGCTAATAGATTTTCATTTTTATAATAGATGAAAATTGTTTCATCTCCATTTGTTACCGTTATTTTTCCAGCCTCAAAACCGCTTATTTTTCTCTCTTCCTTATTGGTGATTATGCCTTCAAATAATGTATAACTGGCTAGTGAAAAGCTACCCAGAAATTTCAGGAATTCATGATAATCTCTGGATTCAATCATGTTCCGGCCTAAATTCCATGCAACACCCACTGTCCATTGAATGAATTTGGCCTGGTTTTGGTTAGATAAAATTGAGCAATTTAAATCAGAGCCCTGCATTGGATAACATGCTAAACCCGCGGTGCTGTTATGTGACAGGGCAAATCGCCGTGCCTGATTCTCCGCATCCTCTGCATCTTTTACCTGTACAATTATTTTTTGATAATGTCCGGATTCGTCTGTATCGGAAGTCAAGATAACAGGATTTAGTGGTAATTTATTAATATTGAAAAGCGTCATGCTCAATTCCGGTACTGCTCTGCCGCAGGGATCCCCATTAATTACCGGAATTCCCTTTTTAGCTGAAATTATAAAAGGGATTAAGGCATTCATTGCACCCATTTCAACGGGGATCAAATAGCCTAAGGGCTCTTGGCCGGATTGGGCTAGATAATTATCCATTTCCAGGAAAGCATTTAATGAAGCTGTTTTCCCGAAACCTTCAAGCATTTTAGCGGGAGAGCCTAAAACAGCCAGAAGAGATATATTCTTATTTGCTTCAAGGTTATCAGGATTTACATAATACATAACATCGACATCGTTAATCATTTTGTCCATAAAAAGCAGGGTCAACCCAATTGATCCGCCACCGCCGGATGCTAAAAAACACGCGCCATATACAATATAGCTAATATCTTTTTTCGTTAATTGATAATTGCCTGGACCAAAATCTTTTACTTTATAGTCATTTACACCCGCTTCTTTTATCGGTTTGTCTTTATTAAATGATGATTTTTGAGTTTTAAAATCATTAAACATAAAAATAATATTCCTTAAAATTAAATGAATTATGTCTGTTTCGGTTGAAGGTTATCTGCGTTAAATACAGAAGATTTTATTCGCATAACTTGGATAAATAATTCTGAACAGGATAAAGGGATATTGTAAGCTATAACGTCGATAATATGCGGCAAAAACTGACACACGTTTATTGTAGCTATTTTTAGCGTTTGCGTGGCGTTGTCGGTGGTACGATTGGAAGCGGATAGAAAATCCATGCCGCGTTGACTTTGTCGCCACCGCGCCAACCTTCCGAGCGGTGAATCTATTAGTCAATTTATTAAGTTTTTTCAGTAGATGTATCGTCTCGTTCCAACATAGCTAACACTACAGATAAGGGGTATCATCGGGTTAGCTTGCAGAGTGATAAAAAATCTCAGGCCGATAATTTTACAGTTACCCAATAGCTTTCAGAGCGGGTTATACTGAAAGTGTGAGTTTGGCACAAGGATGATTTTTTAGACTTCTACCTTTAGACAAAGAAGGTGACATGAATAAAACACCTTACCCCGATGACTGGCCCGATATAGATACCAAGCTCTACAACAGGTCGGTCAAGTTGTTTAACGCCGTCAAAAACATGTTGAGCGTCAAGCTTGATCTGCACGCCGATCCACAGGTTTTGGAAGGCGACATCTTTTTGTTCAATCATTTTTCCCGGTTTGAAACGTTCATACCGCAGTTTCTTATTTACGAGAAAACCGGGGCTTACAGTTGTTCCATTGCCTCTGCGGAATTCTTTCAAGAAGACAATGTACTGTCGCGGTATTTAAAACACGTTGGTGTTTTTCCTCACAACCATGCCCGACTGTTTGCGTTGCTGGCAGGGCATATTCTGCGCGGTCGTAAAGTCATTATTTTTCCTGAAGGCGGCATGGTAAAAGACCGGCGGGTTATCGACAAGCGCGGTCATTACAGCATTTACTCACGGGTCACCGGCAACCGGCGCAAATTGCACACAGGACCCGCTGTTTTGGCGCAGGGCTTGGAAACCTTTAAAGCGGCTATCCGTCACGCCCATAGTCAAAACGATGTTGCACTGCTTCGGCAATGGAAGGATGCTTTGCAAATCGACAGTATCGATCAGCTGATAGCCGTAGCGAATAAAACGACGCTGATGGTTCCTGCCAATATTACTTTTTATCCGATTCGTTCCTCTGAAAACCTGTTGTTTAAAAGCGTTGAGCTGTTTTCTAATGGCCTGAGTTTGCGCCAATCCGAGGAATTGCTGATTGAAGGCAATATTATGCTCAAGAATACCGATATGGATATACGCATGGGCAACCCTGTCGATCCTTGTGGGGCCTGGGGTTGGCGAACCCGTTATCTGATGAACAAGGTTATTCCGGAAATTAACACGATAGACGATGTTTTTACGCTGAATTCCAGGCCTAAAAACTGGAGGCAACGTTTACTGGGATCGTATTTTATAAAAAATGCCCAATGTTCCCGCGATCGATACATGGAAGGCATTTATGCCAATGTTACTATCAATTTAAGTCATCTGGCGGCAACGCTGATCATGCATTACGTCGGTCAGGGACGGATGTATATCGAGAAAGACAAGTTTTACAGTATTTTGTATATTGCCATCAAACACTTGCAAAACAACACGGTGATTCATCTGCATCGAAGCCTGCTTAATCCCGATGATTATAGCGACCTGTTTAAGGCGGCTAACAAGCGTTTCGATTATTTCATGTGCGTTGCAAAAGACGCCGGTCTGATCAAGGAGGATGAAAATTACTACCGGTTTTTGCCCAAACTTTGTGTCGAATCCGACTTTGATACCATCCGCCTGGAAAATCCGATTGCTGTTTACAACAACGAAGCCGCGCCTCAGCATACCGTTCGCGATACCTTGATTGATGCGATAGGCGAATGCTCAAATGCCGATAAAGACAAATTGGCCGCCTGGCATTTTGAAGATGAATGCCGCACTTTGGCATGGGAAAAGCAGGCTTACTCTAAACCGTTGTTTGGCGACATCAGCTATGAAGAAGCGGCGGTTGCCGATCCTTCGCCTTTTTTCATCCAGCCGGAACTTGCCAACGGCTTCGGCGTTTTGCTGGTTCACGGATTGCTCGCCAGCCCCGCTGAATTAAGAGCTTATGGTGAATACCTGGTTAAACAAGGTTACACGGTATTGGGTGTTCGGCTGAAAGGCCACGGCACATCGCCTTATGCGTTGCGCGACCAGAGCTGGGAAGATTGGTATCGTTGCGTGCAACGGGGTTTCAATATACTCAAGGTGCATTGTTCGCGTATTCTTGTTGCCGGGTTTTCCACGGGCGGCGCATTGGCGTTAAAACTGGCCACTGAACACTACCCTGAAATGATCGGCGTTATTGCCGTTTCGGTGCCGTTAAAATTCGTTAATCCGGCTTTTATGCTGGTGCCGTTACTGCATGGCACCAACAAGCTGGTCGCTTGGGTTTCGGCTTTTGAAGGCGTAAAGCCGTTTATTGATAATGAACCGGAACACCCCGGCATTAACTATCGCAATACGCCGGTCAGGGCGCTTTATGAGCTGAGGCTGTTAATCGCACAGCTTGATGAATTACTGCCGCAGATTAGCCTGCCTGTACTGATTATGTATGGTGATGAGGACCCTATTGTTTCTCCCAAAGGCGCGCCGATCCTTATGGCTAAACTCGGTTCCAAACATAAGCAAATCCACGCCATTAAATCCCAGCGCCACGGTATTTTAATGGAAAATATCGGCGGCGCTTGGCGTGTGATTGATGACTTTTTGAACGAGTTAAGCAGATGACAAGGCATTGTCCGGTAAGTTAAGGATTTTAGTGAGCGCTAGTTCCCAAGCTCCTGCTTGGGAATTCGGTGCGGGAAGCTCTAGCTTCCCGTCTCGCGAAGCTAGAGCTTCGTCATCTGGGTTCCCAAGCTGGAGCTTGGGAACCAGCGTATTTCTTAACTTAATCGCCGTGACAGAGTCAGTGGGAACTCGGAAAGGACACGAAGTTTTTACCTTGATTTTTCTTCGTGACCTTCGTGTCTTCGTGGTGAAAACAACAAATATGGGGGCAGTAAAATGAAAAATGTAGTTATCGCAGGATATTGCAGGTCGCCTTTCACTCCGGCGCAAAAAGGCCAATTGGCTAAAGTCAGGCCGGATGATCTTGTCGCACAGGTCATCAAAGGCTTAATCAATGATACCGGCGTTAATCCGGGAGATATTGAAGATTTAATTTTAGGCTGCGCCTTCCCGGAAGGCGAACAGGGCATGAATCTGGCGCGATTAATCGTTCATCTTGCCGAGTTGCCTATGACCATAGCCGGCACTACCATTAATCGTTTTTGCGGCTCCTCAATGCAGGCCATACATAATGCGGCAGGCGCGATTCAAATGAATGCCGGTGAGGTGTTTATCTGCGCCGGTGTTGAGTCCATGAGCCGGGTGCCGATGGGCGGCTTTAATTACCTGCCCAACCCCAGCCTTTATAAAGCCTATCCTCAAGCCTATATCGGCATGGGCGAGACAGCGGAGAATCTGGCCTTGCAATATCATATCGACCGCTTGGCCCAGGAAACTTTCGCCGTAGCCAGCCAGCAAAAAGCGGACGCGGCCCAACAAAACGGCTTGTTCGCCACTGAGATTATCCCGATTAAACGCGCTGACGGCGAAACCGTTCAATACGACGGCTGCATCAGGGCGGACTCCACGCTTCAGGCATTAGCCGAATTGCCACCGGCCTTCCTTAAAAACGGCAGCGTTACGGCCGGAACCTCCTCTCCGTTAACCGATGGCGCGGCCGCGGTGCTGGTGTGCAGTGAGAAATATGCAGACCTTCACGGCTTGGAAAAACTTGCTCGCATCAGGGCTATCGCAGTATCCGGTTGTGCGCCGGAAATCATGGGCATAGGACCGGTCAGCGCCACCCAAAAAGCCTTGAAACGGGCCGGTTTGACCTTACAGAATATCGATATCCTTGAGCTGAACGAAGCCTTTGCCGCGCAATCTTTGGCGGTATTAAAAGAGTTGCCGATTCCGTTGGAAAAATTGAATCTGGATGGCGGCGCTATTGCTTTAGGCCATCCGTTGGGCGCGTCCGGTGCCAGAATTACCGGTAAAGCCGCCAGCCTGCTGAAACGGGAAAACAAGCAATTCGCTCTCGCCACCCAATGTATCGGCGGCGGGCAGGGCATAGCGACTATTTTGGAGGCTATCTAATGGACATCAAAAAAGTTGCGGTGATAGGCGCAGGGGTTATGGGTGCCGGTATTGCCGCCCATATCGCCAACGCCGGTATCCCCGTCTATTTGCTGGATATCGTGCCTAAAGATAAAGATGCGGATAACCGGAACGGCATTGCCGAATCAGCCATTGCCAAGCTGCTTAAAGCCGAGCCCGCCGCATTCATGCATAAGAACTATGCCCGTTTGGTGACTCCCGGCAACATTGAAGACCATCTTGACTGGGTGGGGGACGTTGACTGGGTGATTGAAGCGGTGCTTGAAAACCCGGCCATCAAGCAGGAACTTTACCGGAAACTGGATAACATCTGCCGTCCCGATACCCTGATTTCATCGAACACCTCGACTTTGCCGTTGAAACTGCTGACCCGCGACATGCCGGACAGTTTCAAGCAGCGTTTCATGATCACCCATTTTTTTAATCCACCCCGCTATATGCGCCTGCTGGAACTGGTTTCAGGTGCCGCGACCCGGCCGGAACTGGTTGCGACGGTTCATCGTTTTGCCGACACTCATCTGGGTAAAGACAGCGTAATCTGCAAGGATACGCCGGGATTTATAGGCAACCGCATCGGTATTTACTGGTTGCAATGCGGGCTGTTGGAAGCGATCAAGCTGGATTTGACTGTGGAGCAGGCCGATGCGGTGATGTCGGCGCCGTTCGGCATACCGAAAACCGGCATATTCGGGTTGCTGGATTTGGTCGGACTTGATTTGATTCCGCATATTTTGAGCGGCATGAAACTGGCTTTACCCAAGGAAGATGCATTCCATCAGGTCAACACGCTTCCTCCATTGGTTCAGACCATGATAGCCGACGGGTACACCGGCAGGAAAGGCAAGGGCGGTTTTTACCGGTTGAACGAAATAAGCGGAAAGCGCGTCAAGGAATCCATTAACCTGCAAACCGGCGGCTATCAGCCTAGCGAAAAATTCGCCTTGCCGGTAATGCCCAAAACGCAGGATGAGTTAAGAGTTTTTTTGTCTGGCGATGACGCCCTCTGTCGTTTTGCTTGGCAAGTGTTATCCAACACTTTGGTTTATAGCGCCAGCCTGATTCCAGAAATTGCCGATGACATTGTTGCCGTCGATACCGCGATGCGTTTGGGTTATAACTGGAAATTCGGGCCGTTCGAGCTGCTGGATAAGATAGGCGTAGCTTGGTTTGTTGACCGGTTGATCGCAGAAAACCGCGATGTGCCGCCGTTGCTGGCAAGTCGTCACAGCCTGTACAAGGTCGATTCAGGCAAGCGGTCGTTTGTCGATTTGTCCGGCAATTATCAGCCCGTCCGCCGAACAGACGGCGTTCTGCTGTTAGCCGATATTAAATTGTCGGCTCCGGCGATACTGGAAAACCCGTCGGCCAGTCTGTGGGATATTGGCGACGGCGTTGCCTGCCTGGAATTTCACAGCAAAATGAATACGCTGGATATGGATAGCTTGGCGTTGGTTCGGCAAAGCGTCGAAAAGGTCAAAACCGATTTTGCGGCATTGGTCATCCATAACGATGCCGATAATTTTTCGGCTGGGGCTAATTTAACCTTGCTGGTACAGGCGATCCACAGCCAGGACTGGCCTGCGGTAGAGCAATTGATCAAACAAGGCCAACAGACGTATAAAGCGTTGAAGTATGCGCCGTTCCCGGTGGTCGGCGCACCTTCAGGATTGGCTCTGGGCGGCGGCTGCGAAATCCTGCTGCATTGCGATGCGATCCAGGCGCATGCAGAACTGTATGTCGGTCTGGTCGAAGTGGGCGTGGGTCTGGTTCCGGGTTGGGGCGGATGCAAGGAATATCTGCGCCGCTGGCTGGAGTTTGCGAGGCGTCCCGGCGGCCCGATGCCGGGCATTGCCCAGGCTTTTGAAACGATCGGCATGGCCAAGGTATCCAAATCGGCGGCGGAAGCCAAGGAAATGCTGTTTTTGTCCACCACCGACGGCATTACCATGAACAAAGACCGTTTATTGGCTGACGCCAAAGCCAAAGCGTTGCGGCTGGTGCCGGGTTATATGCCGCCTAAATCCAGTAGTTATCAATTGCCCGGGGCCAGCGCCAGAGCGGCAATGGATATTGCAATCAACAACTTAAAGATGGCTGGAAAAATAACGGATTATGACGTGGAAATTTCGCAGCAATTGGCGGACGTGCTCAGCGGCGGCCAGTGCGACATCACCGAGCCGTTGACCGAAGAGGATTTGTTAAATCTGGAGTTGAACGCGTTTTTACATTTAGTTCAACAGCCGGGCACTCTGGCTAGGCTGGAGCATCTTCTTAAAACAGGCAAGCCGCTTCGTAATTGATATTACGTAATGACTAAGAAATTTTCACCACGAAGGCACGAAGAACACGAAGAATTAAATAATAAGTCATGTAGTCATGTAGTCATGTAGGTCGGGTTAGCGGTAGCGTAACCCGACATTTGCCGCTTCGATGTGTCGGGTTACGCTATGCTAACCCGACCTACGATTCCTGCTTGGTGGTGTTTTTATGTGGCTTGTGTGACATCAGTAATTAACTTAAGGAACATCCCATGATCTGGTTAATCGCATTACTCATTCTCGTCGGTGTTTTGGCTTATGGCCGGGCGTCTCTACGCTGGACTACGCTGGTTTTGTTCGGATGGTTAGGGCTTTATTCGATGGCGAAAGGGGGAGGCAACTTTGTACTTTTGTTATGGGTTGTTTTCGATGCTGTTTTTATCCCGCTCAATGTTCCGGCTATCCGCAAAAGATTATTCAGTCGCGTGATTTTCAAGATCATGAAAAAAATGTTGCCGCAAATGTCGCAAACCGAACGCGAAGCGCTGGAAGCGGGCAATACTTGGTGGGATGCCGAATTGTTTTCCGGCAATCCCGACTGGAAAGTCTTGCTGGATTTGCCCGCCGCAAAACTGACCGCCGAAGAGCAGGCCTTCATCGACGGCCCGGTAGAGACCTTGTGCAGTATGCTCGATGACTGGGACATTACCCACAATCGCCGCGATCTGCCGGAAGAAGTTTGGGACTATATCAAGGTGCATAAATTCTGCGGCATGATTATTCCCAAACGCTACGGCGGTCTGGAGTTCGGCGAGTACGCGCATTCCGAAATCGTGATGAAAATTTCCAGCCGCAGCAGCACCGCGGCCGTCACGGTCATGGTGCCCAATTCCTTAGGTCCCGCCAAGTTACTGTTGGCTTACGGCACCGAGCAGCAGAAAAATCATTATCTGCCGCGTCTGGCAAAAGGCGAGGAAATCCCCGCGTTTGCGCTGACCGGCCCCCATGCAGGCAGTGATGCAGGAGCCATGCCCGATACCGGCATCGTTTGTTACGGCAAATTCGAAGGCCAGGACAAGGTGCTGGGCATACGTCTCAATTGGGAAAAACGCTACATCACCTTAGGCCCGGTCGCCACAGTGCTAGGGCTGGCATTCAAGCTTTACGACCCGGAACGCCTGATCGGCGAAAAGGAAAACATCGGCATTACCGTCGCGTTGATTCCGACCGATACTGCCGGTGTTTCGATCGGCAGACGCCACTTTCCGCTGGACTCGGCATTCCAGAACGGACCGAACTGGGGCAAGGACGTGTTTATCCCGATGGACTGGATCATCGGCGGCGTAGAGCAGGTCGGCAACGGCTGGAAGATGCTGATGCAATGCCTTGCTACCGGCAGGGCAGTGTCGTTGCCTGCGCTCAGCACCGGCGCGGCAAAAATGGCCAGCCGTAACACTGGCGCTTATGCCCGTATCCGCAAGCAGTTCAACCTGCCGATCGGCGAGTTTGAGGGTATTGAAGAGCCGCTGTCGCGCATCGCCGGTGAAACCTATATTATCGATGCCGCGCGCAAAGTGACCGCCGCCGCGCTGGATGACGGGCAGAAGCCGTCGGTTATTTCCGCCATTATCAAATACGAGCTGACCGAAAGAATGCGCCGGGTCATTAACGACGCAATGGACATACAAGGCGGTTCCGGTATTTGTCTGGGGCCTAAAAACTATCTCGGCCGGATGTATCAGGTGATTCCGGTCAGTATTACCGTCGAAGGCGCCAATATCCTGACCCGCACCATGATGATTTTCGGCCAGGGCGCGGTACGTTGTCATCCTTATATCCAGAGAGAAATGGAAGCTCTAGGCCAGGAAAATCCCGAACTGGCTTTACAGCAGTTTGATGGAGTGCTGTTTGAGCATATCGGTTCGGTGCTGCATAATCTGGCGGCAGGTTTTTGGTTGGGACTAAGCAATGCCCGTTTTGTCGATGTGCCGGGTGATCAGGATACCCAAGGTTATTTCCGGCAGATTGCCCGACTCAGCGTCGGCTTTGCGCTGGTCGCAGATTTTGCGTTGCTGACACTGGGCGGCTCGCTTAAACGCAAGGAACGGCTCTCCGGTCGCTTTGCCGATGTGCTGAGTAATCTTTATTTGTGCTCCTGTGTGCTGAAACATTATCAGGATCAAGGACGTCAGCAAGACGATCTGCCTTTGCTGCATTGGGCTTGCCAACAAACGCTGCACCGCGCCCAGCAATCCTTGCTGGCTATTTTTCACACCTTGCCTATGCGCTTTCCGGCTTATCTGTTAAGAGCAGTGCTTTTCCCCGGCGGCAAGCCCTACTCACCGCCGGCCGACCATTTGATTCACCAGACGGCGGCTTTGCTGCTGAAAAATTCCCCGGCTCGAAATCGCCTGACCCACGGCATTTACATCAACCATAAGCCCGGTGATGCGACCGGCAGAATTGAAGTCGCCTTTCAGGCCGTGCTTGCCGCGACATCTGTGGAAGCAAAGATCCAGACCGCACAAAAGCAAAAACAGCTGCCGAAAGGCGCGATTCTGGATGTGCTGGATGCGGCGATCAGCAAGGCCATTATTAGCAAAAAAGAAGCCGAGTTGATAGTGGATGCTGAAAAGGCTCGGTTTGCGGCCATTAGCGTGGATGATTTTAGCCCTGAGCAATTAAGTAGCGTTGGTGTTAAAATGTAAAACAATCGGAACACTATTTAATTTATTAAATTGAGTGGCACTAAAGGGCGACTTCGGTCGCCCTTTATTTTTTATTTTTTCAGGAAACGACTCAAATGAGCGTAAACGCATTGTTTTCAAGATCACGGTTCACTATTGTGTTGCTGTTTTTATTGATTAATTTAGGTACTTTTGCATTGCTAAGAGTAGCCTTGCTGATCAAACAACTGGTCGATATCGACACGCCGATTTACCAGATAGCGCTGGCTTTCCTGATAGGGATGGTTCATGACCTGGCTTTTTTCAGTTACTTGTTAATCCCTTTCGTTCTGTATTTACTGGTACTGCCCAATCGTATTTATCAAAGCAAAATCCATAAAATAATCAGTTTTTCGGTCTTTATTGTTTGTTTATACGGCCTGTTTTTTATCGAGTTATCGGAATGGACATTCTGGGATGAATTCGGGGTCAGGTTTAATTTTATTGCCGTTGATTACCTGATTTATACTCATGAGGTGGTCAGCAATATCATTGAATCCTATCCTCTGGGATGGTTGCTCTCAGGTATTTTAGCCATTACCGCGATTTGTTTTTTACTGGTAAGAAAAACCCTGTCGCATACGTTTAATGCCGAGGAATCGTTTTTGTCCCGGTTGAAAATTACCGGTGTCTTGCTGTTGTTGCCGGTTATAAGTTACGCCGCCGTCGATTCGACATGGTACCAGTTTTCAACCAATACCTATCTTAATGAACTGGCCGCCAACGGCCCTTATCAGTTCTTTTCTGCGTTTCGAAATAATGAATTGGATTACCGGCACTTTTACAAGGTGGGCGATGACCGGCAGCTATCCAGCGTGATCAAAAAACAACTGGGTGCCGAGGATACATCTGGAGATTTATATGACATCAAACGCATGATTAAACCGGCAGGCGAAGAAAAACGCCTGAATGTCGTTTTAATTACCGTCGAGAGCTTAAGTGCCGATTTCTTGGCAACCTTCGGCAATAAAGAGAATATCACGCCGTACATGGATGAATGGTTTAAAGAGGGATTATTGTTTACCAATTTCTACGCGACCGGCACCCGCACCATCAGAGGCCTTGAATCCTTAACCTTGTCCATTCCGCCCACGCCCGGTCAAGCCATTGTCAAACGACCCGATAACGGCAATCTATTCAGCTTTGGCCGAGTATTACAGCAAAAGGGCTATGACACCGCGTTTTTATACGGGGGGCGGGGGTATTTTGACAATATGAACGCGTTTTATTCCGGCAACGGTTACCGCATCGTTGACCAAACCGATTTCACTCCGGAGGAAATAACCTTTACCAACGCCTGGGGCGTTTCCGATGACATCATTTTTAACCGGACTATCAAAGAAGCCGATCAGGATTTTAAAAACAACAAGCCGTTCTTCTTTCAGATCATGACCACCAGCAATCATCGTCCTTACAGCTATCCGGAAGGAAAAATTGATCTTCCCTCAGGCAGCGGCCGACAAGGTGCGGTTAAGTATACCGATTATGCAATACATCAATTTATCGAGCAGGCTAAAACCAAACCCTGGTTTGATAATACCGTATTCGTGATGGTGGCGGACCACTGCGCCGGTAGCGCGCGCAAAACCGAGCTGCCCGTGGATAAATACCATATCCCTTTGTTTATTTATGCGCCCAAACATGTACCGGCAATAAGAAACGACATCGTGTCCAGCCAGATTGATGTCGCTCCAACCGTGCTTGGTTTTTTAAACCTCAACTATGAAAGCCAGTTTTATGGGCGCGATATTATGCAGATGCACAAAGACGAGGGCAGGGCATTGGTTAGTAATTACCAGAAACTGGGCTTGTTTAAAGGCAATAAACTGGTGTACTTGTCGCCCCAACAAAAGGTCGATGTGATTGACGACCCGTTAGGCGCGCACAAACAGCTGGATATGGATGCAGCCGCCTCGCTGGTCACGGAAAACATGGCTTATTACCAGTCGGCGGATTATATTTGGTCGCATCGGCTGAGCAGGTATCAGTAACAATATGGGAGTGTGTGCCGCATAACTAAGCAGTGCGTGGCATTACATTTTTGTATGGACTGAGGTGATTTGGAGGTTGTGATGGAGTACCAAAAACATCGAAAAGCCAGTTGCGCAGTCTGTGGAAAAACGTTCCCCTGCAAAGATTTGCTTTCCGGAGACGTGGTTCGTGAATCGATTGCGAATCAAATCCGCATGGATGTGCCGAATTGGTCTTCCGATAGCTTTATTTGCTTATCGGATATAGGGCGGTATCGGAGTCAATATGTTCATTCATTACTCGAAACAGAAAACGGAGAGCTTACATCGCTTGAGAAGGAGGTGCTTGATAGTCTTAGTGAGCATGAACTCCTTTCTAAAAATATAGAAATGGAATTTGAGCAGGTTTGGACGTTAGGTGAGCGTTTGGCTGATCGGATTGCCAGTTTTGGGGGAAGCTGGAAGTTTTTAATTATTTTCTTTGTGTTTCTGTCGGCTTGGATTGCACTGAACACGCTGGCGTTTCTGGATAAACCGGCTGATCCGTATCCGTTCATCCTGCTAAATCTGGTGCTATCGTGCATTGCTGCCATTCAAGCGCCGATTATTATGATGAGTCAAAATCGCCAGGAAGCGAAAGACCGGATTCGTTCGCAACATGACTATCAGGTTAACCTGAAGGCGGAACTGGAAATGCGCCATCTCCATGAAAAAATTGACCATCTGCTTTCTCATCAATGGGAGCGTTTAGTGCAGATACAAGAGATACAGCTTGAGTTATTGACTGAAATCAATCGAAAAAAGTCGCGTAATTAATGCGCAAGGCTGCCGAGCGGTGTTGAAGGCGGCGACACTTAGTTAAACCAGGTTCAAACCAGGCTAACAATTATTTACCCCAGAGGGCGCTGAAGGCTAAGGCACGAAGAGTTAACTTGGCGAGCGCGGCTTATATGCCTGATCAGTGTAATGAGCTAACGGGAAGCTCGTATTCCATCCCAAGAATAGCCCACTGAAAACATCACTGCGTTAGAATCACTGGTTCCCGCATTTAAATTTTGAAAATTATTGTCTTGCTGGTAATCCTGCCATCTGTAAACGTAGCTGCCCTTGAGTTTCCAGTTTTTTGCGAGCTCCCATGCAATGCCTGGAGCCACAGTGAAGTAGTTCCGATTAAATTGATTGGTTGAGTTATCGAATGATTGTCCGCCGATCGATTTGCTGCGTGAATAATTACTTGTGAGATCCAGCAAAAGATGCTTGGTTAAATGGTATGAATAATTAGCGAAGGTGGAGCTGGTTTCCAGCGTTTGGCCGATGGCGCTCGGGTTAACTGCGTTGGAAAAACCGGTAGAGAATTGGGTTAGCTGAGTACTATAGCTTAAATTGATATTAGCGACACTACCCAAGGATAACGAAGAACTCTGACCTGATGTGCTATCCGAACTCAGCTGGGTATCAACCCACAATGGCCCTCCACCCGCGCTTATGGCCCAGTCGCGATTGATTTTGTAATTCGCACCCAGTTGAAAGCCAAACAGGTTTTGAGTCGATGCGTTCGGTTCAGTGTATTGGACATTGGAAAAAAAAAGTTTTTCATTTAGGGAGAGGCGTCGGTTCCATTCATGATTCCCGCCCAGGTTAACGGTATAGGTGTCATTGCCGCTGAAACCGGTGCCAATATTTGAAGTGCTGCCGTTAAGTGAGTTGCTATAGCTTGTCTTGGAGTACGAAGTGCCCAGGGTCATCTGATCCCGGGGTGTCCACTGCCAAGTCCACGAAGGCGCCAAATTATAGTTTTCAGCCTGACTGGCCGGCACAAGTAATCCTGTATCCGTGATTTGTTGAGAATAGGAGCAGCTAACGGCGTATCCGCCGCTTAAATTAAAAGTACTGCGCTTTGCCCGATAACCATTGTTCGAACCTAGATTATAACTATTACAATCCCAGCGTGAATCATCGTAACGACGAATATCGCCTTGGCCTTCTAAGGCGATGTCCAGTGCCCCCGTCTTTCTGGAGGCTTGTAAACTTGGCGCCAAAAGGTATCCGGCAACAGACTCTTTTCGAATAGTGCTCAAGGAAATATTATCGTCATAATGCAGCTGTTGTCCCAAGGATCCTTTCAAGGCCCATTCGGCGGCAACTACGTCTTTCCCGAAAACAATACAGGCTAGAACAAGCAGTGCTATGTTTCGGTTACGGTACATGCTTTTCTTGAATGATTTAAGGCGCAACAATAGTATCGCCGCTTTGTAACAGAATATTCGATTCTATGTTTTCGCCGTCCTCCACATCGCCGTATTCGAAAGGAAAGGATCTGGTTTGACCGTCCGCTTGACGCCTCAAAACTATAATGCTGTTCTTTTTTGCAAATGCCGTTAAGCCGCCAGCCATGCTCAAGGCTTGCATTACATCCATGGGGCCTTTCATTACGAATTGCCCCGGATGGGCGACCTCGCCGGTGACATAAACAAGGTTGCCCTCTGCGGCAAGCAGCCTGACGTTTATTTCGGAGTCAGGGATAAATTTATCAAGGCGTTCCTGCAATAACCTGACCAGGTCTTCAGTCGTTTTACCGGCAGCGGGGACGTGCCCGACCAAGGGAAAAGAGATCGTGCCATCCGGCAGCACTACGACCTCCTGTTTCAGGTTTTCCTCTTGCCAAACGGTGATTTCCAGCTTGTCGCCAGGATTTAGGCGGTAAACACTGCCTGCCAGAGCGGAAGTCTGATTGGACAGCAAAAGTATGCAGCCGAAAAAAATCGCCCCGAGACTGCGGCCATAATATGAAGGTATCAAACTCTTTAAGGTGAATGTATTCATAATCGTTGCGTTAATTCATTAAGTTGTTAACCAATAAGCTGAATTCCAAAGGTTCCAATTCAGCATGTCATGACAGGATGTCAATGTTTCAGCAGGTGTATCCAATCGTAATAGCCTCTGCTTGGGCCGCTAGGCAGCGCAAGTGTTCGTCGAGGAACGAATCAAAATTTTCAACAATAAGTCTACCATTTTTGAAAGCAGGTAGAAGAGTTATTTCGTTCTCAAAACCTACTGAATGGTAGCTTCTGCCTGCTTCACTCAGTACCGTTTTGACGCTCCATACACTCGCAACCCTTTCGTTTTCGGTAGAGACAGGACCGAAAATTTTGCCATTAGTGATTCCGAGTCGAATCTTCTTCATAACTGCCTCAAAGCGGTAATTGATTAACGATGTGCTCGCCAATTGCCAGTGAAGCTGTAGCGGCAGGACTTGGCGCGTTAAGAACATGCAAGGCGTCCTGACGGACTAGCAGATGGAAGTCATCCACAAAATCCCCTGTAGGCTTCATGGCTTGCGCGCGGACGCCCGCGCCGCCGGGCACAAGGTCAGATGCGCGGATGTCAGGCACAAGCCGTTGCAGCGCATGACAAAAGTGTATTTTGCTGAATGATTGGATCAGTTCTGTGCATGCCATAGCAGGGTATTTACGGAGAAAACGCCATAAGCCGGGAAAAAACAGCATATCCAGCATGTCACTGCCGTTAAATTTCGTTAATTGATAACCTTCGCGAGCAAAGGCGAGAACCGCATTCGGACCGGCCTCGATGCCGCCTTGAATCATCCGTGTGAAATGGACACCCAGGAACGGGAATTGCGGATTGGGTACGGGGTAAACCAGATTTTTCACCAGATGTTGGGACTCAGGCTTGAGATTATAGTATTCGCCTCGAAATGGAATAATTCGTATATCTCGCTGTTCGCCCGCCTGCTTAGCCACGAGGTCGCAGTGCAACCCGGCGCAGTTGATCAGGAAGTCGGCATCGAATTCCGCTGTCTGCGTGGTGGCGACCCACGCGCCGGCTTTGCGCTCAAGGCGTGTTACTTTGGCGCCTGTGATAATACGGCCTCCTCGTTCTTGAATGCGCAAAGCCAGTCGATCGCAGACCAGTCGGTAATCGACAATGCCTTCTTCCGGCACATGCACGGCGGCGAGACCGTTGACATGCGGCTCGATTTTGCGCATTTCAGTGGTTTCGATTTTCCGTAATCCTTGTAGGCCGTTGGCGATACCGCGCCGGAGTAATTCATCCAATCGCGGCAATTCTTCGGGAGTCACGGCCACCACGAGTTTGCCGCAGATTTCATGCGCGATACCTTCCTCACGGCAAAATTTTGTCATTTGCCGGATGCCGGTTACGGCTAATTTAGCTTTGGCCGAGCCGGGCGCATAATAGAGGCCGGCGTGTAATACGCCGCTGTTGTGCGTGCTCTGGTGCGCGCCGACGATGGTCTCTTTCTCAAGCAATGTGATGCTTGCTAGCGGGAATCGCTCCTGTAGCCGATAAGCGGTTGCTAAGCCGACCAAACCACCACCGACAATGAGAAAAGATTTTCGTGTATCCATAGCGTAATGCTCAAAAGTTGTGGAGATGGAGTGTTTATGTGTTCTTGGCGGCCTTCAAGGGATTCTGATGCAACCAGTCAATAGACTGAAGCCGTTCCTTTATGAAAAAACGCTAAAAAAACTGAACCACCGGCCGATTGAATGGCGCGTGATCTATCTTACGTTTTTTCTCCTGACAGACTTTCATGACCATAAAGACCACCGTGCCTGGGTCAGGACGAAAATGGCAATCAGTGCGTTAGTCGTCATGTGGGCAATGACGGCATCGCCAATCTGTCCGCGGCGATAAAGGGCCAAGGCATAACACATTCCGGCTAGGGTCCCCGCAATCCAGCGCTCATGCAGTAATCCGAAAAGTACCGACGTAAGCATGAACGAAAACCATGAGAACTGCACGAGCGGTACATTTTCGAAGTCTTTCGCAATCAGCTTACGGATTAAGTAACCGCGGAAGGCAAGTTCCTCGGCCAAAGGCACGGTGATTACCGAGCCGAGTACACGAAACACCAACCAGACTGCCGCCGACCCGCTGCTAAGCTCCGCCAAGCCTTGCGATAGCGCTGTCTTGCTGCTGTCAATATCCGGTTCCAGTAATATCCATATTATGAATACCGCAGCCCCTATTGCCGGTGCATGCCAAGTCCATCGCCAACCGAGGCCGGCATAGGCCTTGCGAAAATAGTAAAGTGCTATGACGATAGCTACAACGCGCAGCGGATATAGCGTGTCAAAGCCGCTGGAGAAAGGCGATGTCACCATTGAAACCGCCATTAGAACCAGGAAGGGAACGAGCAGGGCGGCGGCAAGAGGTTTACCGGTTCTAACTGGAATGTCCGGTTGGGTAGCTGCAAAGAACTGCAACCGGTTCGACAGAGCAATTGCACCGAGTGCAATTAGGGTAAACGCTATCCAGCCGGCTTGCGCATGAAAACCCCATGCCGCTATCTCAGAGGAAAAAGATGCTCCGATCACAACCAGTATGGCGATGCGTAGGGCGTTGGCTAACCAGATAGTGATTATCCCGAGCGGAAAAAGCCAGAAAGCTTGCGGAAAGCGCAGTTCCTTGCGGAATAGCCAAAGATAGATTGCAAGAAATACCGTGATGAGGGAAATACCTTCGATACCCGAACAGGCGTAACTGATTTCAACCTGGAAATCGGCGGTGCCTAATAAGAATCTCTCCGGCTGATAGACGAGGTCGGAATAAACCCAGCCGAGCAGTGAATGGACGAGTTGCAAGGTAGGTACAGCCAGAGAGTTCCAAAATTCTTTTTGACCGAGGGGAGCTTCTTGCCGAACGAGCATTCCGATGAGTATCCAGGCGCATAGTCCCAGCAGGCATCCAAAGAGCAATGACATCTGCTCTTGGCGAATCAGCCGCAACCAAAAATGGCCTGGAGCCAAGGCGAGCAGCCATAGCAGCAGTGTTGCGCTTGCCAACGCAAACCAACCTGTAAACCAGGGGGCCGACAGACGAGCGGGATTGGTGGGCGTTTCAAATATAAGTGCGGTGATAATCGCGAACGCAATGAAAGCGAGGATATGGAATGCCAGCCAAACCGACCAGCGATAATCGCTCGACTGCTCCTGTAAATTGCTGAGAATGAGCTTAAGTCGTGGACTGGCGATAAGGAGGCAAGCGCAAAAAATCCAGAGACTTAACGACCATATCTCTTTCGAAAAATGGAACAGCCACGCTGACCAATTGGCATTATTGACCAATAGGAGGGGCACTTCATATCGAGCGGTTATCACTATCAGTTCGAATGCCATGATTGCTAGAAGCGCCATCCAGCGAATAGCCAATCGTTTCGAGGTTACGAGCATGTTTACTGGCATCACATATTCAGAAATCATTCACTATTCTCATCTTGCGCAAAAAACGTTCAAATCAGGATGCGTTAAACCTAGTTAATTTTTTGAATAATAAGGGCTTGTCGATTTTTCAGAAGCTAGACGTTTTTTACTAATAAGGGTAACTATTCGATTTTAGCAGTGAAAAATGACCTGATGGTTATCGTCCTTCGGCGGTTCGCGCCCACCCTGTCGCATACTTTGTTTCGTTTGCACGCGACAAGGTGAATGCAATGTCTTGACTCCGTGTCGGACGGCCTTGTATTTTGACTGCACTTTCACTAGCGTTCCAGCTTCGTCAAAATACTCCATGCAGCTACGCGGTGTTCTGCTAATGCTGCATTTTTGTATTCTTTCAATGTTCTGATCCGGTTTTAATACTCAACATCAAGTAATGTTAAGAGCGTCGAGACCGAGACCTTTCACCCGCTAGCAATAAAGCGCCTGCCAGCAGGGCGATCGCACTGGTTCCGGATGCAGCATCAATTTCAGGCGCCTTTACATGCCCATGCCAATGTCCGCGCCCGTGCCCGTGCCCGTGCCTATCTCCCTGCCTATGTTCATGCGCCTCTATATGCGGCCTGTTTTCTCCTCCACGTTCAGCCCAAACAGGACCCGTTGTTAGTAACATAATTGTCGTTGCGCCCGCTAATAATATTTGTTGAATTTTCATATAAATTACCTCAGCTTTCTATTTTGTTTGGTGAGAAAAAGAAAAGCCGAACTGCTGTATGTAACATTAATAATGTTGCTTGGGTAGTTAGCTTTTTTTGGATTTAGAGCCCCTGGCCTTCTGTTACAACTTTTCAACAGGATTGGTTTTAATTTCGCCAATGCACCTCAATCAAGCTCAAGCTTTAAAGCAGAGAGTGATGCATACTGAGTCCTAATCCATAAACCTAAATAAAATCGTTGGAATGGCGGAAGCAAGATCATAGTAGAGGAAAAAAATCACCGGTACAATTAGTGGGAATACTTAGGGGACTGTTCGAGAATAGAACATTAAAAATAACATATAGCGCGACATGCCCGGTCTGTAAGCATACATGCTGTATGCAAGAAATCTATAACGCCATTCTCGGACAGATTCCTGAAAGGATGCCTATTTTCATTATGAGAACCGATATTACCAGCCCCGGCAGCGACCAAAATCAAAGGCGCCAAACCCGAATGCCGGCTTGCTCCAGACTGGCCCGATCAAAACACGCTTTGGCATCGATAAAGCAACCGCCCTTGATCCGTTTTTTCTGGAAATCATCTGCCGATCGATGCCAGCTGCTCGTGGGAGACCGTCGCTCTTGGGCGCGTCGATTACGTCCGCCACCTTGGAGTTGCGCAGATAGGCACGGTTTTCCTTGAAAATAAGGCCGAGCACATTACATTCACTCATGCGCTTTTGATGTAACTACCCTAAGCAATCATGCTTTTGAGAGATTGTTCGGCGATAAGCTTGCTTCATACCCTCGTTGATGCGGCGTCAGGCTCAAATCACCTGCGGGTGATACGCCTTGTGCATAAAGTCAGGCGAGCAGGGTACGATTGAGATTGCAACGTCAATGATCGTAACAACGGCAGCTTAAGATCAGTGCTTGCGACAAAAAAATAAAACGGCTTGATATTGATCGACGATCAAATTCCGTTGTTTATCTTAATATGAAAAATTGACATTAACATCTCAAGCTTCGACTCAATAGAATCCAATCCGGCCGACCAGTCAGCGCCACGGTCATACCCATAAATCCACATGGAAAATAAAGCGCAAACCATGAATGCAAATATTGACCATTTCATGTCTACAAATAGCTTGTTTTTCACAACTGAGTCACTTATCGCGGTTTTTGAAATAGGTTCCAAGTCATTGATCTCGCTATAACCAGAGGGCGCAAGACGGAGCCATTGCAGTGACTTTAGTACCGGCCGCGGAATTCTATCCAGTGAAATGAGATTGAGGAAAACTTGAATCGAGTAAACACCGCTTAGTAAAACAGCCAGTGTACCGACCCCCATCGCCAACAAAAATGGCAATGCATAGAAGCCACAGAAAACGACTGCGATCAAGCTAAGAAACAGAAAACTTGTTTGCAAGTTCGCGGTGGAGCAGCGAAAACCGCTGAGCCGCCGAACGATTGCGTAGATCATAAACACATGAAAAACATAGGATCCAAAGAACGCGATACCGGCACCCTTCAAACCGAAAGAGTTCACACAGATCCAGGCGAGGCCAAGGTAGACGACAGTCCAGGCCAGCTCTGAAAATATCAGGAGATTTTGCACGTTTTTTACGACGATAATGAAGCCCATCGGCCAGGAAATCACGCGAAGGATCATGCCCAGACATAGCCAGCGCAAGATTTCCACCGCGCCTTCGAATTTAGGGGTGTAGAAGAGCGCGATGACCAGTGGTGCAAAGGTCAGGGTTGCTATAATGCCCGGTCCTGCTAGCAACATGCTGACATGGGCTTGTTCATTCACCACGCGGTTGCATTCGGGATTGTCCTTGGCGATAGCGGCTAAGCGAGGATAGAAGTCCGCTCCCATTGCCTGCAAAATGAATCCGATATAGAGTCCACCCAGCGCCCAAGCCGATTGGTACAATCCTGCTGCGTCGAAGCCGACTTTGCGAACGACTATGAGGCGCACCGCATAGGCGGCTCCAGTCATCAACAAGCCGCTGACCATGAATGCGAAACCGAGCTTCAACAGGGCCGCTGCTTCCTGCCCCACTTGAGAAGCCGATATTGTATGCATTTGTGTCTGTATTTTTCGGTTGTACCACCATGACGTGAGGAGCGTCATCGCGGCGACAAGTACGAGCGATATGACTACCCCCTCTTCGCGGAGAAAATATACCGTGGGGATGCTGATGAGCGTCCCGAAAAGCGCCCCCAATACACTCATCTTGGCGAGATCTGAGATTCTGCGCATGCCTTGTATCAATGCGCCCTGACCTGCGGAGACTAGATTGAAAAATACAGCAATTGACAGTAGCGCTACAGCAGTAGCATGTTGGTCGTTGCCAAAAGTCAGCTTCGACAGCGGCCCGGAAAACCCGATAAGAAAAACTGCGCCAAGCGCTCCGAGTAAGATCGATATTCGTCGCAGCACTGCGGCAGTTCGCGCGATCCGCTCTGCGTCGTCCGAACCGACTGCTTCGGCAATCTGCCGCACACCGCTACTATTAATGCCCATACCGGCAACGCTAATCGTAAGGTCGGCAATCGATCCGTACAGACCCATCAATCCGACTCCGGACGGACCCAGCAACATCGCCATGGCCTTGGTGCGAATGATCCCAATGATGATGTTCAGTATCGACGAACCGCCGATCAACGCCGAAGACTTTAAAATCTGTCCGTAGGTATGTTTTTTAGTCATGGAATTTCCAAGTTAGTAAGATGCTAAAGCCGAACATGCTGAATTGCCACAACAAACGATCTTTTCCGAGATCTATTGGCGCCATTTTTTGCTTCTTCGTCGCCACTAACCCCCTAAGAAAGCGGTGTTGGCTCGAGGTCACACTGGAACGTAACCCAATCGCGCTCAAATGGGACATCCTGGCTTGGTCCGCCTGATGAGTAAAGTCATTTCAATAGGCTACCTAACGACATATTGACTGTCAAATAGCACTAATACCTATGTACTTTTGCCTACGTAAAAACATGTAACTAATAGTACGTAATTTAAGCAAGCGTTAATGTCTGATCAATACACTTTAAGCGGGGTATATAGAAATATGTAACCAAATATTGCTCGAATGGGACGTCCTGATTTGAGCCGCCTGGTGAGTAAATTAATTTCAGTGAAGCGGCGAACGACATAGGGGCTGTCCAGTAAGCGTCAATGCTTACGCGCTATTACCTACGTAAAAATATGTAAGTAATAGTACGTATATTTAAGAAAACGTTAATATTCAAGCAATACACTCTAGTTGAGTTATATAGAAATAATATCGCATGGATAAAATGGAAGAGACTTCACGATTTTTGTGATTTTTCTACGTTACACTTTAGGCGAGTCTTATAGAAATCCTTTTGCATGGATGAAATGGATCATATGATTCTTATGAATTTTCAATATAATTCAATATGATATAAAAAAATAGACATCGAATGTCTCGTAAATTAATGGTCTTATGTATTAGAGGTAACATTATGAATAAATCGACTAAATTGGTATTTTTGCTTTCGCCCCTAATCCGCTTTTCAGAAGCGGTCTTTAGCTTGTCTCAGCCCCCTAGAATTACCCCCTGCGTCTTTAAATCCAATTAAGAGGACTATGGAATCTATTATGAAAAATTATCTTACGAACACCTCCTTGCGCGAGCTGTTCCCTCATTTTCTGTTGGCCGGACTCGCCCTGTTTTTATTTAGTGGCAATTTATTCGCTGGAAGCGCAAACCTCGCCTGGGATGCCAGTGCGTCATCAAGCGTGGGGGGATATAAAGTAGCTTACGGTCAAACCAGCGGCAATTACACCTCAACCATTGATGTAGGCAACACAACTACTTCCGCGGTATCGGGTCTACAAGCGGGTACCAAATACTATTTCGCTGTGAAGGCCTATGATTCGACCAAGACCGTTGAGAGCGCTTATTCCAATGAGTCCAGCATGACAGTGCCGGTCGCGACGACGGCAGTAACGGCGGATTTTACAGCAAGTAAAACCAGCGGTGCCGCGACTTTGGCAGTGGATTTTACACCTGTCACAACAGGGACCATTACCAGTTGGGCATGGTCTTTTCCCGGCTCATACACGCCTACCGTCACGAACACAACAGCTAAAGTTACCACAGCATCCTATCCGACTGCAGGGACGTATAGTGTAAGCCTGACGGTAACCGGATCCAGCGGAAGCGTCACCAAAAGCTATCCGAACCTGATTACCGTAACAGCTCCAACTACGACTACGACTACGACTACAACTACGGGGACAACTACGGGGACAACTACGACTACAACTACGGGCACCAGTAATACCGGCTTGGTGGCAGCCTATGGCTTTGATGAAGTCAGTGGCACTACTGTTGCGGATGCATCGGGTCAAGGTAACCTCGGCACTATTAGTAATGCAACCAGGATAACCAACGGTCATAGTGGAAATGCACTGAGTTTTAATGGTACGAATGCCTGGGTCTCAGTCAATGACAGCGCAGCACTGGATCTTTCAACCAGTATGACCCTTGAGGCATGGGTGTATCCAACATCCCTGACTACCGGCGGAAAAACTGTATTCTCGAAGGAAAAGTCCGGAGGGGCGGTCTATAACCTCTATGCCAATGAGGATGCCAATGTACCTCTTTCTTCTTTCAATGATGGAAGCTATCGCGTCATATCAGGACCCAGCCAGTTGCCGGCAAATCAGTGGGCACATCTTGTGTCAACCTATGATGGGCAATATCAGCGGATTTATGTGAATGGTGTAGAGGTTGCCAAGCGAGCACAGACTGGCCTGATTCAGCAATCCACAGGCGCGTTGCGCATCGGTGGAAACAGTGTTTGGGGCGAGTATTTCCAAGGCTATATTGATGAGGTACGCATTTATAATCGGGCTTTGACCGCAACAGAAGTCACTTACAACTTAAAGACTGCAGTCAGTGTTTCAAATCCGCAGCAGTTTGTTATGGGCGACAAAACCAAAGAGCCTTGGGTCGATTATAAACCGCAGGGTACAGCGCAAGCATACCGGACGACACCTCAGAAGACCGGCGTAGTAACCACTGTACAGGTTTACCTGGATGCAAGCTCAACCGCGACGGAACTGGTTGCCGGTGTTTATAAGGACAATAGCGGTCATCCTGGGGCTCTTGTCACTCAAGGTAAATTGAGTACGCTTAAGTCTGGAGCGTGGAACTCGGTACCGGTTCCCGTAGCCTCTGTTACCGCAGCCCAGCCTTATTGGATTGCGATACTGGGATCGAAAGGGCAAATCGGATTCCTTGACCTATTGGGATCGGGAACGGGTGCGCTGGAATCGAGTGCTGCCACCACCCTGACGAGCTTACCCGCTACCTGGACTGGCTCGGCATATAAAGCCAGTTCGAATATGTCAGTCTTTGGGAATGGCTATTGATAAGGGATCAATGACTGTTTAAACGGGCATGCCGATGGGGTTGGTGTCGCATTGGGCGAGGCCAGTCTCCGTCGGTTGCCGCAGGCGGGCCGGTAATAATCTACCGGCATTTGGATCCAACTGAGCTGTAGACAGTTTCTGGTGAACAAATGTCTGATCAAGGGCATGTTAGCCAGTACATAATTAATAAAATCTGAAATCGATATTTATAGATGAGTGTTGATGCCTAACCATTTCAACTTAATATATTTTGTAAAGAGAAATTCATGAAAACCTACCATTTTAAAAAAATCATTTTGTTTTCCATTCTACTTGGATCATCCCAAGTTTCTTGGGCAGCTTGTACCCAAACCCTAAGTCCTGGAGCTAACTTGGCTACAGCCATCTCAAGCGCCGCAGCCGGTTCAACCATTTGTCTTAACAGTGGAAATTATGGGAGTGCGACACTTTCAGGAATTTCGAAATCTAGCGCCGTGACGCTTCAGTCCGCAAGTGGTGTTGGTGCAACCATCGATATAACATTGGGTTCTTCCAACAACCTTATCTTTAAAAATCTGACGCTTTCCTCACTCCAATGGTCAAATAATTCAAACTCAAATATAAAGGTCTTAAACAATGTTTTTACTGGTCAGATGTATATTTACGGCAATGGGGGCAGTCAAAACAATCTCATTGATGGCAATACCTTTGACGGAATTAGCGTTGGTGCAAGTGCCAGAGAAGGTCGTCTGTCGATTTATGGTGGAGGGAACCTTATTGTTTCAAACAATCACTTTGGTAATAGAGGCGAATCCGATGGCATACAAATAGGGGGTACTGGAAGCATTATCGGCCCTGGGAATGTATTTGATGGCCTTACACAAGAAGGTTATACAAGGCACGTTGACTCAATCCAGCAATATGGTGAAGTAGACAGTCAAACAATTACTGGTAACTATTTTATCAATGACACCGTTTGTATTGGCGACTATGAAAGCAGTGCGAATAGCACGGTCACAAATAATGTATTTATAGCCACTGATTCTAATAACATGCGTTGCGTTCTTGACTTTGGATCATCAACAAATCTTAATTTTAGCCATAACACGGTTAAAAGCTTGCAAATGCGAGTTGGTGCTATAAATCTATCAACAGGTTCAACTGGTGTAATAAAAAGAAATATATTTTTAAATAATTCGTTCACTACACCTGGAGCCGGATTCTCTGGTACTATCGACAGTAATATTTTTACCAGCAGTAGCATAGTAAAAGGTACAAACGCTTTAATCGGAACCCCGACATTTATAGGTGGTTCCAATCCGACCACTATGGCGGGTTATCAATTAACAACAAGTTCCCTTGGCTATAGCACTAGCGCTGACAATATTATGGGAGTCAACACGTTTGGTATTGTCACCGTAGTTACCTCAATCATCACTGCGCCTTCGAATTTACGAATACAGTAAGAAACAGATGAGTCGGCGTATATTGTAGCCTGCTCACTTTAATCGGTGATTTGGCTGCCACCTGATGTTTGACAATTGACAAATACCCTCGGGCAAGGCCGGGGGTATTTTTATTTCGTGTTTTACAGCTTGGACATTACCTGCTTACCTGCCATGTCCTCAGTTCTTTTTTCCATTGGCTTACCTGATTCGGATGTACTCCGTGTTTTTGAGCAATTTCATTGATAGTCTTTGCGCCCCTGTAAAAATCTTCCGTTTGCTTTCGCTCATATTTCCCGCCTCTTATTTTTGACAGGGCATAGCTTAAACTACTGTCCGGCTTTCGGGGTTCACTTTAGAATTGACCCCATCATGGTCGGGATCTCAATTTCAAGCCGTTGAGCGATTGATTTCGAGAAAACAGTTGCACCCACTTGATTAAGGTGCTGGGAGTTATAAAAGTATGTCTTTTTACCACACATAGGATTTTCCGAGTAATCCCAAAACGGCACCTGAAACCTATCTGCGAGGTCCCTAAAAACTTTAAACGTGTCCTTTCTATTCAGAAAGAAACCTTGGGTTTCGAGGTATTCAGGCGAAAACACCAGAATCACCTTGATTCCCCTTTTTTTACAGATTTCTAACATATCAACAAGCGACTGTATTTTTTGTGGGTCGGGCGTCAATTTTATACCGAAGGGATTTTGTGCTTTGAATCTCTCGAAGTCCTTGTTCCACGTAAGATATTGTGGAGAGTATCCTCTGAGCTCATCGGTCTTACTAATGCGGGGATTAAATAACCCCCGCAAAGCAGCCAGCGTCCCTCCAGTACGAATCATAGACAAAAGTGGACACCAGCGGTAAAGAACATAGTAACGCTTTCTCTGGAAAAGTGGGCCGTACACCTCATCGTGATTAAGCCAGGATATATACTGTTTAGGGTCAGTAATATCATCATTTTTTTGGAAGCTCCATATGTCTAAGCTCTGAATGAGAAATGCTGGGGATTTATTTCGCAAAAGATATAGCTGTAACAGTTCGAGCTGCTCATGCAGCTTAGTACCGTCACGGCCAATGTTGTAAGATTTCAACTTTGTTTCAGCCTCAATGATACGTGGATCGAAATGGTACATCGATCGAGATGAACCGGAAATGAGAATATCTGCATCAATCTGCCCACGCATAACACGATTCATGATTCCGATATTACCCTCTCCAGAATGTTTCAGACCCATCAAGAGTACTTGTTGTATAACGAGCGCAAGCACCACACCTATCACGACGAATAGGACTGCGTTCGGCCATGTTTTCGCATGATATAGTCCTCGTAGCTTCTCGGCTCTCACTATCGACCACCTCCGCCATTGGTATAACATTTGCCTGAGTTGAGCCATCAGCCCGATCTCCGTGGTTTCATGAGATGTCAAAACTGGAAATAGATAAACTGAGTTGAGTCAAAGACACCAAACACCAGAATAGAGGCCAGAAGGCAGTAATAAACCGGCCATCTGAAATAGACCGGTAAGAGCATCGCGCGGCGACCGCGGTTTGCAGTCTCCTGTAACCATTGCACACTCTCCAGTACTGCAATACCCCCAATTGCTAGCGCCACGTCGAAATCGGAGAACGTCTGGACACTTTGCCAATCACCGCTCCATCCACTTGCAAGGTGCGTGACGATGTACCACGCATCCGAAAGGCTGTTTGAACGGAAGAAGACCCAAGCTACACAAACCAGTGTAAATGTCGTGACGACGCGAAACCCCTCCAACAAGATTCCATCTCTAGACAGTCCAATCAGTTCGCGAAGACGAACTCTCCAGCCCACAGAAAGATGACCAACGATTAAATATACACCATTTAGTCCGCCCCAGACGATATACGTCCAATTTGCCCCGTGCCACAATCCGCTCACCGCGAAGGTGATCAAGATATTACGATAAAACTTCCACCGCGATACCCGGTTCCCGCCAAGTGGGACATACAAATAATCTCGAAACCAAGTAGAGAGTGAAATATGCCAACGCTTCCAGAACTCTGCGATTGACTGAGAAAAGTACGGCGCATTAAAATTCTTCATCAGTGTGAATCCCATGACACGGGCAGCCCCAATAGCTATATCAGAATAACCTGAAAAGTCACAGTAAATCTGGTAAGCGAAAGCAATAGTTGCGAGGACCAGAACCGGACCACTGAATTGAGTCGGTTCGTTGTATACGGCGTTTACATAGATCGCAAGCCGATCCGCAATCACGACCTTCTTAAATAAGCCCCAGGCCATTAACTTCAAGCCCTCAGTCATGTTAGTGTAGTCGAAGTGTTTTTCCTCGTGGAACTGGTGTAACAAATTTTGCGGCCTTTCGATTGGTCCGGCCACCAACTGGGGATAAAACATCACATAGAGTGAATAGATACCGAAATGCCGCTCAGCCTTCTGATGACTACGGTAAACCTCAATGACGTAGCTGAGGCTTTGAAACGTGTGAAAAGACAGACCAATGGGCAAGATAATGCTCAGAGTTTTGATTGGGTAGTTCCAGCCAATTATCCTTGCAAGAGCTTCTAGGTTGTAGTTGAAAAAACCAAAGTACTTAAACACAAACAAGACAAGACATGTACTCGTAATACTCAAAACAAGCAGACGTTTTCGTATTGCTCCAGACGAACGTTCGATGTAAATACCCGCATAGTAATCAATCACAATCGTAAAAAACAGGATCAAAATATATGCTGGGATAAAGGACATGTAGAACACACAGCTCGCAATCAGCAAGAGTAGCCATCGAACACGATGCGGTATGCAGAAATACAGCAATGTTACGGCAGGAAAGAAAATTAAGAAATGAATAGAGTTAAAGAGCATAACCACTATAATTCCAATCATGGACAAACCTAGAATGTCGTATATCACTTATCAATCTAGGCACAATAAATGCTGTAGGTAGTAAAGAAATTAATCTCATTGTTTATACCTTAAATGCAAGTAAGCAAAGTGGGTAGTATTCCATTGTTTGATTTTTAATTCTCAAACGCGATAATAGTGTCACGTAGGTTTTCAGTAATTTAAATGCTGCTTTGATTCGATTGCATTACGCACTCATCGGCGCCGACCAAAGACGCCGATGAGTGGTCTAGCAACTCGGCATAAGCACCCACTACCTCGTTGCGCTCCCGTTCGAGCGAGTACTTATCCAGGACGAATGCCGATGCTGCACGTCCGCGGTCAAGACACCATGACGGGTTGGCGCGATCTTGAACGATGGCATCCTCCACTGCGCGGGCGAACGACAGGATATCCCCCGTCTCTATGGGGGCACTGAACTCAGGAAGGAAGAATTCCCGGCCGCCGAATCCGTGATACCCAACAACATAGTTACCACAGGCCATGGCCTCCGCGGCCGGCAACCCAAATCCCTCCTGGTAAGTGAATGCCAGGAAGATTCTCGTCGTACACAATTGTTCTGCGACCTCGGAATGAGTCAGGCCGTCCAGGGGGACCACTTCCCAATCATCCAATACACCTCTCTCCCGGAGCAAGTGAAACAGCTTTTCGGCGTCTGCGCCTCCGCGCCGCGGCATGTATGAGATGCGGCGGACACGCGAACCGTCACTAAGATGGAACAGCGTCGGGTCTATGCTGAGATGTATCCGACGGACGGAGAGGCTCTCAAAAGCATAGCGCAACATGTTTGCGTTATGATCCGAAACGACAATGACGCCAGCGAGGTCGGGGCTTTTGATGTAATGTCGGCTCACCCGCTCGGCGTCCCGTTTCCACGTCAGATGGCTGTTTTGGTTAAAGATGACGTGCCGGATGCCCGGCGGCTTATCGCAGAGAAGGCTAGCGTCTAGCTCGGGAATGACGAGCAGATCCCCGAGCCCCACCCTAGCCGATTTCACATCGGTTACATGGGTGTCATTCGCAAACCAGGTACACCGGAATCCGCGTCGCTGGTGCAGAACGAAAGCACGGATACCGGCGGAGTTAAGCAAATCCACATGCCTGTAGATGACAAGGACGCCACCGGCGGGAATGTTTGTATCCGGTGTGAAAAAATAAATCGTCGGAGTCAGGGTCGGTTCGTTTGTTGCCGGGATAACCAAGCGGGCATGCCGGTACTCGTTCATGGTGTGGATAATCTTCCGCAAGAACTCTACGTAGCTTTTCGCCATGGCTATGGTCTCCCGCCTTGCAATGCGGCCTCGTGCTGGAGGGGCTCCGCTACATGACCGCGCTTCTCGCCATCACTCATCGGATCGCGAGCTCCGCGTATTACTGCGGCGTATCTATATAGGCGCGCCGTTGGTGCTTGGAGTAGCAAAATGATGAGCATGAAATCTAATTGCGTTTTGATATATGATCTCATCTTATACATCCCTGATGTCCCACAAGTAGGTTGTCCGCTATGCGGCGGGCGACGGATTGCCAGGTCGACTCCGCAGCCCGAGCCGCAGCACGAGTTCCCATTGTTTGAGCAACATCTCTGTCGGCAAGCAGAAGCATCGCACAGACCAGAGCCTCGCGATCATAGGGATCCACGCTAATCGCGGAGTCCTGCAATAGTTCACCAGCACCACCGCAAGTTGTGGCTATGACCGGTAATCCAGCTGAAGCAGCCTCCAAGTAAGCGATTGGCGACGGATCAAACAGACTAGGCAAGACAAAGGCTGTAGCGCGAGCGAACAACCGGTCAAGTAAATCCTGTGCCGGCTTGCTCTCTCGAGGCAGGAAGCCGTGTCCCGTTACCCCCGGAAGATCTATTGCAGGATGCTCGCCCACGAGGTCAAGCTCCGCGTTCGGAAAGCGTTCACGAACCCGCGCGAACGCTTCGACCACGGCTGCCCCATTCTTTCGCCCCCAATCTACGCCCACAAAAAGAAAGCGCGGAGTCGTCCAGTCTCTCGGTTCGCTTAGTACAGAACGAGGGCGGTGACCCATACCGACCGCATAAACTTTACTCTCCGGTACGGCGAAGTCCTCAACTACAGACTTCTTAGCCCACGGGGTGCTGACACACGCCACGTTAGCTGATTGGCAGGCTAGAGCTTGGCGGCGCGCCCAGCTTTCCACGGCTGCGATCGGAAATCCGCTTCGGCGTAAGTCCGAGTCCTCGTACCGGAGGAAGAGTGTGAAGTTCCCATCGTCATAGGTAGCCACAGGCGCGGAGCATCCACGCATCACTCGCGGTAGGTCGTACATATCTGTACCCATCGCCACGACTGCGTCGAGGGGACCTACTCGACGTAAAGCTGCCGCCATGGCAACCGACCGTGCCATTGCATATATAGGCTCCCGATGAGCCAACGTACCGCGTGCTCCGCGAATTCGTGAGAGCAAGGCGACTGGGAGTCGAACCAACTCGGGCATGCAGCAAGGAATTTGGATTACTTCCATACCCAAGGTCTTAAACCCCTCAGATAGTCCACTCGGAGTGCCAGACCAATTGGCCGGGGATGCAGGGTCTTCGTTGGGGTACAACAATCCAATACGTATCATCGTTTTCCTCACTATTTCTCTATGAAATTTAATACTCAGGGTGGAACCGGAACTCAGACAAATTAATATTAAAACGCCGTGCAGTCAGTGTGAGTATCGTGATAGATGATTGCATCATGGCGATTGTTCCTTCATTGACTACACGGTCTTCGACTAAACTGGTCAAATCCTCTGCAAACCTGAACAAAGTGCCGGTTCGGTTGATCGGCGAGGTCTGGGGTTACATCGATACACGGTAATCTAGGATACATGACCATGCTTCTCACTTTTTTTGTACGAAAAATTACCAAGAGAGTCTTTGATTTGGGCTAAACGTTGCCGGATATACTTTCCAGTTCTACCTATAAGTGTAATCGTTAAGAAACGCCATAATGTCAACTGAAAAGGATCATGCCGTACTGCACGCCAAGCATACCGCCGCGCCATTGCGTAATCGCCGGTAATCTTTGCAACAAAAGCCGTATGACAAAGAGTTGCCCCCTCGATATCGTCTAGTTTGCGCGGTGCCAAAGTCCTGCCAGCCATCACATGCCACAGGCTCAAACTAATGTCTGCTTCTGTTGCATGGAAAGGCGATTTATCAATTGGGTGAGGATTGTGTGTCAAACGGTCAGTCTGATGGTACATCGTAGTCAGGAGGTTCAGCCAACCTTCGCCTACATGATCGATAATCAAACGTTCACGCAATATCGACCCCATTGCTACTCTTTGATCTGGTTGCCTGATCAGTAAATCCACACACTCTATGTACGCATTCTCGTCGTGTGGATTAGGAAGAATGTCTTTTACTGTATCGTCGTTGGCGACCAATAGCGGAAACAACGGTGCATAAGCGGGTACCACTGGAAGGCCGCTTAACGCTGCCTCAAGCAGAGCTGTCTGTGATCCGAACGGAAAGCTCTCCATGTATACATCCGCAGCTACACGATACAATGACGGATCTTCCATACTCCCTACGAAATGCAGGTGCTCATGTATCGCACAGTACAGATAGGGGGTAATCCCTTCTGCCGTTTCGCCAATTACAAATAAATGAGCGTTCGGATGGCGTTCGAGGATCTTGTTAGCAGTCGCCACAAAGTCATACGACCCGCAGGACCGATATTTTTCTGACCGACCGATGCTCAATAGCATAACGATGTCCTTTTCGATCCCCAATGCTGTCCGGGCTTCCGACCGTGACATCTTTTCCTCTGGATACGATAGGGGAACCGGGATGACGTAATTACAAGAAACGAACCTCCGCTCAGCAGTATGCTGAGCACCTACCGTCCTCAAATTGATCACCATATCTGCGACCGAACTGCCCAACCAAAACAAATGGTCAGCATGATTGAGAACCGCTACTGGTGGGCACTCAGACACAGCAAAAGCGACTGTCGGCAACACATCTGATCCAAAATGATGCAGTACTACCAAATCTGCTCCCTTCCTTGCCATCTCTCTTAGCCATCGTGCTTTTTGACAAAGATGCGATCTTGGTGGTAATACTACCAATTTGCCGCCGCTAGCTCGTACAGCTTCAGACAACCACTGTGGAATCGGCACATCTTTCTGGTTTGTCAGCACTACTGAATGGCAGGTACTTAAATCGTTGGATACCCAGTGGCATAGCATCCGAGTATGTCCTCCGATATCGAGGACACCGGTTACCACATGCAGAACACGGCGGCGACTATCCTGATTATGAGTAGCCGGAAGCGAAAACTCCTCTTTTTTGACGGTATCGGTATCTAATTTCGCGCCTATCTCGAATGCCGCGTTCTCGATTGCTCCATCCGCGAACCGTGACGTATGATACTCCACGGCGAACTGTGCAGTCTTCTGAACGAAGCTTAGTAAAGCCTCCTCTCCTTTTGTCCGTTTCATCGTCGAAATTTTCCCAACAAGCCATTCATAGGCCTCGTTATTGGACTGAAGAAAAGCAGGGGACGCCTCCGATAGCGGTGTTTTGAATAAAGTATTCATTGGCTTTCGACGCAACGGGCAAAAATATCCGAAATCGTTTCGAATGTCTGATTATGGCCATCTTCAGTAGGTTTCTGCAGCTTCATATTTAAAATTCGAATAGATTGTTAAATGCAGTTTGAGTGCATTGGAATACGTAACTTCCGTCCTCAGTTATAGAACGGCTTCAAGATCACAAAAAGCGTCAAACTTGCTGCTTCAGAGACAAAAATTAATAATCACAAGCCGTAGTAATTGCTTCTTCAAAGTTCCAGTTTTTTGCCAATTAATTCACTTTTTTCATCTTCAGGATGAGAATGGCAGTGTAGTGGACGCAATCCCAAACCATCACTATATGCACGGAGTAGTTCAGGTACTGAATATTCCCATGCTAATGCGCTGGATACTCTTTCTTGGCCAATGTCACCCATTTTTTTGCATTCATCGGGATTATCGAACAACCAGCTAACTCGCTCGCCAAACTCTAGCTCGTCATTCGGCCGCGCATAAACTGCTGCTTCCTGAGCGGAAAAACGAGCCTCAACCAAGTCAAACGATACTACCGGCTTCCCCAATGCCATATATTCCATCATCTTGTTCATAGTAGATTTATCGTTCAATGGGTTTAATGGGTCAGGATGCACACATAAATTAACCGTCGAAAGGTAGGTGCGGGCCTCAAGGTCGGAAATCCGTCCGGTAAACCAAACGTAAGGCTCAATTTGCAATTCTTTGACCAAGGCTTGCAGACTGGTTAAGGCGTCTCCACTACCGATAATGATAGCCAGAAAATCCCGTCGTTCTAAGGTGAAAACCATTTCACGTATAGCTCGTAGCCAATAATCAACTCCGTCCTGCGGCCCCATAGTGCCAATATACCCAACCAGATAATTGGCTCGTTTGGCTAGATCAGGATCAGGTTCTACCGGCTGAAATGAAAGAGGTGGCCCGTTCCGGACAACGAATACCTTGTCCGAAGTCTTGTTTCCCCGCGTGAGAGCCATTTGTTTATAGGACTCATTCGTAGCGATAACTACATCAGCCACTGCGTAAGAACATCGCTCCAGGACGCGCAAAGTTTTGTAAACAAGATTTGGGCTTGGTTTATTAAAACGAGAAAGATAAGTCTCTGGCGCAAGGTCATGATGGTCAAACACAAATTGCTTTCCGAACAATTTGAATAAAGCGCCAATGACGAAAAGTGTATCAGGTGGATTTGCAACATGGATCACATCAACGCCTTTACGCACTGCGACCCAAGCTGTTAGCAGCAACATAACCAATGTGGCATAGCCAAATTCAAATGCGTAGCCGAGGAGTCCAACGCCTCCAAGTGGAGCCGGAAAGCGATAAACGCTGATACCATCGATTTGTTCGTTCCATGGCTGAGCGACGCTCCGGGGAGATACGACGGTCACCTGATAACCGGCATCGCGCAAAGCATGTGCCTCGCGGCGTACCCTGACGTCAAATGGATAAGCGTTATTTTCTACAAGCAATAAAACTTTAACCGACGAGAGCATGGTAGCGATCTCCTAGTAGTTTATTCCCATCCGAATAATGACGTACCAGATCAATTATCGTCTGGTCAGGGCATAATTGTTGCAGTACATCAGCGTATTCCGGTGAATTTTTCGTAACGACAATCACGTCAGAGGACGATAAAAGCGTCGGAATGTCAGCCACAAGCAAAGAGGATATGTGCGGGATTTCTTGTGTGATATAAGCTTTGTTTGCTCCCACCAATTTAGCCAAAGCAACATAACGGTCGTAAATGCTCACTGAGTAGCCTTTACCGATAAGTTGCTCAACTAATTCAACCGTCGGACTTTCGCGCAGGTCATCGGTACCGTCCTTAAAACTTAGGCCCAACAAACCGATTTTCTTTTTGCCCTGAGCAGCGATTAAGGCTAAGGCGCGTTTTTTATGTTCTGTATTACTGGCAAGGGTCGCCTCCAAGATTGGAACTTGTTGGTCTAATTTCCGCGCCAGATAGGTCAACGCACGCAAGTCTTTAGGCAAGCATGAACCCCCAAATGCAAACCCAGGCCTGAGATAAGTAGAAGACAAATTTAGCTTGGTATCGAGGCAAAAAATTTCCATGAGCCGATGACTATTAACGCCTGTCAATCTACATAGCGCCCCAATCTCGTTACCAAAGGTTACTTTAATTGCGTGAAAGGCATTGTCGGCATATTTAACCATCTCGGCGGTGCGTAAATCACAGCGCACGAGAGGCGCAGTTAGATTGGAATAAAGAGATGCCAGTATATCCCCGCTTCTATGGTCGATTTCACCGATAACCGTGCGTGGTGGATTACGGTAGTCTGAGATTGCTGAGCCTTCGCGCAAGAATTCAGGATGAAATGCTACTCCAAAATCTTTTCCGACTTGTTTACCTGAGGCCTCGGCAATCGCCGGCAATACCACCTCTTCCATAGTTCCCGGCAAAATAGTACTTCTGAAAACAACCAGATGAAATTCAGTTTTGGTACGCAATGCGGTGCCAATTTCTTCTGCGACACGGATTACATAACGCAAATCCAGGCTGCCATTGGGTGCGCTTGGGGTTCCGATACAAATGAAGGAGAGTTCGGTCGCAGCAATGGCTTCAGTGCAGCTGATGGTGGCCCGCAAACGACCATTCAGCTGTTCACTTAAAATTAACTCGGGTAGTCCAGGTTCGACAATCGGACTGTTGCCCTGATTGATTAAGTCAACTTTAGTGGAATTGGGATCAACGCCAAGTACATTGTGACCATCGGCGGCAAGACAAGCCGCCGAAACACAACCGACATAACCCAGTCCAAATATGCTAATTTCCATATTGATTTCCTTTAAGTTTTAGCGAAGCTAAATATAAAATTCGGAGTTTTGGCATGCTGTGTAATTAATTGTCAAATAGAAGTCCATTAATAATCAACGACAAAAACAGATTATTTGATTTACCCACGCATGAAATCCATCTTTCAGGCAAAGTACTCAGTTCACTGACGGAAAAAATTAAATGGTTTTAAGTTTGGTAGGATTTTGAACCAGTTACAAAACCGTCAAAGCGACAATAACTGCACACTTTGAGCTATTACATATGAAAAACAGGAAAGAATATATTGGTACAAATACCTAGAGAATGTTCTCAGGGCAGTCGCGCTATGTTGCCCTTATCAGTAACTGCTGACGATACTGATCATTAGTTATCGCCTTGTTTCGATGCTGACGAATACTCCGCTGCCTGTTCCGTTGCGGCGGATTAAGGATTTCGCCAAAAATAACTTCCGTTTATCATCCCCACGCAGAGCGTGGGGATGATAAGTCCAAGTTTTGGGAAGTTATTGCCGACCATATCCTAAATGCAATGTCGTTCTTCACATGAATGCTAGATTTTCTGGAACGTGATCAGTACGGGGCCGATTTTATCTTCCTTGATGAGTAAACTTCGTAGAACAATTTATCGCGCCATATGAAACGCCGCCGACCTACTTTGATACGTCAAAATAATCTTACGCGTTGCGGCCATAGTTATCTTGAAAACGAACGATGTCATCCTCGCTTAAGTAAGCCCCGGACTGAATTTCAATCATTTCCAAAGTAACCTTACCTGGATTTTCTAGGCGGTGAATAGTGCCTAATGGAATAAAAGTAGATTGATTTTCGCTGATTAAAAAAACCTCTTCTCCCCGCGTTACTTGTGCCGTACCACGCACCACGACCCAATGTTCGGCTCGATGATGATGTAACTGTAAAGAGAGCGACGCACCGGGATTCACCATAATATGCTTAACCTGGAAACGATCACCGTCATCAATACAGTCATACCAACCCCACGGACGATTGATTTTGCGATGCGCATCTGTTTCGGTGCGCCCTGCCGCTTTAATTTGCGCAACAACATCCTTTATTTTTTGTAGGTGAGCTTTATCAGCAACCAGAATCGCATCGGATGTTTCTACTATAATCACATCACTCAGACCCACACAGGCAACTAGCCGTTTAGAGCTCAACACTAAGCTGTCGCAGGTATCAACGGCTATGACGTCCCCCATCAATACATTGCCCTGCTCATCTTTTTCACCAATTTCCCAAAGGGCATCCCAGGCACCCACATCCGACCAATTGGCCGCCAGCGGCACAACCACTACATCAGAAGTATTAGACTGTTCAGACGCCAATTTTTCCATGATGGCATAATCTATGGACTCAGATGGACACACGCTAAAATGATCCGAGGCGGGACGGATAAAATCATTGTCTTGAGTGCGGCGATTAAACGCTTGAGCAGTAGCATCGGCAATATCAGGGCGGCATTGCTGGATTTTATCGAGCCATACCGAGGCTTTTATCGCAAAGATTCCGCCGTTCCAGAGAAATTCACCGCTGGCAAGGTACTGCTCGGCAGTGACTCGATTGGGTTTTTCAATAAATTGCGCAACCTGAAACGCATGATCTCCCAGGCTCTGACCGAGACGAATATAGCCATAACCGGTTTCCGGCGCGGTAGGCTGAATGCCAAACGTAACCAGCTTGCCGGTTTCGGCCAACTCAACTCCCAGACGGATAGCATCCTGAAATGCTTGTTCATCTTGAATAATATGGTCGGCAGGCATGACTATCATGACTGCGTCAGGGTCATCAAACTGTGCCTTTAGGGCTGCGAGTGTAAGCGCCGGAGCTGTGTTACGGCCACAGGGTTCGAGTATCAGAGGAAAATTCTGGATGCCAATTTGCCGCATTTGCTCAGCCATTAAAAATCGATACTCTTCATTCCCGACCAGAATAGGATCCGATACCTTTTCGCCGTCTATTAAGGTCACATCTTTTAGCCGCAAGGCCGTGGCCTGTAACATGGAAAAGTCCCCAACCAGCTTCAGTAGTTGCTTGGGGTATTGTTCCCGCGATAAAGGCCAAAGACGAGTGCCGGAACCGCCGGAGAGTATAACTGGGATAATTTTCATTGGTGTTCTCACAAAGTGTCGTTAGGTGGTTAAGTATTCAGTCGTGATAAGCAAGCGCGGACAAGGGTATCGGTTTGATCTTGGTTGATTGCCACACCGCATAAATCGCTCAACAAACTATATACAGCAGTCTGGGAAGTGGCAGCAGCCGGCCTTTCTCTGTAGCAAAGCCCGGCATCGATCACTGGTGGCATAACGAGAAGGAAAGCTTTTGGAACCAAACTGCGCGCCGCTGGTCCAAAAACGTATCGAGCTTAACGCAATAATGTCATGACTATATTTCATGGTTTCCCTCTGTTTTTTTAGAATTCAGGATTATTCACTGCTAACTCGGCATCAAACGCTTGCCCACGACAACAGTACTGTTTTTCAATATTCTCCAGAATCAGCTTGACGTTTTTATCGATTTAACACTACCTCCGAGTTCTCTCTCGATTCGAAAAACTTCCCCAGAATTATTTGGGGATTTCTGCGTTTTGTCTTTTATTGGGTTATGGTGAAATGCCAACAGAACCTATACACTAAAACACTAACAAACGATCTCTCGCCTCGGTCAGTAAACGACGTAAAATGAGTGGCGCTCCCGTCGGCTCAAGGCTTGCTTTAACGCAAGGGGAAGGGGGAGCCGCCTCGCGCTCAATGAGAATTTTAGAGCCCATTTCTTCCAACAGAAATAGATGCTCGCCCGGTATTATTTTGCGTTTAAATCCATCAGCAGAGGCTGCTTGCCAAGTACAATTGCCAAATGCGCCGGGACTTTCGATGATAATTTCTGTTGCCTCGTTTGGAAGCTCAAAGGCGATGTTCCTCCCCAGCGGTTTTACGCGGCATGTGGTTCCTTCTATCCGCCATTGATAGTTAAGCCTGCTAAGATCAGTCATGCTTGACCAGAATACGTTACCCAAGCCATTGATGAATCGCGCGTATTCATCGAATGCCGCTCCTCCATCTTTCAAATCCTGGTGATGTCCTCTAAGGATCATTGGTTGACCAAGATAGGCGGCGAGAAGCAGTGAGTTCTTGACATTGCCGGTCAATCCCCATCGTGGGAGGACTGGGCAGCCTTGGATGATCTCAGCAGGAAAAAAACCCAGCGTTTTTGTCCACGGCTTGTCTTGGTTATGAGCACGCAATGACCCTGACGAGATGCAAGCCGACTCAAATCCACACTTTGAAAGCTCTGCCAACATTTCATCCGAACAAGCTCCATGCGGCGGTATCATTACTCGACAAACGCGAATATTGGCCTTCTGCTCCAGACGTTTGATGCGCCGAATTGCCTGTTGCAGCAGGGTCTTTCGCATTGCTTCCGAGTAATTCCGCGCCAGCTCCTTTTTCGCATGGTTGTTACCATGAATCAATAACGAAAGCCACCGCGAATTCGTTCGAAAAAGGTCGGCGGTTGCCGCATGTGTGAACCATGTATCAAGTGGAATAGTGGCGAAAGAAACATGGTAGTTCTCTTTTTGCGCATGACCAATAATTTCACGATAATCAACAAAGCCATATCGCGGCCAATGCAGGTTTGGATCATCTATGATAAACCCCGCCCGCAATGGTGCATTCTGATAAGCCGTATTTGCAGTGATTTCACGAACGAATTGCAACAGCACAAGCATTTCCAGAAAGCATTCCCCATTAAAGACATCGTTGAAATTTTCTTCAGTAGAGATGTGCGGCAGAGGCAAAGCCGATCTGAAATACTTTACTCCACCGACTTTGGACATTACCCAAATCGGTCCCCGCTTGCTGGTCGCGAGAACCTTTTCATTGGGACGCACTGAAAGAACGGTATCGGTCTGTGTTAGTTTTGTACTCAGTCTACGGCCTCGAAACGGAAACGGCACGTTCGGGTCATCCGCAAATGTCACTTCAGTCTCAATTTGCTGAGATTTGTTTATTGGGTAGGCAGGCGATGGCAGGCTCAAACTGGGGATAATGGCGGCATTTTTGTTGGCCCTACTATCGCTAGTAATTACCCCATCTGCTCCAATTCCGCTGTGTTCGCCGAAAATAAATTTTATCGGCAATAACTGCTCCAGGATGGGAAATAATTCTGTTCCTGGTGGGGATTTAAAATGCTGAGAAATCTGAATGTGATAAAGTTTTGTCATTTTAAAATGCCTCTCTGAAAAGTTCTTTTAGGACGCTTTGGGCAATCCAATTGCTGATCGCGGCTCGCTAGATTCCCTTACCAGTCAACAGCCAGCGCAAGCACACAACATCTTCCTTAAGCTTGTGTTTGCTTTCTGGCGAGCCTCCCAGCCCCAATGTTCTTTTTAAAACACGAGCGACCAACCGAAGTGCATGATGTACCATAGCAAGCAGGTAATAAATGTTCTGACCTACAGTTCCATGGTGCTTCTGCCAATACTTCAAATTGGCGCGATGAATTTCAATACTGAAACGAAGTGGCGCATTTGATGTGCTGGCGCCGCCAAAATGAGTTGCCACAGCTTCTGGAACGAACATCAGTTTCCATCCTGCATCCCGGAAACGTTTACACCAATCGATATCCTCTGCGTAGAAAAAGAACTGCTCATCCATTCCACCCACCTCATCCACCGCCTTTTTTCTTGCCACACAGAAACAACCGCTCAATACTTCCACTTCCGCACATCTGTCATGGTTTCGTTGCGGCATCTCAAAACCAGAAAAAAACTGCCAATGCGAAAAAATCCGGTCTAATGCCAGTACCCGGCATATCGTATTCGAAACACTCGGTATCTGACGGCACGTCAACTGCAAGTTGCCATCGCCACCAATAACTCGCGGACCAACCAAACCAACGTTGTCATGCTGATCAAGAAATGCGGAAAGTGTTTCCAAGCAGCCTGGGTGGACGATCACATCCGAATTTACCAGTGCGTACAAGGATCCCTTGGCATACTTTATGGCCAGATTGTTTGCCCGTGCAAAACCAAGATTTTCCCCCGCACGAATTAAAGTAACATCTGGAAACTCTTTTTCCACCATTTCCGGTGAGCCGTCCTTCGAGGCATTATCCACCACAATCACCTCTTGCACGCAGGACGCACCTGTTTGACGAATCGAATTCAGACAATCTCGCAAATAGTTGCGGGCATTCCAACTAACTATGATGACAGAAATTGATTTCATGTTTGGGTAATCTCCGGGTAGGTTCAGTGAAAAAGGAAATCAAGCATTCTATACTTGACATGAAATTGAATTGAATTGAAGCGCTGCCATCCAATGTGAAGGCTTCGCACGGTTTGTTTAAAAATGGATTCGATAGCCTTAACCAGTCAATGTTTACAGAAGGATTTATTTGCTGGTCGATACTCCAAAGGAAATAAATTTTCATCTGCCCGATTCCTCTCACGCATTATTCCTTCTATTGCGACATGGCGTGATTGTCTAATACGGCCAACTAATTGTTTGATCTCAACATCCGTAAATGACTTTGTGGACTGAACCCCACCAATGCAGGCCAAAGTAAGGTAAAAGAAAACGACAGATTGGTCATAGAGTGAAATTGAAAAGAAGTTGCACACATGTCCAAACAAAATTGCTCCCAACACCCAGATGAGAAAGTGGTGCCTCGTCGATGCATCTGCATTCTCTCGAAGCACTCTTCCCACTGTGCCGAACGCCGCAATCAGAACCATGATAAAAAGAAACATCAACGGCAATCCCCCCATCACACCCATTCCCAGCAAGTGGTTGGTAATATCGGAATGTTGAATTTTAGCTATTTGCCCCGTCGGCATCCAATGTCGTGTGTAATCTGAACCTGCTAGCCACCATTCATCCAAATGCTCAATTGACGACTGGATCAACCTCGCCCGATACCAGCCCGTGCTACCTCCAGAAATGTCAATCCTCGCCATCAGAAAGTACACAGGGTCTTTCATGGCCGCATCCAAGAAAAAAACGGCTGTTAAACTGAGCCAACGGAGTGTGTGTAAATGGGCGCGAACCTTCCAAATAGCCAATCCGAAAAGGATGAAGAGAAGCATCATGATTGGTCCGCTCGAAGTGCTGGTAATAATGATCACTCCGGTCGAAAACAATCCCGCCCATGCGTGCTTGCGGTGACTTTTCCACAGATACAGCGCCATCGGGAAACAAGTGGCGCCCACTACTCCGGCGAGAATTGCGTGGGCGAATGGTCCTCGCGCACGAAAATGCCCATGGCGAAAATCAACCGCTTCACTACCCCCTGTTCCTAATACAGCGAATAAATTCTTCCCGGTAGCTTTCTCCAGCAGCATTAGCAGCGCAACCGGTACCAAAACAACACACAGGACTTTGAAAATGCGCTCAACGCCTTCCCCGTCCTGCACAAAAAATCGGAACAAAAAATAACAACCCAGATCATTCCACGCGACTCCTATCCGGAAAAGCCAAGCGTCGGATGTGTGAAAAACGCAACTAGCGATATACCAGATCGCCCAGAGAAGCACCCATCGATCCATACGGTTCATGCCGTTCGCAATCTGTTCCCCTTTTAACAACACACGCAATATACCGATCGACACCATAATCTGCATCAAGGTGAAATGTGCCGGACCGAGTTCAAACACCGGGGTGCGGGTCATATATACAGCGCCGATTAACAAAGGAATCGCTGCCAAATGCCTTGGCAGAGTAAAAAGAAATGCGCCGGCGACTAATGCGAATACCAATCCAATAGGGTTCATGTTACATACCTAACTATTAGCCAATCATTATTAATCGTTTTTCGATTCTGTTAAAACAGAATCGGCCTACAAAAACGAAAAAAGCCGGGCTAATTGCCCGCGACGTATTTCCATGATTATTTCCGGCGAAAGCATGCGCTTCCTTTGAGTGATGCAACACCAGAGATAACCTATAAACCGCATCGTTCCACCGATTATGTAAGGTTGCTCAAGACAACGATAAGCACATTTTCCTGTCTCAAACAAAGGATGATTCCCCAGTGCATAATCCCTGACGCCAAGCTGGAAAAATCTCCTCGCAATATTACCTTCGGCTGCGTTCCTTGGCTTCAGGTGATCCACCTGAATTTCGGGAAACGTTTGTGTGCTAAAGCCATGCATTCTCGCTTGAACACAGGTAATCGCATCCCATCCGCCTTCCGGTATGCCAATCAATCCGCCGAGCGAGTCAAAACATGCGCGGCGGAAAAATTGCACCGCTCCCGCGACATCTCCCAGCGACTGCTTATTGACGACACGTCGCCCGCCAACGCAATCCACTACTAACCCGCCTGCCAGTCCAAGTTTTATATTGCTTGCAAATTGCTCCATGATATCGGCGTAGTAAGCCTCAGTAAACCTAATGTCTGCATCCAAAAAACCGATGAAATCATAATCTTTATATGACAAAGCATTGATTCCCGCCTCCGTGGCAAAAACGACAGAAGAAAAACTTCGATGTGGTCTCCGAGTTAACCGCAAAAGATGAATAAACGGATACTTAGCCACGTAGTCTTGAACAATTTCGTCCGTGCGATCCGTGGACTCGTCACTGACTATTACCCACTCTACCGGAGGGATCGTCTGCCGGACAACGGATTCAAGCGTTGTACCTATTGTCGACTCTTCATTGCGCACCGGCGTAATCAAAACATAGGAAGGTTTCATATTATTCTCGATAGATTAGTGGGGACTCGGCTACGGCATTTATACGATTTCTGTGTTACACCATCATCATTAGAGTGGCCACATATGAGATATCTGGAATGGCTGGCCTGCATTCCTGTTGACAAATACCCTGTTTCTTTAAATAACATAACTCACCTCCAATTTAATGTGGTAAAAAGAAGACAACCGTGTTTTTTTAATAAACATTTCCACTCCCAGTGCACGCTTGCCGTCAGTGCTAACCAGCCTCGGATACATATCCATACTGGTATGTCGGCAGCGGCTGTCTCGACTTGTTCAGAACCAGGCCAAGCAGGTTAGTCTGCTCCAGAATGTACATGGAATGTTGAAGCTCTTCGGACGTATTCTTTCCATCCTCGACAACGAGTAGCGCGGCATCGGCATAGGGCATCAATACCATCGCATCGTCCGCTGCAAATAGCGGCGGAAGATCTAAAATAATGATCCGGGATTCGTAGCGCGATTTGATTTCTTGAATCAGGCTGATCATTTTTCGGGATGAAATCAATTCCGAAGAATTGTTATCGGAAATTTTCCCGGGCAATACAACCAGGCGCTCAATGCCGGGATTGACTAAAACATCCTCCAATGGAACATCGCTGGTCAGGCAATCGACCAGCCCGAACTCACACTGGAGACCCAGGTATTGGCCCACACTCGGGCGTCTGAGATCAGCATCAACGATGAGCACGCTTTGGTTGCCCTCCATCGCTATGGCAATCGCCAAATTGACGGATATGAAAGATTTTCCAGCCTCTGGGGTCGCGCTCGTTATGGCAAAGCTGTTCCAGTTATTTTCCCGCAGTTGCTTGAGGACAGTGGTCCGGAGCACGCGAAAATAATCCGCTCGTGGATCGTTGTTGAGTCCCATAATGACTCGATTATTCCGCAGTACATCCGGATCAATCATGACCGAATGAGTTTTTGTGTAGCGGATCGAGTCGAGTGGGTATTTATCAGTATTTCTAATCATTGATTTCTCTCCATGAAGGGTGATAACGGAAGGAAAAAGAAATATATTAAAACGGCGATAACCAACAGGATCAAAACTGCGCCGGTCCAGGCTGCAATTTTCCTCTCTTGACTCTGCTTGACAAATCGTTCTTCCAACTCGGCTGGAGATTCGATGTAGGGGACTACAACGAGCGGCATAAGACCGGTAACCTGGTTAATTGCCCGATACCCCCTAACGCCGGGTTCCAGGAATTCGACAAAAAGAGCAACGCCAAGACCCGCGATGAGTCCCATAAAAAAACCGCCAATGGCCACTTTTCTCCTGATTGCTTTTTCCGGGTGCGAAGGAATAGTCGGTTGTTCGATGATGGTAATGGTCTGGCCCTGCTGCTGCTGCTCCAGGGTTTGAACCAGTTTGGCATCCAGCCATTTTTCTTTGAGCTGAGTGTATTTCTTTATGGTGTTATCCCGCTCTCTGATCAAGTCGGTATAGCCCATTTCAACCTGAGGGGCCAGTAAGAGGGTATTGTGCATTTTCTCAATTTTTTCTTTCAAATAGTCCTGCTTCTGTATCAGCGACTGAAGTTCCGATTGACTGCTTTTATATTGCGCCTCTACACCGAAGTAAGCCGGGTTAGCCGTCTGCATAACCGCCTGTTCCGGTTGCGAACGCGGCGGCTTGTTTTTCAATTGTTGTTCCAGCTTATCGATTTGTTTTTTACGTTGGGCTATATTCGGGTGGTTACCGGCATAGGTTTCTTCCAGCAATTTGAGTTCGCGCTTTGCCTCAGTCAACTGTTTGAGAATGTCTTCCTCAGCGGGTTGCCCTTCAAAGGTGGGATCCAAAGCCTTTATTTCACGTTTTAGGCGAACCAGGGACGGATGCGTAGGAGAATAAATGCTGGAAAATTTAAGGTATTGCGCCCGCAAAGTCCTTAGGGCGTCGTCCTTGGTTTGCGGCGCTTTGTCATCGAGTGTGGTGGGTAGTTCTTGTTGCGCTCTAGCCAACTCCGCCGATAAGAAAGCAATCCTTTCCTTGGTCGTGCGGATCTGGCTATCGGTGTCCCTCATTTCGTTCTCCATACGGTCTATTGCCGCCATATTCCCTTGCACTTGCTCCGGCAAGCTGAAGTTATTTTGCTCCTTGTATTTTGCGATTTTGCCGTCAATTTCTTGAAGTTCCCTGTTCAGTTTGTCCGATTCCTCCATGAGGAAATCAGTCGCTCTAATAGCGCGCTGAGTTCTGGCCTTATCATTTTGTTCAATGAATAAAGTAGTCAGCTTATCGGCAACTTCTTTTGCCTTGATTGCGTCGTTATCGCTAAACGAAATATTAAAGGCGATTTCGGCCATTCCAGAGTTAGCCTGGGGCGTTAAGGAGGAGGTGGCTAACTTAACGTCAGTATTCTCCTTAAAAATATCCGCCAGTTCATATCGGGTAAAGCCATCCTTAATATCATCATAAAGACCATTCGATTCAATAATCGAAAGTACATTATCGGTCGTCATGACTCGCTGATAAATTGATTGAACCTGCTCATCCGCAAATTGAGAGACAGTCGAATCGAGAAGACTGGTCGGGATTGGCGCGTCGATTAATATCGTTGCCGTTGAGCGATAAATTTTGGGTAAATTATACGCAACGGCCACTGATATTAAGCTGACCAGCAGCCAAGTCACCACGATGTAATACTTGCGCCGTTTTACAAGGTCAAGGTAATCGGCTAGTGTTTTAGTGTAGGGTTCCATAGCTTTTTAAAATGGGAATTCTATTCAGTTAACAGACATAACGCCCAATGCATCATGGAGTGCCTTTACTACATAATCTTGCTGGTCAAGACTCATTTGAGGGAACAACGGCAAGATAATAGTGTGATCCTGAGCTTCCTGGCTATGCCGGAGTCGCTGACAAGATCCGTCAGCGCAGACACAACCCTCGGATCTACCGACACACGACCATGCATTAGCCGGATAAGCGACTTCCCGATGTGAGCACATCACACCTCGCCGAGTCGCTACACCCGCATCCAGCATGGACTGCATAACCTGCCGTTGGTCTGATTCAACAGGTAGGCGAACACAAAAGCTTTGCCAGGTACTGCGCGCCCAGTCCGGTTCCACCGGCACACCCAGTCCCGGTATCGTGGCGAGCAGTGACTGGTAGCGGGAAGCCAACTCCCGGCGCTGGTCGACAATCTCCGGCAAACGCTTAAGTTGCTCCCTGCCAACCGCCGCCTGTATATCAGTCATGCGGAAGTTGTAGCCGACAATAGGATAAGATTCGAAGATGACCTGGCTTGCGCCATGGCGCACCGTATCGGGGACGCTCATGCCGTGCTGTCGCAACAGCCTGAACTTGGCGTCCCATTCCGCATTCGCTGTGGTGATCATGCCGCCATCGCCAGTGCTGATCACCTTGCGCGGATGAAACGAAAAGCAGGCAACATCGGCTTGCGGGTTGCCGATTTTTTCCCATTGACCCTGCCAAAGAATTTCGCTGCCGATGGCGCAAGCGGCATCTTCAACGACGGGGATCGAATGACGGTGCGCTATGTCGAGAATCGCCGCAAGATCGCAGGGCATCCCGATCTGGTGTACACATAAAATGGCGCGAGTGCGTTCGGTCACGGCGCTTTCGATCTGGGTGGGATCCATATTGAACGTATCGGGGTCGATGTCCACGAATACCGGAGTGGCGCCACAGTAGCGAATCACGTTGGCGGTGGCGATGTAGGAATGACTGACGGTTATCACTTCGTCGCCAGGCTGCACGCCTACAGCCAGCAGCGCCAAATGCAAGGCGGTGGTGCAACTGGATACCGCACAGGCGTATGGTGCGCCTACGTATTCTGCAAACTCCTTTTCGAACGCGGCAACTTCCGGACCCTGACTGGTCCATCCGCTCAAGATGACGCGCCGCGCCGCCTCCGCCTCTTTTTCGCCTAACATGGGTTTAGTAATAGGAATCATGATTGCACCTCCGGTTTGTTTGTGCGCCACCAGTCGACCAGCTGCGAAAGCCCGTCTTCCAGGTCAATCTGTGACTTGAATTTAAGTAATTGTTCTGCCTTGGTGGTGTCGGCCAAGCGCCTGGATACAGGATTCACTGTGCGCTCCGGCCCATACTCCGGCTCCAGATCGGAACCCATCACCTTAAGCAAGGTGACGGCCAAGTCATTGAGGCTGGTCTCGGTGCCGCTGGCGATGTTGAAGACATCGTCGGTCTGTTCCGCTTGCAGGGCCAGGATATTGGATCGGGCGACGTCTTCGATGTATACGAAGTCCATGGTTTGGGCGCCATCTCCGAGGATCAGCGGCGGCGTTCCGGCCGCGATGCGTTCCATCCAGCGGATCAGCACCTCGGTGTATTTGCCATGAATATCCATGCGCGGACCATAGACATTGAAATAGCGCAATGCCACGTAGGGCAGGCCGTACATTTCATTGAACGAACGCAGCAAGCCTTCCAGCATAATTTTGCTGGCGCCGTACCAGGTGCGGTTGTTGTAAGGATGATGATCCTCGCGAGTAGGGAAGGTGTCGGCCAAGCCATAAATCGATGCCGAGGATGCCGCCACTACCTTTTTTACGCCAGCAGCCTGCGCGGCTTCCACGACATTGAAACTACCGTTGCACATCACCTTCATCGCCTCACTCGGGTTGGCCGCGCAAGCGGTGATGCGAAGGGTTGCCATATGGATCACCGCGTCCATGCCCTGAGTCGCGCGACGAACGGCCTCCGGATCGCGAATATCCTCCTGAATCAGCGTCACGCGAGGATCTTTCAAAGCCGCCTCAACATTGGCCAGCGTCCCTCGACTCAAGTCATCGAGAATGACGATGCTTGCGGGCGAATAGTCCCGCAGTAACAAATCGATGGTTGTGGAACCGACCAGACCGCAGCCGCCTGTGACCAGTATGTTCGAATTTTTAATGTCCATTAATTAATTTACCTCTCTCTAATGAAATGACGTCTTCGTTTTTTTTACATTGCCTTTATTCCGGCTACAAGGAAAGCGTGGCGATAGCCGCTAGCAAAGCTTTTTTCCAATCTCGTGGGCGGGATTACCCACAACCCTTGTATCGGCCGCAATGCTGCTAATGACATTGCTACCGAGACCAACCAAGGCTCCGCTGCCAACGCGCAAACCGTTCATGATGTTTGAACCGCTGCCGATGTAGCAGTTTTCTTCGATGACAGTGCTGCCGGCAATGGTCACGTTGGAGCCGATCAGGACCCAATCGCCCACCACCACGTCATGATGGAGCACCGTATTCGGCAGAATGCAACTGTGCGACCCGATGACCGCGTTGCTCGTAATCACCACCCCCGCCATGATCAACACATTACAGCCAATCGAGGCGAGGGGGGACACCCTGGCCGTGGGGTGGATCACATTGGCAAACCGTTCCTCGGCAATGCCCAGACCTTGAATAACTTCTTTTCGAGACCGATAGGAACCGGGACTGCCTGGGATAGCCAAGACGCGCGCATCGGAAAACTGCGCGAATGCGCCTCTGTCCAATACGGGGTAGCCATGTGGATCGATGCCTCTCTTTTGCGGCGTGTCATCCACAAAACCAATGAACCGGTAGGCGCTTCCGATACAATCCAATGCCTCGATACCGTTGCCGTTGTAGGGAAAAATCAACAGTGGCTGCGCGTCTTGCATATCAATGTCTCCTTTTTGTTAAGCGGGCTCAGCCAGCGACTGGTTCGCAAGCAGGATGACGGCCTTACTGACTTCTTTGCATTGAGCCGGGCTTAGCTCGGCGAACATGGGAAGGGAAAGCACTTCGTTGGCCGCTTGTTCCGAATGGGGGAAATCCCCTTTGGCATAGCCCAGATCGGCATAGGCCGGCAGCAGATGCACAGGGATTGGGTAATGAATGCCGGTTTGAATCCCTTTGTCTTGCAAGGCCTGTTGCCACTCACTTCGCTGCTGGGTACGGATCGCATAGATATGATAGACATGCCGAGCGTAAGGCATCGCCTCCGGCGTTGCCACGCCGCTATCTGACATCAGCTCGTTGTAATGCGCTGCGGCTGCCCGCCGTGCTTCGGTCCATGCTTCCAGGTGGCGCAGTTTGACTCTGAGAACCGCTCCCTGAATACCCTCCAGGCGAAAATTGTAACCCTTGAGCACATGCTGGTATTTCTGCTCTGCACCCCAGTCACGCAGCATGCGGATGGTACGGGTATATTCGGGGTTACTGGTGACCACCATGCCGCCTTCGCCGTAGGCGCCGAGATTCTTGCCGGGATAAAAACTAAAACAGCCCATGTCGCCGATGCTGCCTACGCGTTTGCCTTTATACTCCGCACCGTGGGCTTGAGCCGCATCTTCGATGACCACCAAACCGTGGCGTTTGGCGATGTCCAGAATGGGGTCCATATCCGCCGGTTGCCCATACAGGTGTACGGGAAGGATGGCCTTGGTTTTATCAGTGATTGCGGCTTCGATCGCCTTCACATCGATCGTGAAGGTGCGAGGATCGATGTCCACAAACACCGGCGTAGCGCCGGTATAGTAAATCGCCGCTACGGTCGCCACAAAGGTAAAGGGAACGGTAATCACCTCGTCGCCGGGGCCAATTCCGGCCGCGAGCAGGGCAAGGTGCAACGCGCTGGTGCCGGTATTCACGCCAATTCCGTATTGGGCCTGACTGTAGCTGGCGAATTCCTCCTCAAACGCCGCCACTTCGCTGCCCAAGGTAAACTGGCAGGTATCCAGTACGCCCAGAATGGCCGCGTTCACTTCATCCTTAATTCCCGTGTACTGCGCTTTTAAATCTACGAACGGTATCATGCTACTCTCCTACCTTGGTACATGGTTGAACCGTTGATTTCAACGGATCGGCCATGTTCATTCATTGAGCGGGTCGCCGCCTCGATTAATTCCACCACCCGCAGACCCAGAGAACCGCTGGTCTGCGGCGTCTTGCCGTTTTCGATACAATCGACAAAATGTTCGCCCTCGACGCGCAAGGCCTCTGAAGAGTCCAGCTGCGGCGCCCACATGTCCCCGGTACGATAGCCGACCCGCATTTCGTAAATCTTTTGCGGGTCATCGGTGAAATTGACGCCCTTGTCGTAAATCTTGATCTTTTCGCTCGGCTCCAGATCGTCGTAGATGATCATTTTCTTGCTGCCGCCAATCAGAATCTGGCGCAATTTTACCGGTGCCAGCCAACTTACATTGATATGCGCTATCATTCCTGAGTCGTAAAACAGGGTAATGTACGCCAGGTTTTCCGGTGTGTGGGGAAAGTGGTTGGTACCGACGGCGGACACCGCCACCGGCTGTTCCCCCAGCAGATAGTCGAGGATCGAGAAGTCATGTACCGCCAAATCGGCGATGACGTTGGCATCCCGTTGGAACAAACCGAGATTGATTCGGGTGGAATCGTAGTAATGAATACGACCCAGTTCTCCCGACTTGACCAGATCCGCCATTTTGCGCACAGCGCCTGTGTAAATGAAGGTATGGTCGACGATCAATACGAGCTTGCGCTTCTCAGCTTCATTAATCAGTTTACGCGCCTGCTCCGCGGTTTCCGTCATCGGTTTTTCCAGCCAGACATGTTTACCGGCCTTGAGAGCTGCCATTCCCAGTTCGAAATGGCTATTGACCGGGGTCGCTATCGCGATGGCATCGATGTCTTTATTCTCAAGCAGATCCTGAAAACGCGATGTGGTTTCTACCCCGGGAAAGCGCTTTTGAACAATTTCAAGTTTTTTCGGGTCGAGATCAGCCACGCCGGCAACGGCAAGTCCCGGTGTCTCGGCGAAATTCCTCACCAGGTTGGGCCCCCAGTAGCCGTATCCAATAACACCTATTCTAATCATGATAGTTCTCCTTAATTGGAATGAAATAATTTTTTTACTAAAAAAATGGGTCTTCTTGTGTAGCAACGGTAAATCATCGAAGATTGAGGATAATTCCGACGCCCCCCGGCATAAAAGTTAGCCACGGCCGAGCTGATGCGAATAATCCCTCGTCCATGGACTAGGCAAAACTTGTTACCGTCTCGCGGCCTTCTCCCCGTATGCGCGCATCGCCAACGACTCGGGCAGGGACGCCGGCGACAATTGCATAATCGGGCACGTCGCGGGTAACCACGGCTCCTGCGCCAATCAAAGCGCCTTCGCCAACCGTGATGCCGCAAAGGATGGTCGCGTTGCTGCCGATAGAGGCACGGGCCTTGATGCGGGTCCTGATAACGTGCCAATCGTCCTCGGTTTGCAGCTCTCCGTCCTCGTTAACCGCTTTTGGATAAACATCATTGGTAAACATGACACCGTGGCCGATGAAGACGCCATCCTCAATGTCAACGCCTTCGCAAATAAACGTATGGCTGGATATTTTGCAGCGGGCGCCCACCGAAACGCCTTTTTGTATCTCAACGAATGTGCCGATTTTGGAATCCTCTCCAATAATGCAACCGTAGAGATTGACAAGTTGAGGGTGGTATATGGCAACCCCGTGGCCTAAAACTACATTCTCTTTAATCATTATTTTTTCTCCTTGGTTGGCATGAGTTGTTCTCTTTATTGCAAAGCGCTTGTTGTCCAAATACGGGCTATTGGTAGGTAACCTGTACCGCCGCCAAGTCCAGCGAAAAGTCGCGGCTGGTGTTTGAAGCCGTATTAATGATGCGCGTACGGAAGCTGGTATCCGACAAGTTACTCGCGGTCCAGGCGCGGCCCCAGGTATCGGCGGCGCCGCCCAGAATATAAGTGGCCTCACTGGTGGTGAGCGTCGCTGTGGTCTTGGCCGCAGTCCATGTCGTGCCGCCATCCCAGGACAGCTGTACGCACATCTTGGGCGTGCCGGCAGTGGCGTCGACCCGTGCATCCAGGCGAACTTGAATGCCCGCGATGGACGCACCGCCCGGCAAGTTGAAACCGTAGTTGTAGTAAACATGTTTATCCTTGCCGGTATTGGTGCATGAAGTATTCGTGTTAGTGCCGCTGTTCGTGTCTACCGCGAATAGACCATCGTTGGCATAAGCATTGGTCGGAGTTGTCTGGAACCCGTTGTTGTCGCCGGCGCTGGCCGTGACTGCCGCATTAGCGTTAGGTGATAGAAAAGCAGTAGTGCTTGCCGTGGTGAACGACCAGGTGATGTTTGTCGCCAGTGCATTGCCGGCCACATCCTTGACGCGCGGATCGGTCGCGCCGCCCTTGACGGTAGCGGTATAGGTCGTGCCCATAATAAGCGGCAGGCTGGGCGTCAGTATCGCTGAATGGGTGCTTGCGTTATACGTTACCGACGCAATGACCAAGATGCCGAGTGTGTCCCGCAACTCGAAGGTTGAGGTCGTGACGGTCGCCGGATCTATAGCCTCGTTGAAGGTCGCTGTGACGGTCGTGCCCGTCGCAACCGCGGTTGCGCCCGGAGCAGGGCTTTGAGATGTCAGCGTAGGCGGCGTCGTATCAGGCTGCGTGGTAGCCGTAGCTACGGTCGAGTAGGCGCTCAGATTGCCCGCCGCATCGGCCGCCCGTACGCGGTACTGGTAGGCTGTTCCCGGAATGAGTCCGGAATCCCCAAAGCTTGTGCCGGTTGGTGTTGCGACCTGGACAAAGTTGGAACATCCGGTTCCCTGGCAACGCTCGACACGGTAGCCGGTAACCCCGACATTGTCGGTCGACGCGCTCCAGGTCAGGCTGATCTGCGTGGTGCTGGTCGCCGTCGCTGTCAGATTGCCCGGCACCGAGGGCGGGGTTGTGTCCGAACCTGATCCAACATTCACGGTAATGCCTGCTCCCGGTAGCTCCAGGTTGGCGCTGTCGTCGACCGCACGGCTCTTGATCGTTGCCGTTACCGAAGTGCTTGGCGTCGACCAGCTGTAGGTCCAGTTGCTGCGGCCGGTCGCTGCGTGCCATGTTGCGCCGCCGTCGACGGAAACCTCTACTCCGCCTACTCGGCCGCCTCCGGTATCGGTCGCCGTTCCGCTGATAGTAACCACGCTTCCTGTTGGTACATTGGCCCCGGCCAGCGGCGAGGAGATCGTCGAAGCGGGTCGTATTGCATCGGTAGACGCCGTTGCCGTCAGCAGTCCGGCTTGCAAGGTATTCGGTTGTAGGCCCATGTCGGCGAACAGGTTGACCGTCGCTTGCTGCATCCTAATATCCGTTGAGGTACCGGCCCGGTCGTGGGTGCTATCCAAGCCCCAAGGCCACTGCACGGTGCCTGCTCCGAAAACCAGCGCTCCGCTGCTGTCGGACCGATACAGCGTCAGGGCATGATTCGCGGTGGCAGAGCCGAAGGTGGAGCCGTAGTCGGTCAGGACCGGCGCGTTATTGACAAGGGTCGTCGAAAGCCGAACCAAACCGGCAGGCCGGAAACCGTTGTCCAGATCCTCATCCCACTCGTAGCCCAGAGTACCGTTCGGTAAGGTGAAGCTGGTTCCGACCGCCAGATTCGCAATGCTGGTGTTTCGCCAGAAGCGCATCTTGCCGTCCGCTTCCGGCACCGTAATGCTGGTGGTGGCGCCGTCGTTGACCGTAAAGATGGTACCCAGCAACGCGTTCTCAGGACGTCCTCCATCGGCTGGCGGCGAATTTCTGGGGTCGCGCCAAGTGCCGGTCCAAGTCGGCGGGTCGGCAGGATCTTGATTGTTGGGGAAATTATGTGTCTCCTTGTAGCACACCAAGGTTCGATTGGCCGTACCCGAGGCGTCGATGCTGTTTTCCCAACGGGTCTTCCAGAACACCTCGTTGCCGCTGAAGAATGCCAAGTGGACGCCTGCGTTACGCGCTGCTTCTACGTTGGCGCGTTGTGCGCTTGACCAGTATTCGTCGTGGCCGACCGAGAGGAAGGCCTTATGGTTAGTAATCAGGTTGCCCCGCCGGTCGCTGTCCACGCCGGTGAAATAACTGACGTTGTAACCGTTAGCTTCCAGCCAGCGCACCATCGGATACTCGGAGTTGAATACCCAGTCCTGTCCGTTATCCACGTTACGCGTGTTGAAAGGCCTGTTGTAGCTGACCTTGTAGGCGCGGCCATTTGCCGCGCCGCCGGTGCCTGGGCCGGTGCCTTGGTACAGACTGTTGCCGCCGTAGTTGTTGTACGCCTGCCAGGTTGTATCGGAAGTCTGGAACAGAAGCGGCGAGGTGCTGGCGTCGTCGCGCACCACGAACATGATATGGCTGGCGCCATTAGTATCCGAACGCACAGCCCGGGCGAAATAAATGCCGGAGGTCGCATCGGAGGGCACGGTCCAGGAAGCAGATTGCGTCCAATTACCGCAGTCCATCAGTCCTGTGGCGTTGGTCAGGCAGGCGGGTTGATTTTGAATCGGCAAAGACGATAGCGTGGCCACTTTCCTCGCACCGTTCCCGCCGTAATAGCCCATGCGGTAAATGTCGAGACGATAGGCCGCAGGGGTTTTGATCTTGAAGTTGACCGCGCTGCCCCGATTTACGCTGATATCCGTCGCAAAGCCCTGAATGGTAAGGTCGCCGGCGCCGGAAATGTCCCATTCGCTCGAAGGGTTGCCGGGCTTACTGTTCTCGCACACGATCGGGTTGCCTCCGGGCGAACAGGGGTCGACGCCGGTGGTGAACGACCACGTGAAGTCCGCCGCAAGTGCGTTGCCTGCAAGATCTTTGACGCCGCTCGTTCCGCCTTTCACCTTGGCTGTGTAAAGTATTGATGATGTTAATGTAGTGGTGGGCGTCAACGTTGCCGTATTGGTGGCCGCGTTATAGGTCACCGCCGCGGCTACAAGAGTATTAGCCGGGTCGCGCAGCTCAAAGGTCGCGGTGCTTAGGGTCGCCGAATCCATCGCTTCGTTAAAAGTCGCGGTCACGGGCGCAGTCGGGTTGACTCCTGTAGCGCCTGCGGTGGGCAATGTCGATGCGACGGTCGGCGGCGTTGTGTCTGGACCGGTGTTGCTGGTGAAGACTACGTCCACCCAATAGTTGCTCGACTGGAAGGCGTTCGTGGGGAATCCACCGGCGGCGCCATACAGGTACACCCCATTGCCGCCGCTCTCAGTGTTATTGAAGGCATAGAGCGGCCCGCTGGTTACTCCGGCTGTAAAATAGTTACTGTTAGCGGAATACCGTCCAATCGGGGCCAGATAGGAGGCCACGTAAGTGACGTTGGCGGTGACCGCTACCGGCGTCGCAAAGGTCACCTGCTGCCAACCGGATGCCGTCTCGTTCTGGAACGTGGCGCTGGTAAGCAGCTGCCCCGTGCTGCTCCACAATTTGCCGACATGTGTGCCGGTATTGGCGCTGCCCTTATAGAAACGAACGCCGCAGATCAAGCCGTTCACAGTTGATTTGAACTTCACTCCGAGCTCGACTGAGGAGGTGTCTGAATCAGCGATGATCGTCGGCGTTGGATTGCTGGGCCAGATGGAGGTGGTACTTCCTGAGCAGCCTGTCGTTGTACCCGATGCTGTCGTGAACGACCATGTCATGTTGGCAGCCAGTGCGTTGCCCGCCAAATCCTTGGCGCGCGGGTCTGTCGCGCCGCCTTTGACGGTGGCCGTATAGGTCGCACCTGCCGCAAGCGCACTGCCGGGAGTCAAGGTCGCCGTGCGGTTGGTTCCGTTGTAGCTGACCGTCGCCGAGACAAGGCTATTCGAGGCGTTACGCAATTCGAAGGTCGATGTCGTAATGGTGGCCGCATCCATCGCCTCGCTAAACGTCGCGGTAACGGTTGTGTTCGTCGCGACTCCATTTGCCCCGGACACAGGGCTTTGAGTTGTCACCGTCGGCGGCGTTGTGTCGGGGCCGGCGTTAGACGTAAACACTACGTCCACCCAGTAGTTTGTGGAATTGAAACTGTTCGACGGAAAACCGCCTCCGACGCCATATACGTACACGCCGTTTGGACCGCTCACGCCGCTTTTCAGCAAATGTACGGGGACGGCATCAACCCCCGACGTACCGAACTCCGGATTGTTTGTTGCGGCGTAATTGCCGCTGGGCGCGTAGTACGAGGCGACGTATACGGTACCGGCAGTGACCGGTACCGGCGAGCTAAAGATTACCTGCTGCCAACCCGTGGCGGTTTCGTTGCTGAAGTTCGCCGTTGCCATCTGCACCCCGGCGCTGGTCCAGAGATGTCCTACGTGGGTGCCGGTGTTAGTGCTGCCCTTGTAGAACCGGATGCCGGAGATGAAGCCGTCAATATCGACAGTGAATTTAACACCTAATTCGACGGCACTCGGATCGTTTACGGACGGAGTGCTTGGGATGGTTGAGCTGCTCCACGCGCTGCAGGGCGTAGCAGATGCGCACGGCTGGGCCTGCGTCGTGAAGGACCAGGTGTAAGGGGCCGCCAGGGCATTACCGGCCAAATCCTTGATGCCGGTCAGAATTCTGGCGGTATAGAGCGTCGAACCCGCCAGCAAGTTACTGGGCGTCAGCTTCGCGGTGCGTGTGCCGGCATCGTAGCTGACTGTAGCTGACACCGGCGGATTGCTTCCGGCCTGCAATTGAACGTTGGACGTAGTGACGGTCGCCGGATCGATCGACTCGCTAAAGGTGGCCGTGACCGTAGGCTGTTGAACTACGCCGGTAGCGCCGCTTGCGGGGGAGGTCGAAGTTACCGTTGGGGGCGTGGTGTCTGCGGCGTAAGTCGCAGTGTAGGTTCCCGCTGCCGCCGCCGCGAAAAAGGCATACGGAATGCCTTTGACGGCATCGATCGTATAGGCAACAGAGCCATTCGGCCCGGTGAGGCCAATGAGGACACCTGTGACCGAGTTTGCCGGCAGCATGGCTTGCAGTCCATTGGCGCCCGCGCCCGGTGTAATCGCAAAACTCAGGCTGCTGCCGTTCCACGCCAGCGATCCGAACGATGAGCTGTTGCGGCCGTCCAGCCAATTTAACATCTGAACGCTCGATACGACCGGGACACTGCGGGCGAGGGCCGAGTTGACTGTCTGGGTCGCTTCGGGAATTTGCGGCACATCGGTATGAGCGTTGATGGTATAGGCACCATAATAACCTTCTGCCCCGAGCGCTCTGTCCAATAACGTATTAATGGTGAACGGATAGGTCTGGCCGGACTCATCGGTCATTTGGCTCGTCGCCTGATAAACATCGATCAGATTGCCGCTTAGGTCGGCAAACCGCATCGGCATCGCCGAACCGGTGAAGTTTCCAGGGCGGTCATTGGCCCAGCTAGGTGGCCAAAAATAATAGCTGGTGTCGAGTCGAATGCCGTGGTTTAACTCGGTTTGCGCCCCGGTAACCCAGTCGGTCCAGGCGATACAATGGTGCCGCTGGGTAATGGGTGCGGGGAGGCTCGGATAGTTGGTATGGAAATCGGCGAGCTGCTGCGAGTAGAAGGACTCAAGCGAAGCCGGCGTATAGTCTGCACAGCTAGTGTTGATGTGCAGGCCCACCTCGAAACCTGCGGCGGTATAGGCGGCGGCTTGCGTATTGGATAGATTGGCGGGTTCGACGAATATATACGAGGTACCCCTGACGCATTCCCAGTTGGCCACGTTGCAACCCGCCGGGCTCAACGAGGTGAATTGATCAAACCGCGGTCCGGTTCCGCCGTTCCCGTGGTCATCGCCGGTCATGATGACGACTGCTTTCTCGCCGCGCGGGAAGTACCAGAAGCGCGGCAAGGGTTTCTTGGCGAGGTTCATCTTGGTAATCAGGTTGACCAGCAGGCGCTGTTGCTCGTCTGCCTGGGGCACGGCCACCTCGTTGTTCAGGTCCACCCAGTCAGGCTGGGGATCGCCTGTGGCATTGCCGTAATACTTGTCATCAGAACGGATGGGCGAGAGTCCGTCGCGTTCTTGGGCCTGCCAAGTCGGGTTACCTTGGCGCGTGTAGACGATGGAGGTGGCGAGGTCATAAGTGAACGCCGCAGCCTGACCGGTTCCGACACTTCGGAGTGTCAGGGCGGGATTGGCGGTTGCTGTACTTACATTGCTGTAAAGCGTCGCAAGATTCGTTGCGCCGTTCAGGGAGTAGCGATCGGCCGAACCATGGAACTGGATGGGCTGATTCACAATGCCATTGCCCGGTGCCTTTGAGGTGTCGACAAGCAGGTAAGCGTTCGACAAAGCGGTTCCAGTGGTCGTGAGTCCCAGCAAGGCGGCGAGTTGCGGATCCGGACGTATCGCAATCAGGTTACCCCCATTGTTGACCCAACTGGTCAGTACGCTCACCTGCGTGGACGTCAGGGGAGTCGAGGCCAGAATGACCACGTCATAGGCTGCGAGCGAGGCGGCACTCACTGTTGAGATGTCGGCTTCGGCAAATTCATTTAAGCCTTCGCTCCGAAGAATCTCCGCGTAATACCGGTTAAATATTCCACAGGTGGGACATGTGGCGGTAACGACCAGAATCGGTCCGCCTGGGGGGGTAGGGATAGCCGCTTCGGCGGCAGGAATCAGCCAATCGATGACCCGATTCAAAATCCGTGATAAATGAAGTTTTGTCGATTTATCAGCAGCCGGATTGGTATTGCGGCTAGTGCTGTCAGCCACGGCTTGGTTTGTTCCGATGACTGGAAATTCAAGGATTCCCCCGGAATTATTGGACTGCGGTTGTAAAGGTACGTTGATGATCTGTTTTGTTTGGCCCTTCTCAACGTCCCACTCTTTGACCTCGCCGTCCTCACTCCCTGCAATCAAGCTGCCGCTCGGGCCGAACATGAGCGCGCTGATGGCATTCGTTGCGCCGGCCATTTGCTTGTCCAATTTACGCGTCGCCGTATTCCAAACCAAAATTTTGGTGTCTTCGCCCGCGCTGACCAGTTTTTGTCCATTCGGGCTGAAAGCAACCGCTCTAATGGCGGCCTGGTGTCCCGCAAAGCTCTGTATTTGCTCGCCGGTTGCGGCATTCCACAAAATTACCTGGCTATCCGCGCTTCCGCTAGCCAGGAACTTGCCGTTTCGGCTGAAAGCAACCGCATTGACCTCATCCGAGTGACCCAATAGCGTTTGAACAAGCTGGCCTGTTTTTACATCCCACAGCAGGATACGACCATCGGCGCCTGCGCTAGCCAGGCGTTTTCCGTCGGCGCTGAAGCTGACAGCGTTCACGAAATCAGTATGGCCGGAAAGAATTCTGAGCAGCTTGCCTGCTTGCGCATCCCACAACATGATTCTCGTTTCTTCGCCGGCGCTGGCGAGGAACTTGCCGTCAGGACTGGCCGCGACGGTCCTGATCGGGTGTTCATGGCCGAATAAAGTCCGGCCCTTTTTGCCATTTGTGACGTCCGTCATCTGGATTTCCGTGTCCCGGCCTACGCTCACTAATTGCTTCCCATCGGCACTGAAAACAACGCCGGTTACAGCAGCGCCATGGTGTTCTGAAAGGGCAAAACGCTCTTTACCGTTTGAAGCCCAGAGCCTGACCTTACCGTCCCTGGTCGCGCCGCCATAGAGCGCTCCATCCGGACTAATGGCGAGGGCCGTAATGCCTTTCCAATCGTGGTTGCTCTTCTTCTTGCCGGGTTTTTTAGCGTTCTGGTTAGCAACGGTTTCTTTAACGATTTGGCTATTTCCATTGGACAACTTCGGCCCCGCTACGCCGGCGGCCAAGGCTATATTTGTGATTGAGTTGCTGGAAACGAGTCCTTGCGGGTTGACATTGGCGGCGCCTAACGAGGGGACTTGAAAAAACAACTGCTCCTGCCCGGTCATTAAGTCCCATACGACGACCTGCCCGGTTTTGCCGACGCTGGCCAAGGTATTCTGATTGGAATTAAAAATGACCTTATCCACCCAATCCGTATGCCCCGTTAGAAGCTGGGGCAGTTTATTGGATACATCCCACAAAAAAACCGGCTCGCTCTCGCCCACGCTGGCCAAGGTCTTGCCGTCCGGGTTGAATACCAGGCCGGTAATAGCGACACCGTTTTCTCCCGGTAGGTTCGCCTGTTCCTTGCCTGTTGTTCTATCCCATAGTTTAATCTGGGCATCCTGGCCGCCGGTGGCCAGGATCTTACTGTTCGGGCTAAAGGCAATGGCATTAACGCCATTTTGGTGGCCGGTTAAAATCTGGGATGTAGAACCGGATTGCGAATCCCAGAGCGTGATGCGGGCATTCTGACCTACAGCGGCCAAGGTCTTGCCGTCCGGGCTAAATAGCAGGTCGGTGACAGCGGTATTAACCACGCCGGGCAGGTTCAACTGCTTCAGGCCTGTTGCCTTACTCCAGAGGTTAATTTGGGCATTCTGGCCGCCGATGGCCAGAATCGTACTGTCCGGACTAAATGCGATTGCATTAACGCCGCCTTGATGATCGGTTATGACCTGAGATATGGAGCCGGATTGTGAATCCCAGAGCGTGATACGGGCATCCTGACCCACAGCAGCCAAGCTCTTGCCGTCAGGACTAAAGGCCAGATCGGTAACAACGCCGCTCTTGGGAAGGGTTAACCGGACGTCACCGGAGGTGACGTCCCATAGTCGAATTGAGTTGTCGCTTACGCTAGCTAGCGTGTTGCCGTCCTGACTAAAAATAATATCGCTAACCGGGTTTGCAAACTGGCTCGGAAGTGTCATGCGCACTTGGCCGGAGACCACATCCCAGAGCATGATTTGTCCGTCGGAGTCGGTACTGGCCAAGGTATTGCCGTCCGGGCTGAACGCAACGGGGTTGGGCCCCTCGCCAGGGAGCTTTATAGAGGACGTCTTGATTGCCTGATTGGCGCTTGCAGCTCTGGCAGGTTCCGAAGTGCCTATTGTTTGGACAAAAGCAATCAACGTCAGAATGATAAGTACGCGACTCGTCAGGTATTGATAGTTTATTTTTAGCTTAATCACTTGCTTGCTCCTACACGATTAAGTCACTGAAAACGTGACGATCACTGGGTCGACCATTCTTCAGATTTAGCTGTTGAATGCTTTTAGACAAACCAAACGCTCTGAGGCTTATCCAGTGCAATTCAACCGAAAATGTATAATTTAGTGTCATTCCTAAGCCTATAGCCTAGTGTCTTGATCGGGTTTTATTGCTTTACGCATTACATGGCGCCTCTGCACCTTAAAACTTCCTTGACCGTTCTGAGCAATATCTTTAAATCAAATAGTAGAGACCAGTTCTGAATGTACCGAATATCGAGCCTCACCGAGTCATTCCATTCTGTTTTGCTGCGTCCTTCTACCTGCCAGAGTCCGGTGATTCCCGGCTTCATCTCCAGTATTCGCCTGAGATGCCACGCTTGGTATTTCTCAGCTTCGTAAGGAAGGGGCGGCCTTGGTCCAACCAGGCTCATGTCTCCCTTTAACACATTAAAAAACTGCGGCAGTTCATCAATACTGGTTTTTCGAATGAATCTTCCAACTCTGGTTACCCTGGGATCGGATTTGATTTTATAGAGTGGCTTTTCCGCATCCCCTTGATTGGTTTTTGCGTGATTACCCTTGATAAAGTCTTGGACGTATTCACGGTGTATTTGATTATCCATATTCACATGCATGGATCGGAATTTGTAGAATGTGAAAGGGGTGCCTTGCTTGCCCAAGCGGGTTTGACTGAAAATGACAGGTCCCGGAGAAGTTGCTTTGATAGCCAATGCGGTAATTAACATGACCGGCATAAAAGCAAGCATGCCGATAATCGAGCCTACGATATCAACACCTCTTTTTAATAAAAATTTAAACGATGAAGCATCCGGTGCATCCCCTGAATCCCACAGTTCGAAAGGGAAAGCATCGGGTCGAACGCATCCGTTTTTTGCCAGGCTTTCAAATATGTGATCGGGATAACTTGAGGTAGTAATAGAAAATTGTGACGTTTCATTAACTAATTTTGCGCAAATTTCTTTCGCTCCTGTCTCGTCTGTATCGGGGAGAAGCACGCATAGGGATTTATGGTTAACGAAGCCGCTAATGTCGGTGTCTCGTGTTTTTTCCCGAACAACACCTAAAATCTCATTCATATTAATGGATTCAGCATCGGTCTCTTTATCAAGGGTTAGTAATATGATTGATAACGTGGATTTAGACCGCTGTGCCCGGAGCGTCTCAAGACGCAACTGCTTGAGAAAACAGAAGTCATAAAAAATTTCACCGGAAGTAACCCGATATTGGCTTGAATTATTGGGTGGGACGGAAGATGTTCCAGGGTCTGCTAATAAATATTCATTTATTTTCATTTTCATTCCCAATCTTTACTATAGTGTAGTTACTTGGTTTGCTTTATTATTAAAAATGTCTTATAGATCAATATATAATGAAATAATAAAGTAACTTCTCATGAGTGACAGGCAAGCGTAAAAATCAACACATTACGGTCAATGAAAATTAACTTTTTTAAGCGATCTTTGTTGAAAATCGACATAAGCCATTGATTCTTTGTTGACGGACTAACAAATAGCACGTTTATCTTAAGATTTATCATTTTGTAACTCATTGAAATATAATGTTATTTAAGGTTATTGAGGGTTGCATAATGAACGAACATGAGCATAGCGGTGCCTTTTTAAGTAATTATTAAAAATCAAATGGCTATAAAAACAAACATCACCGTCATAGGATAAATTCGGTTTTAACTTATTGATTTAAAGTCGATTTATGTCGCCAAGTCGTTGTGCTGTATGTCAATCAATGAATGGCGAATATTGAGCTCTAATCCATTAACCAGAAAAATCGTTGGCATGGAGCTTAGGTTAGAAGAAACAAATCGTTTGCACAATTAGTGGAAATACTTATTGGGTGGAAGTATTAATCGCCCGAAGGCATGTTATTCGGGCCGCGGACACGCGTCGGCACTATAATCATATCTAATGCATTGCTGCCAGATTAAGCCGGATTAAGTTCAGGCCCATGATAAAGCAGCGCGTGTTGATGGCGGCAGAGTGGCAATCATGAGAGGCGTGTCGATTTGTGGCGGCGGCAGTTTTACTCAAGGCGTGTTGTTGTGTAAGGCGCCGTCGCACTGAACCCCAAAGTTGTACGAATAGAGGTCATCTGTCACAATAACGCCCACTTAGTGACTAACAAAAGGACAGCTCCATGGCTGAGATAACTGAAGTACCTAGCCCTTTTTGCGGTATCGGCACGGATGACCTGACCATTCAGGTTGACGGTGTATTGCTTAAGGTGGTTGAAAACGGCTGTGCGGTTAATACGCCCGCTTTTGAACAGGCGATTACCGATACCCGTCCAAGAGTCGATGGTAAGGATGTCAGTCTGGATGTGGCCGTGGCAAAGGCGGCGGCGCTGTTAAAAAATACTAATCAACCGGTTATCGGCGGTTGTGCAACGGATGTCAACGGCATGCGGGCGTTACTGGCATTGGCCGATCGTAGCGGCGCTGTGGTCGATAATATGAATTTTACCGGCGCACGGAATAACTTCCTGGCCTTGCAGGATTCCGGCTGGATGAATACGACGCTGGCGGAAGTAAAAAACCGCTGTGATTTGTTACTGGTAGTCGGCATCGATCTGGAAGGTTTTTCGCCGCGCTTTTTTGAGCGTTATCTCTGGAATAAAGAATCCATGTTTATGGATGATACAGCCAAGCGTGAGGTTATCTATTTAGGTAAAGCGCCTTCCGGTACGGCCTCGACTTCGCCTGACGGCCAAACAGCGCTGGTTTTTGAATGCGCAAACGAAGACTTGCCGGATGTTGTCGCGGTATTAAGGGCGCTGGTTAAAGGCAATCCGATTCGGGTCGATTCAGTCGGCGGTATTGCGGTTGCCGATTTACAGGGTATTGCCGATAAATTAAAAGCGGCAAGCTATAGCGTAGTGACCTGGGCAGCCGGCGCGTTGGCTTATAGCCAGGCTGAATTGACGGTGCAGACCATTTCTGAAATGGTTAAGGATATTAATGACCTGAATACGCGTAGCTCCGGTTTGCCGTTAGGCGGTAAAGAAGGTGACCAGACGGCTAACCAGGTTTGCGGATGGACCACCGGGTATCCGGCGCGCACCCGTTTTTCCAGCGGCTTTCCAGAATACGACCCCTTTTTGAATGATGCCAATGCCTTACTGGCTAATGGCGAGGCCGATGCTTTGGTTTGGGTACAGGCGTTTAATGCTAAAGCCGTACCGCCGGAAACCGCTTTGCCGACTATTGTATTGGGCCGTTCCGGGATGACCTTTGCAAAAGAACCGGATGTGTTCATTCCTGTCGGTACCCCGGGTATTGATCATGTCGGTCATGCTTATCGTATGGATAACGTGGTCGCTATTCGGCTGAAGAAATTACGCGAATCCGGCCTGCCCAGTACGTCTGACGTGCTTAATGCCATTGAACAAGCTTTGTAGGAATATAGTATGTTGATTAAATTAACAGGCGGGGCTGTTTATGATCCTGCCAGCGGGATTGATGGCGCGAAACAGGATATTTACATTCAGGACGGACGCATCGTCGACAAGCCGGTCGGCGATTTTAAGGTCGATAAGGAATACGATTTAAAGGGCAAGGTAGTGATGTCCGGCGCGATCGATATGCACACGCATATCGGCGGCGGTAAAGGCAATATCGCCAGAACCTTGTTGCCGGAAGATCACCGCGCCGATCCCGTTGCGCGCACCGATATTACCCGTTCCGGCTGCGGCCATGCGATGCCCAGCACTTTTGTGACCGGTTATCGTTACGCGGAAATGGGTTATACCGCCGGTTTTGAGCCCGCCGTATTGCCGGTCAACGCACGCCAGGCGCACATGGAAATGGCCGATATTCCGATTCTGGATAAAGGCGGTTATGTACTGTTGGGCAGCGATGATTATTTGCTGCGCATGCTGACGGCTAAAAAAGACCAGAAAGCGATTAATGATTATGTTGCTTTTACCATGCAGGCCGCTAAAGCGATTGGCGTTAAAGTTGTTAATCCCGGCGGTATCAGTGCGTTCAAATTTAACCAGCGCAAACTGGAACTGGATGAGCAAAACAGCCATTACGGCGTGACGCCGAGAGATATTTTAAAGTCACTGGCGACAGCTGTTAAAGAATTGGGCGTTACCCATCCTCTGCATGTTCATGGCTGTAACCTGGGTGTGCCCGGCAACATGAATACCACGCTGGATACCATTCAGGGCATAGGCGGCTTGCCGATGCATTTAACGCATATTCAGTTCCATAGTTACGGCACGGAAGGTGACTTCAAGTTTTCATCGGGCGCGGCGGCAATTGCCGAAGCCGTCAATAAAAACAAAAACATCACTATCGATGTCGGGCAGATTCTGTTTGGACAAACCGTAACAGCGTCCGGCGACAACATGCGTCAACACGCCAATCACAAACATGCCAGCCCGAATAAATGGGTGACCATGGATATTGAATGCGATGCCGGTTGTGGCATTGTGCCGTTCAAGTACAAAGACAAAAACTTTGTCAACGCGCTGCAATGGGCGATCGGCCTGGAAACTTTCTTGCTGGTTGATGATCCATGGCGTATTTTCCTGACTACGGATCATCCCAACGGTGCGCCGTTTACCAGTTATCCGCATTTGATACGCTTGCTGATGGATAGAAGTTTCCGTAACGATGTGTTGTCCACGATACATCCCGAAGCGCAAAAAATGACGACTCTGGCATCGATTGAGCGCGAGTACAGTTTGCAGGAAATTGCGATTATGACTCGCGCCGGTGCGGCCAGGTTGATCGGCCTGCAAGATCGCGGCGGCTTGAGTGCCGGTAACTGGGCGGATATTACCGTTTATACCGACAACGCCGACCGGCAGCTTATGTTTGAAAAGCCGGATTATGTGTTTAAGGACGGCGAGCTGGTAGTAGTTGACGGCAAGGTTGTTCATACCAAATGGGGTACGACTCATGTCGTTAAGCCTGACTTTGACGCATCGCTGGAAAAAGATTTGCAAAAATATTTTGACCGCTTCCTGACCATGAAGCTCGGTAATTTTAAAATCAGTGACGATGAAATAACAGAGGATGGGCGCGGCAGTCTGACGGTGCATCCGCTTAAAGGAGATGTGGCATGATCATCAATGGCGTAGCGATAGATGCAACCTTTGCAGAAGCTTTCCCAATGAAAGCAACGCGTGCAATCATCACCGCACAAAATGAAAAGTGGGCGATGATTTCAGCCCAAGCCATGACGGGCTTTGCCACTTCGGTGATTGCCTGTGGTTGTGAGGCTGGGATTGAGCGGGTTCTTGATTCTTCTGAAACCCCGGACGGACGTCCCGGCGTTTCCATCATGATTTTTGCGATGGGCGGCAAAGGCTTGGCCAAGCAGCTGGAAACCAGAGCAGGGCAGTGCGTATTAACATCGCCGACCTCAGCCTTGTTTGCGGGTATTGATGGCGGTACTCGGATAGCATTGGGTAAAAACCTGCGTTATTTTGGCGACGGTTTTCAGGTGTCCAAGCTGATCGACGGCAAGCGTTACTGGCGTATTCCGGTCATGGATGGCGAGTTTTTAACCGAGGCGACTACCGGTCAAGTCGATGCTGTCGGCGGCGGCAATTTTTTAGTGTTGGCCGAATCGCAACCGCAAGCCTTGGCCGCCTGCGAGGCGGCGATTGAAGAAATGCGTAAAATCCCCAATGTGATTATGCCTTTCCCTGGCGGCGTGGTGCGTTCGGGTTCCAAGGTCGGTTCAAAATATGCGGCTTTGGGCGCATCAACCAATGATGCTTTCTGCCCGACGCTAAAAGGCATGACCAAAACCGATCTTTCGCTGGAGATTGAATCGGTCATGGAAATCGTAATTGACGGTTTAACCAAAGAAGACATTGATAAAGCCATGCGTGTTGGTATTCAGGCGGTTTGTGATTTAGGTGCTGCGAATGGTATCAAACGCATTAGTGCGGGTAATTACGGTGGCAAGTTGGGACCGTTCCACTTTCACTTACAGGAGATTATGGCATGAGCGCTTTAACCTTTACGCTGAAACACCAACCGAACCAGCGTGTAGATATGTCGCCGCTGGTTTGTCAAAAACTGGCTGATTTGAAACTCGCTGAAATTGCCGCGATTACCTTGCAGAATGGCAAGCGTAAAATCCGGGTAGATGAAATATTCAGCATTGCCGGTACTGATGCGCAAAATATCGTGATAAAAAACAGCTTTGGCAAACTCGATTTTATCGGTAAGGAGCTGGAGGGCGGGCGTATAACAGTCGAAGGCGATGCGGGGGCTTATCTTGGTTTGGGCATGAAAGCAGGGGAGATTGAAGTGTCTGGCGATGTCGGTCTTTATGCTGCCTGCGAAATGAAAAAAGGTAAGCTAACTATTAACGGAAATGCCGGGGACTTTTTGGGCGCGGCTTTGCCGGGCAACAAAATGGGTATGAAAGGCGGAACCATTCTGGTGAAAGGTAATGTGGGCGAGCGTGCCGGTGACCATATGCGCCGCGGCAATATCCTGATTGAGGGTAATGCCGGTGATTATTGCGGCTCCAGAATGACAGCGGGCACCATTGCGGTAATGGGGCAGACCGGCAGGTATTTGGGTTTTGCGATGCGCCGGGGTACGTTATTGTTATGGAATCAACCGCAGGCATCGGCAAGATTTAATGATTGCGGTGCGCATACTTTGGCGTTTTTACCGATATTGTTTGCATCATTTAAAAAGCTTAATTCCAAATTTGCCGATAACTCGGCGGCCTTTAACCGGGTGCAGCGTTATGCCGGCGACATGTCGGAAATGGGGCGCGGCGAGGTTTTGGTTAAAATAAGCTGATCAATATATTAGGTTAGGGATGAACGAAAGCCTCAGTATAAAAGCTGGGGCTTTTTTATGGGTTCGCTAATATATCTTCAGTCTGTTTTTTCAAGGTTGTATTCAAATAGAGTTATGGTAACAAGATTAACAACAACTAATCATAGTCGGGATATTGCCGGGTTGAAGTATGTATACCCGGTACTTTCCAGGCGAGCAGGCGGCTTGTCTATCGGCATCAATTTTAATATTAATAACGCCTGTAACTGGCGTTGCATTTATTGTCAGGTGCCTGATTTAAAAATCGGCGCCGCGCCGGATTTGGACTTTCAGCTATTGGAAGACGAGCTGAGATTTTTTCTTGATGACGTGTTGAATGGCGATTTCTATCAGCGGTTTGAGGTTGATGAAGACAAGCGAATCATTAAGGATATTGCTATTTCCGGCAATGGAGAGCCGACCAGCTTAAAAGACTTCGATAAGGCTGTCGCTTTGATTGGGCGGGTAGCGACGGAAGCAGGGGTTTTGCCCCAGAGTAATTTTGTGTTGATTACTAACGGTAGTCTAGTGCATCGACCTAGCGTTCAGAATGGCCTGAAAAAATTAAAGGAATATGGCGGAGAAGTATGGTTTAAGTTGGATAGTGCTACGGAAGAGGGTAGGGCTTTAATGAATAATGCAGGGCAAAGTTGCCAGGCGAGCGTGAACAATCTGCTATTTTGTGCAAAGCTGTGTCCGACAAAACTACAAACATGTTTATTGGATTACGATAAACAAGGCTTGTCCCTGAAAGAAAAAGACGCATTTCTTGATTTGTTGAAGAGTATTAAAGCAAAGGGTTGTATGTTGAGAGGGGTGATGTTGTACACGATTGCGAGGCCGTCTCTTCAGCCGGAGTCGGGTCGACTGGAGAGATTACCGATAGAAACACTGAATGTATTTGCTGATGAAATCAGGCTTTTGGGCTTTGAGGTTTTGGTGTGTTGGTGAGCGATGTGTTAGCCTTTTATATCCAATAGCGATCCAATGGTTTCTTTGTCGGCTTCAAGTAATTTAACAGCGGCAGAAGTTTCAAGTTCAGCTTCTTTTAGGCTGAGCACCGGTTTGATGATGTCACTGGATCTGAACTCTAAGCTGCCGACTTCATCATTTTGTACGGGCAGCCTAGCTATCACTTGAGCTGCATCCGCTGATTTATGTTGAGCAGTATTGATTAGATTGACTGCGCTGCTAGCTGGTGTGATATTCATTTCGTACCCCTTATTCATTGAATTGGCGTCAAGCTAATACTACATCGATATGGGGAATATGCAAAGATTGGATTGTGATTTTAAAACAGAAGTGCGAATAACAAAGCATTTTTTTAAACGATGAACGATTATATGCAAGTGGTCTTTTTGAATTTATAACTTGTTATGCTTGTATAATTATGGATATAATTACAAGTTCATTTAAAGTGCGAATGTGGCGGAATTGGTAGACGCGCTGGATTTAGGTTCCAGTAGGTTATCCTGTGAGAGTTCGAGTCTCTCCATTCGCACCACCCAATTCATAATTAAGAGTTAGCGATTCATCGTTAACTCTTCAGTTCTTTTGAGCCGTTTACCGGTATTCTATAAAAATTCTTATTTAAATTTATTTGAGGTAAAGAAATGCAAGTTTCTGTCGAAAAGACATCAGAATTAAGCAGGAAAATGACTGTTTGCGTGCCTGAAGAGGTTGTTCAGGAAAAAATGGCGGCACGTTTAAAGTCGTTAGCGCGCGAAGTTAAAGTTGATGGCTTTCGTCCGGGTAAAGTACCCCAGCATGTCATTAAGAAAATGTATGGAGATCGGGTTCGCGGTGAAATCGCGGGGGATTTGGTTGAAACTACTTATTTTGAAGCATTGAAGGAACAGGATTTAAGACCCGCCGGCTATCCGCATATTCATTCATCAGATGAAGCCGAAGGTTTCAAATATACCGCTGAGTTTGAGGTCTATCCTGAAATATCACTGGAAGGCGTTGAGCAAATTGAAGTGTCGCGTCCCGTTGCTACCGTTCAGGATGTTGATGTTGACGGCATGATTGAAAAGCTAAGAGCGCAAAAGAAAAGTTGGACTATTGTTGAGCGCGCATCTCAGGAACATGATCGGGTGACGATTAGTTTTTCAGGCGCTTCCGAAGGCGAAAACTTTACGGACGGAAAAGTAGAAAACTATCAGGTTGAAATTGGCGCGAAACAAATGATTCCGGGCTTTGAAGAAAACCTGATTGGTCTCAATGCGGGTGCTAGTAAAACCTTTGAAGTGCCTTTTCCAGATGAATATGGGAATGAAAAGCTAGCGGGTAAAATGGCTGAGTTTGAGGTTGACGTCGTCAGTGTTGAAGAACCTGTGCTGCCGGAAATCGATGATGCTTTTATCAAGGCGTACGGTATTGACGGTTCGGTGGATGCGTTCCGTGAAGACATTAAAAGTAATCTGGAAAGCGAGCTCGAACAGGCATTGCGTGGCAAGCTGAAAAATGCAGTGATGAATGCGCTATATGAAAAAATTCAGATTGCCGTTCCCAATACATTGGTCGATCAGGAAGTCGAAAGTATGATGAAACCGTACATAGAGACTGCCAAAAGACAGAAAATGAAGCTGGAAGATTTGAAGCTGCCCAGGGATGCATTTGAAGATCAGGCAAAGCGCCGTGTGGCGTTAGGTTTAATCTTGAGCGAAATTATTCATAAAAACGATATTAAAGTGGACGATAATAAAGTACGCTCTACTATTGAAGACATGGCGAAAAGCTACGAACGCCCTGGCGATGTTGTTGAGTGGTATTATTCCGACGAAAGCCGATTGAACGATGTTCGGCAGATGGTTTTGGAAAACCAAACTATCGACTGGCTGGTTGCGCGAGCAAAAGTGTCTGATGAAGCTATAAATTTTACTGATGCGATGAGCAAACAAGGGTAAGGAGTTCAGATGTATAACCAGTACGCAAGAAATCAAATGACGGCACCTGAAGCAGCAGGTGGTTTGGTCCCTATCGTGATTGAGCAAACTGCTCGAGGTGAGCGTTCTTTCGATATTTATTCAAGATTATTAAAAGAGCGGGTGATTTTTTTGGTAGGGCAGGTTGAAGATTATTCCGCTAATCTGATTGTTGCCCAGTTGCTTTTTCTGGAATCGGAAAATCCTGATAAAGATATTCATTTATATATCAATTCACCCGGAGGCTCAGTAACCGCAGGTATGTCAATTTATGACACCATGCAGTTTATTAAGCCTGATGTCAGTACCATGTGCATTGGTCAGGCTGCGAGCATGGGGGCATTGCTGCTGGCCGGCGGAGCAAAAGGCAAGCGTTATTGTTTGCCTCACTCAAGGATGATGATTCATCAGCCGTTAGGCGGTTATCAGGGGCAGGCTTCTGATATTGATATTCATGCCAGAGAAATTCTGTTGATCAGGGAAAAGCTGAATAAAATTCTTTCAGATCATACAGGCCAGCCGATGGAAAAGGTTCAGCAAGACACTGACAGAGATAATTTCTTAAGTGCAAACGATGCTGTTAGCTATGGTCTTATTGATCAGGTGCTGTTGAGTCGAGCAACTGTTGCTGATAAATAACGGTTGGTATTTTTTTGTATTTCGATATATTCTTTGCCCAATCGAAAGTAAAAACATCATCTCTGGGTGTTTGCGGGAGTCCAATTTATGAGTAATGACAAAAACAGCAAAGATGACGATAAACTGCTTTATTGTTCTTTTTGCGGTAAAAGTCAGCATGAGGTCAGAAAGCTTATTGCAGGACCATCAGTTTATGTCTGTGATGAATGCGTAGATCTTTGTAATGATATTATAAAAGACGAATTACAGGATGATTCTTCTTCTTTTGGTGGCGGTGAGTTGCCCAAGCCGAAAGAGATAAAAGAAGAGCTTGATAGTTATGTTATCGGGCAGGAAAATGCGAAAAAGATTTTGGCTGTGGCTGTTTATAATCACTATAAGCGCCTGCGCAGTAAGTCTAAAAAAGATACTGTTGAGTTAGCCAAAAGCAATATTTTGCTGATCGGTCCTACCGGCTCAGGAAAAACCTTGCTAGCTGAGACTTTGGCCCGTTTGCTGGATGTACCTTTCACCATCGCTGATGCAACTACGTTGACAGAGGCTGGTTATGTGGGTGAGGATGTAGAGAACATCATTCAGAAAATTCTACAAAAATGTGATTATGATGTAGAGAAGGCTGAAAGCGGTATCGTTTATATTGATGAAATCGACAAGATTTCCAGAAAATCCGACAACCCGTCAATTACCCGTGATGTTTCGGGCGAAGGTGTTCAGCAGGCTTTATTGAAGCTGATTGAAGGGACTATTGCTTCGGTTCCTCCTCAAGGTGGACGCAAGCACCCTCAACAGGAGTTTTTGCAAGTTAATACGGCTAATATCTTGTTCATAGTCGGAGGTGCTTTTGCCGGTTTGGATCGGGTTATTAAAGACCGCTCGGAAAAAGGTGGGATCGGTTTCTCTGCCGAAATAAAAACCAAAGACGAATCTAAGAATATTGGACAACTCTTTGCCGAAGTCGAGGCTGAAGATCTGATTAAATACGGATTGATTCCTGAGTTTGTCGGTCGTCTTCCGGTTATTGCTACATTAGAAGAGCTGGATGAAAAAGCGCTGGTGCAGATATTGACCGAGCCTAAAAATGCGTTGATTAAGCAATATAAGCATTTGTTCGAGATGGAGGGCGCTGAACTGGAATTTCGAGATGATTCCTTAACCGCAATTGCTCGTAAAGCGATGGAAAGAAAAACAGGCGCGAGAGGATTAAGGACAATTGTTGAAAATGTTTTGCTGAACACCATGTATGAGTTGCCGTCTGCGGACAATATTTGCAAAGTGGTTGTTGACGGTAGTGTTATTTTGGGTGAGTCAGAGCCTATTCTGGTTTATGAAACAGAAAAGAAAAAGGCCTCTGCTGAATCTTAAAATTTATTCCTGGATCATATAAAAAGGGAGCTTTTATTTTTTAAAGCTCCCTTTTTTTATGCTCTGGACAATCAAAGATACAATTTTGAGTCTGATTCCTTGCTATTTTAATTAACGTCCCCATAATCTTATTTTCCAAGAAAATTGTTATAAGGTTCCATTTATGGAAACGCACAAAATGACAGAGATACAACAAATAAATGTACTGATTCCGGTTTTGCCGCTCAGAGATGTAGTGGTTTATCCGCATATGGTAATTCCCTTGTTTGTCGGCAGGGAGCGATCGATTGATGCTTTAGATGCAGCGATGAAGGACAATAAACAGATTTTATTGGTCGCGCAAAAAGAAGCGGAAGTTGATGAACCGGATATTGCTGACCTTTATGAGGTGGGTACTCTAGCTAACATTCTGCAGATGCTGAAATTGCCTGATGGAACGGTCAAGGTTTTGGTTGAAGGGATTCAGCGCAGCAAAGTGTTGCGCTATGAAGAAACGGGAAGCTATTTTTCTGCCGTGGTAACAGAAATTCACGATGTTTTAAAGTTGACCGAGCAAGAGCAGGATGTATTGCAGCGAACGGTCATTAATTCATTTGATCAATACGTTAAACTGAATAACAAGATTCCGCCGGAAGTTTTGAACTCGCTGTCGGGTATTGACGACCCAAGTCGACTTGCCGATACGATGGCGGCTCATATGACTTTAAAGGTTCATGAAAAGCAGGCTATTCTTGAAACGGCAGATATTGAAAAGCGTCTTGAAAATTTAATGACGTTAATGGAAGGGGAGGTCGACCTTCTTGAGATGGAAAAAAGAATCCGCGTGCGGGTCAAGCAGCAAATGGAGAAAAATCAAAGGGAATACTATCTGAATGAACAAATGAAGGCGATTCAAAAAGAATTGGGGGATATGGATGATGTGCCCAATGAAATTGAAGAGCTGGCTAAGAAAATTGAAAGCGCCGGCATGTCAAAAGAGGCCAAAACCAAGGCGGATGCAGAGCTTAACAAGCTTAAGCAGATGTCGCCTATGTCAGCGGAAGCAACCGTGGTGCGCAATTATATTGACTGGATGGTCAATGTGCCCTGGAAGAAGAAAACCAAAGTACGGCATGATTTAAAGCTTGCAGAGCAGGTTTTGGAGGCAGAGCATTATGGTTTGGATAAGGTTAAGGAGCGCATTCTTGAGTATCTTGCCGTTCAGCAACGGGTGAAGCAGCTCAAAGGGCCGATTTTGTGCTTGGTAGGGCCTCCGGGCGTAGGTAAAACCTCGCTGGGCGAGTCCATTGCCAGAGCAACTAACCGTAGCTATGTGCGCATGGCTTTGGGGGGCGTGCGTGATGAGGCGGAAATTCGCGGGCATCGCCGAACTTATATCGGTTCTATGCCGGGCAAGATTTTGCAGAATCTGGCTAAAGTGAAAACGCGCAATCCAATGTTTTTGCTCGATGAAATCGACAAAATGGCGGCCGATTTTAGAGGGGACCCTGCGTCGGCTTTATTGGAAGTACTGGATCCCGAGCAGAATCATACTTTTTCAGATCATTATCTGGAGGTGGATTTTGATTTGTCTGATGTGATGTTTGTTGCGACGGCCAATACTATGAATATTCCTCCGGCATTGCTGGATAGAATGGAAGTTATACGCATCGCCGGCTATACGGAAGACGAAAAAATCAATATCGCAATTCGGTATTTGATTCCAAAACAAGTGAAAAATAACGGTCTTAAAGAGCGGGAAATGCAGATCACGGAAGACGCTGTCAGGGATATGATTCGTTATTATTCTCGGGAAGCGGGTGTCCGGAGTCTTGAGCGTGAAATTTCGAAAATTTGTCGTAAAGTCGTTAAAGATTTGTTGTTGAAGCCGAGAAAAACCAAAATTATAGTTAATTCTGAAAACTTGGATAAATATTTGGGGGTTAAGCGTTTTCATTACGGCCTTGCTGAAGAGAAAGATCAGGTTGGACAGGTTACCGGTTTGGCCTGGACGGAAGTGGGTGGGGAATTATTAACTATTGAGACGGCGGTAATTCCGGGAAAAGGCAAGCATTCGGCAACGGGTAAGCTTGGCGATGTGATGAAAGAGTCAATTGAAGCTGCGATGACAGTGGTCAGAAGTCGGTCCGAAATCCTGGGCATTGATAATGAGCTGTTCCAGAAGAATGATATACATATCCACGTGCCCGAAGGTGCGACGCCAAAAGATGGCCCGAGTGCTGGCGTCGGGATGTGTACAGCCATTATCTCCGCCTTGACCAAGATACCTGTTCGAGCTTGTGTAGCTATGACCGGTGAAATTACCTTACGAGGTGAAGTGCTGCCTATCGGGGGCTTGAAAGAAAAGCTTCTGGCGGCTCATCGCGGTGGAATAACAACGGTTTTAATTCCTGCCGAGAATGAAAAAGATCTGGCGGAGATACCGGAAAATATCAAGCAAAACCTGGAGATAAAGCCCGTTCATTGGATAGATGAAGTGTTGGAAGTCGCTTTGCAATATATGCCGGTTCCCGTTGAAAAAATGGGCGTCGAAGAACAAGGAAAAAATGAAGCTGAGGCGGTTAAAGTAATAAAACAAGGTCTAACCGCTCATTAATCAGTTTGCGGTTTTGTCGGGAAAGTTGGCAAAACCGCAAAAATCATGGCTTCCGGGGTGGTTAGTGCTTGACACTGCGTAAGTGCAGTTGTTATAAATACAGGTGTTTCTTGTGTCGCTGACGATGGGATGTAAGAATTATCACGCTGGTCTTCTATAATATAACTTTAAAAATGACTTCCTAAGGGGGAATAATGAATAAATCGGAACTTATTGACGCTATAGCAGAATCTGCTGAATTAACTAAAGCGGACGCGGGTCGTGCATTGGATGGCTTTATTGGTGCAGTTACAAAAGCATTGAGCAGCGGTGATTCGGTCGCTTTAGTTGGATTTGGAACCTATGCCGTAAAAGAAAGAGCGGAACGTAAAGGACGCAATCCACAGACTGGAGCTGAGATTACTATTAAAGCTGCAAAAATTCCTTCATTTAAAGCTGGTAAATCTTTAAAAGATGCTGTAAACTAGGATTTCTTTAGTCGGGTGCTTAGCTCAGCCGGGAGAGCATCGCCCTTACAAGGCGAGGGTCGGGGGTTCGAACCCCTCAGCACCCACCAGACTTTGGAGTGGTAGTTCAGTTGGTTAGAATACCGGCCTGTCACGCCGGTGGTCGCGGGTTCGAGCCCCGTCCACTCCGCCAAAATCAAAAAGCTCCGGATCGATTGGTTCGGGGCTTTTTTTTTGATTAAAATTTAAGTTGTTTCTTTAGGACAGAGCTATGCTGACAAAGATTAGAGAAAAAGCACAAGGTGCTTTTGCATGGGGTATTTTGATAATAATTTGTGTGCCTTTTGCTTTATGGGGTATTCAGAATTATCTGGATACCGGCGAAGAAGCCCCCGTCGCTTCCGTAGGCGATAAGGATTTTTTTCAGCGCGATGTTAACAAGGCTTATGAGCAATATAGCCAGAATCTTCAAGGAATGACGATTGACGAGCAAACTTTGAAGGCGCAAGCGCTAGAGAAATTGATAAAGGATGAGGTTTTATTGCAGTATGTGCATGCCAATGGTCTTGTTACAACGGATGATGCCGCGCGTGAATTTATACAGTCCCTGCCTTATTTTCAGGTAGACGGTAAGTTCGATGACAAGCGGTATAAGACAATGCTTAATTTACAAAAAATGTCCTCCGGGGAGTTTGTAAACAGAATCAAGAATGCGCTGATCATGGAACAGTTTCAGCGTAGTATTATAGATAGCAGTTTTGCAACGAAATACGATGTTGAAAGTTTTTTCAAAATCCAGAATCAACAGCGCGATGTGGATTACGTCACCGTTGCGGTACAAAAGTTGGCAGAACAGCCCTCAGAGGAAGAAATAGCGGCCTATTATCAGCAGCATCAGGATTTGTATCAAACGCCTGAGCAGGTTTCTGTAGAGTACATAGAATTATCGCTTGAAGATATAGCCAAGACTATAGCGGTAACCGATGACAAGTTGAAAGCCTTCTATGAAGAGCAAAAAGATCAATACACCACTCCCGAGAGAAGAAAAATAAGCCATATCCTGTTTGCAATTAATGATAAGGTCGACGAAAAGACCGCGTTGGAAAAAGCCTTAAAAGCGCAAAAAGAATTGGCAAATAAAGACTTCGCAGCTGTTGCGGCGGAAGTTTCCGATGATAAATTAACCGCTAAAACAGGCGGAGATTTAGGCCTGTTTAATGCCGGCGTCATGGAGAAATCGTTTGAAGATGCGGCAAGCGCTTTAAAGCTGGGTGAAGTATCGAATCCCGTGAAATCGGCATTCGGTTATCACTTGATTAAAGTAACCGAGTTAGTGCCGGGAGAGATCAAACCATTCGAGTCAATTAAAAATGAAGTCACCAAGGCTTATCAGAAAGCCCAGGCAGAAAACGCGTTTTATGAGGCGGGTGAAACTTTAACCGAAATGAGTTATGAAAACCCCGACAACCTGAAAACAGTGGCAGATGCTTTAGGTGTCACCATTAAGAAATCAGCGGTGTTCACTAAAGATAAAGGTGACAGCATTGCAGCTGACGAAAAAATTCGTAACGCTGCCTTTACCGAAGAAGTTCTGCAAGGTAACAACAGTACCCCCATAGAATTGGGAACCGATCGCCTGGTTGTATTGCGAATGTTGGAGCACAAGCCAGCTGCGGCGCGAGAGCTAAACGATGTTAAGAAGGACATAGTCGCTGTATTGTTGTCTGATAAAGCCAAGCAACAGGCTATTGAAACATCTAAAAAGATCAAGACTAGATTACAGGCAGGCGAGTCCATTCAAACTGTTGCGGCTGAAAATAAATTGCAAGCAAAGACAGTTGCAGGATTAACGCGGAGCAAGGAAGATGTGCCGTTGCCGTTGAGTCAGGCGATTTTCAAGGCGGCTAAACCTGTTGGCGGCAAGCCGACTGTCTTTATTGCCGAATTGCCCGCTGGCGAACAAGTGGTGGTGAGTCTGTCAAAAGTAAAAGACGGCGTGATGACTGAGGATGACAAGAAGCAAATGGAACTGGCGACCAAGAATATCGCCAAAGCTTTCGGTCAGACTGAATTCAATGCGTTGATAAACAGTTTGCAGGCAGAAGCCGATATATCGGTGAAGGCGCCTAAGTAAAACTGCTGGACCGGAAATAAAAAAGGGAGCTTAAAGCTCCCTTTTTTTTGTGTCAAAATTATTGCTTTAAGATGCCGCTAAACCGGCAATGTTATAGCCGCAATCGACAAAAGTGATTTCGCCGGTAATGCCCGAAGCCAGATCGGAACACATAAATGCCGCCGCATTGCCGACTTCTTCAATGGTTACGTTTTTCTTCAGCGGTGCCGTATCGGCCGCTTTGTTGAGCATGGATTTAAAGTCGTTAATACCCGATGCGGCAAGCGTTCTGATAGGACCTGCGGAAATCGCATTAACGCGCGTACCTTCCGCGCCCAAGGCCACAGCCATATAGCGGACATTGGCTTCCAGGCTGGCTTTAGCGACACCCATGACATTGTAGTTAGGAATCGCCCGGTCGGCGCCTAAATAAGTCAGGGTTAAAAGAGAACCGTTACGGCCTTGCATCATCGCGCGTCCGGCTTTTGCCAGAGCGGTAAAGCTGTAGGAGCTGATGTCATGGGCAATCTGAAAGTTTTCGCGGGTGGTGACATCAACATAGTCGCCATTCAGTGCGTCGCGGGGCGCGTAAGCGACCGAATGCACGATACAATCCAAGCCGTCCCAGTGTTCGCCCAGCTTGTTAAATACCGTGTCGATATGCTCATCAATGCTGACATCGCATTCAATGGTAATGTTGGAATTACATTGCCCAGCCATTTCTTCGACGCGACTTTGCAGCTTTTCATTTTGAAAGGTAAAGGCTAATTCAGCGCCTTCGCGGTGCATGGCTTGAGCAATGCCCCATGCAATTGAACGGTTACTGGCTAAACCCACAATCAAGACTCGTTTGCCCTGCATAAAACCCATTATCATCTCCCAATGTTTTTGTTGTTACAATAGAGTTTCAAGTATCTATGACCCTTTTATTGATGTCCAGTCTTTTGTCTATGAAGATGCAAACCTGCAAAGCTCGCGTATTAGTTCTGATGTTGTCGGTCATGTTTTGGGTGGCCTCGTATTCGTGCGCGGCGTGGGCATCAGCGCAACTGAACAACCCCTATGCCGAAGACGAGGGAGAACAGGCGGTTTTGTACGAATCCTTTTCAGAGCGGCCCAAGCATATGGATCCGGCTGTAGCTTACAGTTCCAACGAATATGCCTTTATCGCGCAGATCTACGAGCCGCCGTTTCAATATCATTACCTGAAAAGGCCTTATCAAGTGGTACCGCTAACCGCTACCCGCATGCCTGATGTTATTTATCTGAACCAGAAAGGCGACAAACTGGAGCAGGGCGCAAATGACAACGACATTGCATTTACTGATTATATGATTGAAATCCAGCATGGTATCCGCTACCAACCACACCCCGCGCTGGCTACAAACACTCAGGGCGATTATGAATATCATCAGTTAAGCACAGCGCAAATCGAGGCCGCTACGTCGTTGAATGATTTTAATGTCACTGGCTCGCGTGAACTCACCGCCGAAGATTATGTGTACCAGATCAAGCGTCTGGCGCATCCCAAAATTCAGTCGCCGATAGCCGAAATCATGAAAAACTATATTGTCGGCTTTGACAGTTTTTCCAGACAGGTCAAAGATAAGCCCAAGACGGCGATTAGAAATTTGCCGATAGCCGGTGCAACAGCACTAAGCCGTTATCAATACCGGATTCGCATTAAAGGTAAATATCCGCAATTTATCTATTGGTTAGCCATGCCGTTTTTCTCGCCGATGCCGTGGGAAGCCGATGTGTTTTACGACCAGGCGGGACTTGCCGACAAAAACATTACGCTGGACTGGTTTCCGATAGGTACCGGGCCTTACCTGATGGCGGAGAATAACCCGAACCGGCGCATGATCCTTTTAAAAAACCCGCTGTTTCATCTCGAAACCTATCCGGACGAAGGCGAGCCGGAAGACAAACAAAAAGGCCTGCTGACTGATGCCGGAAAACAACTGCCGTTTATCGATAAAGTGGTTTTCATGCTGGAAAAAGAAACCATTCCCTATTGGACTAAATTTCTGCAAGGCTATTACGATGCGTCGGGTATTGCCTCGGACAGTTTCGATCAGGCCATACAATTTACCGGCAGCGGTGGCGTGGCGCTGACGCCGACCCTGCTGGAAAAAGGCATCCAGTTGCAAACTTCGGTGACCACTTCCAGTTTTTACATGGGCTTTAATATGCTTGATTCCACCGTCGGCGGTGCGACCGAACAGGCCAGAAAGTTGCGGCAGGCTATTGCTATCGCGGTTGATTATGAAGAGTTTATCTCTATTTTCATGAATGGTCGCGGCGTGGCGGCGCAAGGCGTTTTACCGCCCGGCATCTACGGGTTTGCGGAGTCTAAAGAAGGTATTAATCCTTATATTTACGATTGGCTGGATGGCAAAGCTTCCGCTCCTGCTCACGCCCCTTACCTACGTCCTGTAGGCAAGGCGCAGCGCAAAAAAATCGATGCCGCGCGGCAACTGATGGCCGAAGCCGGTTATGCCGGCGGCATAGACCCCAAAACCAAAGAAGCCCTAATTTTGTATTTCGATACCACCGCCACCAGTGTTGACGATCGCCCCAGAATGAACTGGTATCGCAAGCAATTTGAAAAGCTGGGCATAAAACTGGTGATACGCGCCACCGACTACAACCGTTTCCAGGAAAAAATGCGCACCGGTAACGCCCAGCTCTTTGTGTGGGGCTGGAATGCCGATTATCCCGACCCCGAAAACTTCTTTTTCCTGCTGTACGGCGCAAATTCCAAGGTGCAATACGGTGGCGAAAATGCCGCCAATTACCATAACCCCGAATTCGACCGTTTATTCGAGCAAATGCGCAACATGGATAACAGCGAGCAACGCTACCGGATTATTCAACAACTCCAGGAAATAGGGCGTCATGACGCGCCGTGGATTTTCGGCTTTCATCCGAAGAATTTTGCGTTGTTTCACAGCTGGTACAAAAACCTTAAGCCGAATCTGATGGCGAATAACCAGCTTAAATATACCCGCATCGATACGGCCGCCCGTGCCGAAAAAAGGCAGCAATGGAACGAGCCGGTGTTTTGGCCTTTGGTGCTGGGCGGCGTGGTATTTGTACTGATGTTGATTCCGGCGGTTAATGCCTACCGCCGACGCGTTAAGGAAACCAAGCTATGACCCAATATATTATCCGGCGACTTTTATACAGCCTGCCATTGTTGATGGGCGTCAATATCTTAACGTTCGTCCTGTTCTTCGTCGTCAACAGCCCGGGCGATATGGCGCGGATGCAGCTGGGGCAAAAGCACGTTACCGAGCAATCCATCGCCAACTGGAAACAGCAACACGGCTACGATGTGCCGCTGCTCTGGAATTCTGACGCGCAAGGCGAGAAAAAAATAACCGACACCATTTTTTATCAAAAATCGGTCGGCTTGTTTTTGTTTCGTTTCGGCGTGTCCGATAGCGGCCGGAATATCGGTGCGGATATTAAAGAACGCGCCTGGCCAAGTCTTGCCGTGGCGTTGCCGACGTTGATTGTCGGCCTGCTGGTGAATATTTGTTTTGCGCTGCTAATGGTATTGTTCCGCAACAGTTATCTGGAGCATGCAGGCATCGTGTTGTGCGTGATTTTGATGTCGATTTCCTCGCTGTTTTACATCATTGGCGGGCAGTTTTTCATCGGCAAGATATTAAGGCTGGTGCCCATTTCCGGCTATGACGACGGCATTGCGGCGATCAAATTCCTGATCTTGCCGGTGCTGATCGGCGTGTTTTCAGGCATAGGTTCAGGCGCACGCTGGTACCGGACCTTGTTTTTGGAAGAAGTCGAAAAAGACTATGTGCGCACCGCAAGAGCCAAGGGCCTGTCAGAAACACAAACTCTGTTCCAGCATGTGTTGCCCAATGCGATGATTCCCATTTTGACCGGCGTTGTGGTGGTGTTGCCGCTGTTATTCATGGGCAGCTTAATCATGGAATCGTTTTTCAGCATTCCCGGTTTAGGCAGTTACACCATAGACGCGATCAACAGCCAGGATTTCGCTATTGTTCGCGCGATGGTTTTTCTGGGTTCGGTGTTATATGTGATCGGGCTGCTGTTGACCGATATTTCCTACACCCTGGTTGACCCACGCGTGAGGTTATCGTAATGGTGGTGTTATGGACAGACGCGCTGATCTATTTGCTGATTGTTGTGATGCTGGCACTGGGCTTGTACCTGCGCGGCAAAGAACACATCAAGCGCCCGTTGCAACAAATAGGCAGCAGTAAAATCGGCATGATATCGCTGGTGGTGCTGCTGTTTTTTGTGCTGATCGGCTTGCTCGATTCCGTGCATTTTAAGCCTGCCGATGACAAGAAAAACGAGATTATCAGCCTGTTGGACGATTGGGCGACGCCGCTGCGGGAGCATGGCGAAAAAACCTATTCCGCGCCTTTTGCGACCATGCTGTATAGCAAGGAAATGATGATGTTGGCAGACGGTTCCATGCAATGGGATTATCCGCGCCTGGAGTTCGGCGGCAGTCATTTGGATGATCCTGAAACGCAGCGTATTCGCGATATTCTGCAAAAAGGATTTTATGGCTTGGCTCAAGGCGTAGGTTTGACGGGATTATTTATGACGCTCTATCTCTGTATTCCCACGCTCCGGCGTGGGAATACAGTCCGTGTCGCTCCAGCGGCAGGAGCGGTGGTGAACCCGAGCACCAAAGCCGTCTGGTTAGTCCTGTTTATTATCGTGCCGCTCGCCACGACCCTGATCCACCTGTCCGCCTACTACCACGTGTTCGGCACCGACAAAGTCGGCGAAGACGTCTTTTATCAAGCGGTAAAGAGCATCCGCACCGGCTTGGTCATCGGTACCTTAACCACGTTAATCATGCTGCCGATGGCGATTATTTTCGGCATCCTGGCCGGATTTTTTCGCGGCTGGGTGGACGACGTCATCCAATACGTCTACACCACGCTCAATTCCATTCCCGGCGTGTTGCTGATCGCCGCCTCCATCCTGATGGTGCAAGTGTACATGGCCAATCACGAAGCGGCTTTTACCAGCGTCATCGTCAGGGCCGATATGCGCTTGCTGTTCCTATGCATGATCCTCGGCGTGACCAGCTGGACAGGCTTATGCCGGTTGCTTCGGGCGGAAACCCTCAAGCTCAGGGAAATGGAATACGTTCAGGCCGCCTCTGCGTTGGGCGTCAAGCAAGGCGCGATTTTGTTGCGCCACATTCTGCCCAATGTGATGCACATCGTGTTGATCTCCGTGGTGCTGGATTTCAGTTCGCTGGTGCTGGCCGAAGCGGTATTGTCCTACATCAATATCGGCGTCGATCCGACCAGCTACAGTTGGGGCAATATGATTAACGGTGCGCGGCTGGAAATGGCGCGCGAGCCTATCGTGTGGTGGTCGCTGACGGCCGCCTTTGTGTTTATGTTCGCGTTGGTGCTGGCAGCCAATCTGTTTGCCGACGTGGTGCAGGATGCGTTCGATCCGAGACGGAGCGGTAATGAATAATCCGATATTGGCTGTTGAGCGTCTTAGCATCACCTTCAACCACCGGCAGACGGTGGTCGACGACATCAGTTTTGAAATCCATGCAGGCGAAACCTTTGCATTGGTCGGGGAATCCGGTTCCGGCAAATCGATCACAGCCTTGTCGGTGCTCAGATTGTTGCCTAATAATGCACGGCTTAATGCCGAAGCGATCAACCTGCACGGCGATGATTTACTGAAGCGTTCGGAATTCGAGTTGTGCAAAATTCGCGGTCGACGCATCGGTTTTATTTTCCAAGACCCGATGTCTTCGCTGAACCCGGTGATGACCATCGGCAGTCAAATCGAGGAGGTCATCAAACTGCATTTCGACTTACCCAGAGACGCGATACAACAAAGGGTGCTGGAACTATTACAGCAAGTCGAACTGCCCCAAGCCCCGCAGCGCATTAAGGACTATCCGCACCAGCTTTCCGGCGGCCAGCGGCAGCGGGTGATGATCGCCATTGCACTGGCGGGCAAGCCGGATTTGCTCATCGCCGATGAGCCGACCACGTCCCTGGACGTGACTATCCAGGCGCAAATCCTGGCGTTGCTGAAAAACATCCAGCAGCAAACCGGCATGGCGTTGTGGCTGATTAGTCATGACTTGGCGCTGGTGTCCAGTATCGCCGACCGGGTTGCAGTCATGCAGCAGGGCAAAATCGTCGAAACCGGCGCGACCGCCGAGTTCTTCAACCAGCCCAAACATCCTTACACCCGCAAGTTGCTGAACGCGTTGCCGTCGATGCAGAACTGCTTAGCGCACAGCACAGAGGAAAAGCCGCCGCTGCTGCAAGTCAGCGACTTTTATTGTCATTACCCGATCCGTAAAGGCATTTTTAAGCGAATCGTCGATTATGTGCGGGCGGTTGACGGCGTCAGTTTCGACATCCAGCAAGGCAAAACGCTGGCCTTGGTCGGCGAGTCCGGCTGCGGCAAAACCACGCTGGGCAAGAGTTTGCTAAACTTGATACCCGGCAGCGGTCGGGTCGTCATCAACGGCGTCGAGTTGAATGGCTTGACCGGCGAAGCCTTGCGGCGGCAACGCGCCAATATCCAGATCGTATTCCAAGATCCGTTTTCATCAATGAACCCGCGCATGCTGGTCGGCGACATCATCGCCGAAGGCATCAGGGCCTTGCATCCCGAGGTGAGCGCCGAGCAGCGCAAGGCCAGAGTCCGGCAACTGTTGCAGCAAGTCGATTTGCCCGAAGATTCGGCGCTACGTTATCCGCATGAGTTTTCCGGCGGCCAGCGCCAGCGCATCTGCATTGCCCGCGCCCTGGCGGTCGATCCCAAACTGATCGTCTGCGACGAACCGACCAGCGCCTTGGACGTATCGGTACAGGCGCAGATTATCCAGTTGCTCAAAACTTTGCAGAAGGAAAAAGGCGTCAGCTATTTGTTCATCACCCATGATCTTGCCGTCGTCGCCGAAATAGCCGATGACGTTGCTGTCATGTACCAAGGCAAGATCATAGAGCAAGGCGGCGTGGCCGAGGTTTTGACTCAGCCCAAACACGCCTATACCAAAAAGCTGCTGGCGGCAGTGCCGGTTTTGAAAATGGATCATTGAGAGTAAAACATGATCGGGTTCGCGGCAAAGGTTTAACATTCAAAGCTGCGTTCAGGTAATAAAGACAGTATAACTTCTTAACTTTGTGGATAAACTTATGAAAAAACAAATTCTGCTTGCGGCAACAATGGTGCTCGGCACCTTAGCCTTTACGGCGTCAGCCGAAGAGATCGGCGATGTAACCACGACATTTAAACTGCTGGGAGCCAATCACAAGATTGTGGTTGAAGCCTTCGACGACCCGGATGTTCCGGGTGTTGCCTGTCATATATCACGCGCTAAAACAGGCGGAATGAAAGGCGCGGTAGGCCTGGCTGAAGATCCGACAGAAGCGTCAATTGCCTGTCGGCAAATAGGCGCAATCGATCCGAGCAAACTGGATAAATTAAAAAATGGCGATGTGGTGTTTAAAGAGAGCCTGTCGTTGGTTTTTAAGACCCTGCAAGTGGTGCGTTTCTATGACAAAAAACGCAATGTCCTAGTCTATCTGGCTTACAGCGATAAGGTGATTGAAGGCTCCCCGAAGAACTCTATTTCATCGGTGCCGGTTATGAAGTGGGATTAGCAACGCTTTGGACATCGGGCATTTGTTTGTATACGGATGTTACGATAAAAATACAAAAATAAATGCAATAGAATAACTCAGGTTGCCGAAAAACACGGGGTCTTGCAAAAATCTTTTAAAGATTTCAATCAGTATGGCGCCTCCCAGAAGATAAACAGGGAATACATAAACAGTGGTCAAATGTCCCATATCTCCAGGCAGATAATAAAATATGAAGGTGTTAAGGAAAAATTTGCTGGAAATATTGACGAATATTTCCAGTAACAACGCCTCTACAGAGATTACAGCAGCAAAAATATAGGCTTCATATTTAAGGTTAAGGGACTGAATCTTGTTCTGAACGAAATAAAGATGATAACCATAGAGTGACCACTGAAAAAACGCAAAAATCGAGGTATCGCCATTGTGTACGGGTGTCACCTGATATATCCAAAGAGAGGAGTCGAAAACGGCCCTACAGAAGCTATTGATAGCCACCTCGCTAATGCATCCTATCAGGGCGAGTGTTCCTGAATACATGTAGACTTCTTTGATTCTTATCTGCGTTGAGCTATTGATGAGAGCAAAGCCTGCGAAATAAATAACTGCAACCAAATACAAGAAAAAAATGATGAGGCTTGTAACCATAAGGGAATTCTCTAAACTGAATTGGGGCATGTTGCCCTGTTCGAAACGTAAGACGTGGGTTAAGGCGTGTAGCCATTTAGCTCGGACATTGCTGGAGCGTTAAGGGCGGAGTTGCAAGCCCCGTTCTATTGGGATGTTCCATCAAAATAAGTGGGTGCAGAGTAAATTAGATGGCTATCGTTAAGTTCATGTAGGGTATGCCGAGTTTGCTTTCGGTCTTAAATGGCTGCCATAAACGACCAATCAATACTCAAATCCGGGAACCGTTGCACAGGGGTAGCTTCTTCATCCATGCCGAACACACCGGGCTGGCCGTACCGTCCTTGTTCGTCCAGCGTATACACCAAAAGCCAACGATCTTCCGGATGAATAATCCAATATTCCTGCACCCCATGCAGTTGGTAAAGGCCGCGTTTGGTGTTCATGTCTTTGAGCGCGGTGGAAGGTGAAAGCACTTCGACAATCCAATCCGGTGCGCCACGGCAGCCTTGCTTGTCCAGCTTGGCCTGATCGCAAATGACGCTCAGGTCGGGTTGTACCACGGTTTCCACATTGGCGTCGGCTTCATCCTTGCGAGGCAGGCGTACCTCGAAGGGGGCGGTATAGCCTTTACAGGGCTTGCCTTGCAGGTAATTACCGACTTGTCTACCCAACTCAAAGACAATATCCTGATGCAACCGTTGCGGGGCGGTCATGGCATACGGCTCGCCGTCAATCAGCTCCCACCGCTCATCTTCAGGCCACTTGAGATAATCGGCATAGGTGTACTTTTGTTGCAATTGTTCTGCGGTACTCATTGTTTGCTCTCCAAAGTGGAAACCATGTAACTTACAACATCAAAGGTGTGGATTCATCAATAATGTGATGGGCAGAAAAGGGTAATCGGCTTAAATATATCACCACGAAGACACGAAGGACACGAAGAAAAATATAAAGCTTCGTGCCTTCGTGGTGAAAAATCAACCTGACAACCGCTCCTGCCATTCGGCGATTTTAATCCTCAACTCATCAACATTAACCGTAGTCAGATGGCGTTGCTTTAACAAACGTTTGCCCGCTACCCAGACATCGGTGACTTGCTGACGGCTGGCGGCGTAAACGATCTGAGAAATCGGGCAATATAACGGCTGGGTTTCCAAATGCGATAGATCAATGGCGATTACGTCGGCGGCTTTGCCGATGCTTAATGAACCGGTTTCATGGTCCAAACCCAAGGCTTTCGCACCATTGATGGTCGCCATGCGCAGGGCGGTCATGGCCGGAATGGCGCTGGCGTCACCGGCAACGGCTTTGCCGAGCAGTGCTGCGGTGCGCATTTCGCCGAACATATCCAGGTCATTGTTGCTGGCCGCGCCGTCGGTGCCCAACGCCACATTGATGCCTGCGGCGATACATTTTGCGACCGGGCAAAAGCCGCTGGCCAGTTTTAAATTGGATTCGGGACAATGCACGATATGAGCGCCGGACTCTGCAAACCGGGCGATTTCGTCATCGGTCATCTGGGTCATGTGCACTGCGATGAACGACGGGTCGATCAGGCCGAGGTCATGCAATCTTTGCAGGGGCCGCTGGCCGGTTTTTTCCAGTTCCTGCTCGATTTCGTGCAGCGTTTCGTGGACATGCATATGGATCGGCAGTTCCAGCTCATCAACCAGGGTTTTGATTTTTTGCAGCGGTTCGTCCGACACCGTGTACGGCGCATGCGGCGCAAACGGCGTGGAAATCAGCGGGTGGTGACGCAGTTGCTCGTGCAAAGCCAGGCCTTTTTCAATATAGGACTCGCTGTTTTCGGCCCAGACCGTCGGGAAATCGATGACGATCAGGCCGACGCTGGCGCGGATGCCGTGATGTATCGCCTGAGCGGCGGTGATTTCCGGGAAGAAATACATGTCGTTGAAGCAGGTCGTTCCGCCCAGTATCATCTCGGCTATCGCCAGATCGGTGCCGTCTTTGACAAACGCTTCGCTCATCCATTTTTGTTCCAGCGGCCAGATGTGGTTTTGCAGCCAGTCCATCAGCTGCAAATCGTCGGCAATACCGCGCATCAAGGTCATCGCGGCATGGGTGTGGCTGTTGATCAGGCCGGGCAGCAGCGCATGATTTTCCAGGTTCTCGGTAGTTGTGCCCTGGTATTTTTGCTTGGCGAGCTCGGTAGGCAGCAGGTCGATAATTCGGCCGCCATCGATTACCAGCGTATGGTGTTCATAGGTTACGGATTCCGGTTCAACGGGTATAATCCAGCGAGCGTGGATGAGGGTATCGACAACTGTCATAAGGTATTCCTGTATTGGGTTGCCGAATTATAACTTTTTACCATTGGTTTTTGATAAAAATGACTATACAAAATAAATTGACTGTACAAGCCTTGCAATGGACGGGCGATGCTTTAAAAGTGCTGGATCAGCGGCAATTGCCGGAAAAAATTGTTTACGACGAATACAAGGATGCGGTCGGCGTCACCGAAGCCATTGCCAGCATGCGCGTTCGCGGCGCACCGGCTATCGGTATAGCCGCGGCTTACGGTGTGGCGTTGTCGGTTCGTAAACACTATGCCCAGTCCAATCATTGGCGGCAAAAAGTGGCCGCCGATATAGCCATGTTGGCAACGTCAAGACCCACGGCGGTTAATTTGTTTTGGGCGCTGGACCAAATGAAAGCCGTACTGGCCAAGCAGCTTGATAATCCGATTACGGCGGTTCTGGCGTGTGCGGAAAAAATCCACGCCGAGGATATTGCCGCCAATCACAAGATGGGCGAACTGGGCGCGGATATTCTGGCCGGCGCCAAAGGTGTGATGACGCATTGCAACGCCGGCGCCTTGGCAACCGGCGGCTACGGCACGGCGCTGGGTGTTATCCGTAGCGCTTATCAACGGGAACGCATCAACGTCTATGCGGGCGAAACCCGGCCTTGGCTGCAAGGCGCAAGGCTGACCGTTTGGGAACTGGCGCAAGACGGCATACCGGCGACTTTGATTGCCGATTCGGCGGCGGCATGGCTGATGAAATCCGGCGCGATCGATTGGATCGTCGTCGGTGCGGATCGCATTGCCGCCAATGGCGATGCCGCAAACAAAATCGGCACTTATTCCCTGGCCGTGTTGGCCAAACAGCATGGCGTAAAATTGATGGTGGTCGCGCCGACCACGACTATCGACTGGACTATGCCCAGCGGCGATCTGATAGAAATTGAACAGCGCAATCCAAACGAATTATTGCCCGCCTGTTATAACAACGAGGATTCCCTGGTCAGCGCCTGGAATCCGGTCTTTGACGTGACCCCGGCGGAACTGATTTCGGCGATTGTGACCGAATGCGGTGTGGTATTGAATCCAGCCGGGCAAGGCGTGGGAGGATTAAGAAATGCAATTTGATAAAAAAGGCAACAATCCGGTATTAGCCATCGGCTTTTTATTGAAGGGCCTGAAATTATTGACCAGCCCGGAACTGCGTAAATTCATCATTATCCCCATGTTGATTAATGTGGTGCTGTACAGCGCCGCCTTAACCTTGGGTTATTTTTATATCTCGGATTTGATCGATCAATTCATTCCCGGCTGGCTGCATTGGCTGAGCTGGGTATTATGGCCGCTATTTTTCATCAGCTTTTTTATCGCCGGATTTTTCACCTTTACGGTCTTGGCTAATCTGCTGGCCGCGCCTTTTTACGGCAAATTATCGGCAAAAACGCTGGCAATGGTCAGCGGAAAGCCCCTGTCAGCTGCCGAACAGCCTTTAGTTAAAGTTCTTTTTGCGGAATCAAAGCGCATGGGCTATCTGGGGACTCGAGCCTTGCCGTTGCTGGTCTTGTCGATTATCCCCGGCATCAATGTGCTTGCGCCTTTTTTATGGGCGCTGTTCGGGGCCTGGGGCATGGCGCTGGAATACATGGCTTATCCGTTGGAAAACCAGGGCGTGTTGTTTTCCGAGCAGAAAGAGCTGGTTAAAAGCGTAAGATTGGGCGCGTTAAGTTTTGGTGGACTGGCGGTGTTGGGGCTGACCATTCCGGTGCTGAATATTATCGTCGCCCCGGCAGCGGTGATTGGCGCTACGCTTTATTTTAATGAGATTAAGCGGGATTGAGCGGTAGATGATAAAGTTTCGTAGTTTCGTAGGCCGGAATAAGCCGGTTCGAGCGACAGCGAGAACTGGCGTTTCCGGCAAACACCACCCAAACTTGCCGGAAACGCCACCTCGCGCTACGCGCTTGGATGGTCTTATTTCGGCCTACGCCTAGGTTTGCTTAACGTTTTCGAGATGTCTAAAGCAGCCCACGCATTAACCAATGCAAGACGCCCTAGACAGAGCAACATGGTAATGACAGAAAACATATTTGATCGGTAACCAATGAGCCTATAGTATCCATATACTTATTTATTTTTTTCTACAGCGTTAATTATCAGGATTTGCCACATGGAACAGATTATTAATCTTCATATCGAAAAACTACCCGAAGGTGTTTATTTAGCTACCTCGGACGATATTTCCGGTTTGATTGCCCAAGGACGGACAATAACCGAAACTTTGGAAATTGCGCGTGACGTAGCCAAGAAGCTTCTTGAGGCGCAAGCCGAGCACCATCTACTTTCCAATCTCAAGCAAACTGAGGACTCATTCGATTATCCGTTGGTTGTGGGCAGCTAAATGGGACAATTGGGTGGTTTTTGTTATCGTGAAATCGTCAAACGATTAAAGCAGTTAGGATTTCAATTCGACAGGCAGGCCGCAGGCAGCCACGAGATTTGGTACAACCCAAGCACCAGCCGTTATACAACAATACCCAATCATCCAGGCGATATGCCGGAAGGCACTTTGCGTGCGATTTTGAAGCAAGCGGGTATTTCCGTTACAGAGTTCTTATCCCGATAGATGGGCAGCAGAATAGGCTAAGCTGCCTCTTCTATTAAGAATAATTTTAGCCATAAAATCCAATGAAATTCGCCATTCAAGTTAACGCCAGCCCATACCAGTCCAATGCCGGGTATACCGCGTATCAATTCATCAATGCCGCCTTGGCAGCGGGACATGAAGTGTTTCGGGTGTTTTTTTACCACGACGGCATTTACCATGCGTTCAAATACGCCACGCCGCCGGATGACGAACTTCAGTTCACTGCGCAATGGAGCGAGCTGGCAAGATTGCATCAGATTGACTTGGTAGTGTGCATCTCCGCTGCTCAACGGCGCGGCTTATTATGCAGCGACGAGGCTCAGCGGCAGGGCAAGCAGGATAATGATCTGGCCGAGGGTTTTCGCATTTCCGGTTTGGGGCAGCTGGTCGAGGCCACGCTGGAAGCCGACCGCTTTATCGTATTCGGGTGAGAGCATGAAAGGTTATTTATTCGTACTGCGCAAACCGCCACACAGCGGTGCCCAGGTTCAGGAAATGCTGGATATTGTTCTGACCACCGCCGCGTTTGACCAGCACGTCAGCATCTTGCTGTTGGACAATGGCGTGTTTCAGCTGAAAAACGGCCAGAATCCTGAAATCGCGGGCATGAAAGATACTGCCGCTATTTTTAAAGCGCTGGAAATCTACGATGTTAACGACATTTATACCGAAGTGGAGTCGCTACAGGAACGCGGCTTAAAGCCGGGCGATCTGTGTTTGCCGGTGCAGGAGTTTTATCGGAAAGATATAGCCGGATTGATGAAGCGGTTTGATGTGGTGTTTCCGGGGTAGGTCGGAAACATCTATATAACTTCCGTCATCCCGGCAGGGATTGCCGGGATCCAGAGCACAGGGATGTGCTAGAGCGTATGTATGGAAAACACAAGTCCCTCTCTAAGAGTTGTGGCTTGACGTAGCATTGCCATCCATGGCGTCTGGATCCCGGCAATCCCTGCCGGGATGACTGCGATTATGTCTTTCGTGGCTTCGTGGTTTTGTGTGTTCTTACCCAGTCAGCTTCTTATACTTCAACCGATGCGGATTATCCGCGTCGCTACCCAAGCGGCGATGACGGTCGGCTTCGTAATCTTCATAGTTACCTTCAAACCAGACCACATTACTGTCGCCCTCAAACGCCAACATGTGCGTGGCGATTCTGTCCAGGAACCAGCGATCATGCGAAATAACCACCGCGCAACCGGGGAATGCGAGCAACGCTTCTTCCAACGCACGCAGGGTTTCAACGTCCAGATCGTTGGTCGGTTCATCGAGCAACAGCACGTTGCCGCCGGTTTTAAGCAGCTTGGCCAGATGCACACGGTTGCGTTCGCCGCCGGAAAGATCGCCGATACGTTTTCCCTGGTCTGCGCCTTTAAAGTTAAATCGACCGACATAAGCCCGTGATGGCGTTTCATATTTGCCAACGGTAATCAAATCCAGCCCGTCGGAAATTTCATCGAACACGGTTTTCTTTGGGTCTAGGTCATCGCGCAACTGATCAACATAGGCGAGTTGAACGGTTTGCCCCAGCGTCAAGGTGCCCGAATCGGGCTTGTCAACACCGGCCATCATGCGGAACAGCGTGGTTTTACCCGCGCCGTTCGGGCCGATAATGCCGACGATGCCGCCGGGCGGCAGTTTAAAGCTCAAACCGTTGAATAACAGCTTGTCGCCGAAAGCTTTGCTGATGTTGTCGGCCTCAATCACCACGTCGCCCAAACGAGGTCCGGGTGGAATATAAATTTCCTGGGTTTCGTTGCGTTTTTGCACGTCGGTTGACGACAGTTCGTCAAAACGGGCCAGACGGGCCTTGCTTTTGGCATGTCGGCCTTTGGGGTTGGAGCGCACCCATTCCAATTCTTCTTTCATGGCCTTCTGGCGGGAAGATTCCTGTTTCTCTTCCTGCAACAGACGGTTGCTCTTTTGCTCCAGCCAGCTGGAGTAATTGCCTTCCCACGGAATGCCGGAGCCTCTGTCCAGTTCCAGAATCCAGCCGGCCACATTGTCCAGGAAATAGCGATCATGGGTGACCGCAACCACGGTGCCCGGATAACCGTGCAGGAATCTTTCCAGCCAGGCGACCGATTCCGCGTCCAAATGGTTGGTCGGTTCGTCCAATAACAGCATGTCGGGGTTGGACAGCAACAACCGGCACAGCGCTACGCGGCGTTTTTCACCGCCGGACAGTTTGGTCACATCGGCATCCCAATCCGGCAGCCGCAACGCGTCGGCGGCGACTTCGAGCTTGCGCTCCAGATTATGGCCGTCGCAGGCATTGATGAAGTCTTCCAGGAACGCTTGTTCGGCGGCCAGTTTGTCGAAGTCGGCATCGGGCAGCGCGTAAGCGGCATAGACGGCGTCGAGTTTTGCCAAGGTTTCCTTGATTTCCGCGACGGCTTCTTCGACATTGCCGCGCACGGTTTTATTGGGGTCGAGCTGCGGCTCTTGCGGCAGGTAGCCGATCTTAATGCCTTTAAGCGGGATAGCCTCGCCTTCGATTTCCTTGTCGATGCCCGCCATGATGCGCAGCAGCGTTGATTTACCGGAGCCATTTAAGCCCAACACGCCGATTTTTGCGCCGGGGAAAAAAGACAGCGAGATGTCCTTGAGGATGTATTTTTTGGGCGGGACAATCTTGCCGACCCGGTTCATTGAGTATATGTATTGCGCCATAGTGTTTTAGTTTATCGGTTTAAGGTTGATAGAGAGTGCCGGAAGTAGGCGCTTTGGGCGCAGCTTCCGCTCCCGCTCACGCTAAGTACCAACATCCTTGCGGGTAACGCGATGTCGGCTATTATTCCATGTTATTTGGCAATTTTTAAGAGTTATAGTTTTTTATCTGTATGCGATAGCGCGGAAGGTCGATGCACGATCCCAATAAGAACCACCGAACAGTGGGATTTCCGAACGCGCCGCGTCCTACGGCCCTTAAGCAGCCATTTTGACGTTGGGATGGAGAAATGGTTTTGATTCAATAGGACCGCAGGATGCGCTAAACGCAGTGAAGCGCATTGTTCGAGTGAATCAAACACATCAACCGGATAGGTCGGACACCCAAAGTAGGCGCTTTAGGCGCCCGCTTTTCGTTGCCTGACATTCCGGCATTGGGTAGTGGAATGACGTTGGGAAAACCAGAAATTCGCCGCCATATTGAAGCATGGGAATATCGGGCATAAACGGTACGCCTGATCTATAGTACTTGGTAGTTATTGATTTGCAAGGTGTTCCGTTGTTTTAATATCGTAGATTTTCAATAGCTAAAGTTGTTCTTTTTTGGGCATGAGAGTATGCTTAAACCGTTGTATTTGGCAGCCAAACGTTGCCAGATCAACCTTCAAAACATTGGCATATCGGTGTCATTCGAATGAATTTTCAGAAAACCCCCATCAATTATTTGGAGCGAGCGCCATGAGCAAAGAACAAAAAAGCAATAAAGAAGACAAGAAAAAACCGGCTCTGAGTCCGAAAGAAAAGAAGGCTGTAAAGAAATCCAAGAAAGATGCTAAGAGTTAATAAATTTAACGAAAATTTAATATAATTCTGCGGATTCCCAATTGGGAGATTGGGAATCCTGAAGAGTTCTTGCTTCCCAATCCTAACTCCCAAACTTGAGTTTGGAAATTAGCGAACCATCCGGCAACCGCCCTACGGGAACATCAAATCCGTGCGAGCGGGACATCTAAAAACATTGCCATTACAGTCATTGAATCCAGCGAAGCATGGCCGGGTTCGGCAAGTGGTGGATTGGCCCTACTCCAGCTCCCCTATTTATCTTGAACGTGAAATCCTTCAAAGCATTGGGGAGCATTGATCTCCCGAATGTTTCGGCTGGCGAATAACACGATTGGTGCGGTTCGCGGCTTCACCACATTCTACGGCTCTTAAGCAGCAAATTTTGGCGCCGGGATGGGGGAATAGTTTTGATTCAATAGTATTTGCACACAGCAACAATCAATAACTTAGCGGAGCCTTTAAATGTGCCGTTTAAAGTTCGATAACTGGCTGTAAGTCATTGATAGTTGATAAAATTATGGATTTGTTGAGTTTTTGTACAATTTAACAAAACACTAATAAAAACCGCAGCTAAGCGGTAAATAAAACAATCAATCCACAGAGTTATCCACAGGTTTTGTGAATAACTTTGAGTGCATGGTAACCACTATATTTTGGTGTGAAATAGCGCTTCTGCGAGTGGAAACGAGAAGGCTTATTAAAGATTCGGCAAATATTGGGGCAGGTGTTGGCGAATTTCGGCGGTACTCAACATGGTGATTTCTTTATCGAGTTCGAAACGAACCAGCTTTTTAATCTGTTCCGGCAGATGGTTGCGCAGCAAACCGAGAAAAGAGGGGCCGGCAACAATCAGCAGTTGGTCAAACCGGTTTGCGTTATGCGCGTCTTCCAGATATTGGGCGACGCGATGCGCAAAATTGTCCGCTTCGTGTTTTTTCGGATCGGTAGGTTGTTCAAAAGCGTGTCTGCCTCCACCGACGCTTTTGATCCTTCCCGGCAGATCGGAAGTTATTTCCCGGTCATGTAAACGACCTTCGGCATGAGAAAAGCCTTCGATTTCCTCTAAAGGGGAAGAGGGCGCGTCGGCAGTAAAAATGCGAGCACGGGTATTATCGGCAACGAGTATCCAGGTTAATTTCATGATTGTTCCCTCTGCGGCGATTTTGTTTAAATGACATAGTATTTTCAAAAACCGTTAAACCTAAAAAACATCCGGTTTTGTATTGCTGACTATAGGATAGAGAAATAAAGCCCCTCAAGCAATAAGTAGTAATACCAAGCGGGTGAGAGGCCTGTAGAGGTCATTATTTTAGTCTTACGTATAAAGAAAGCGGCCTGTCCGTAAAAGGGTGCGGGTATACATCGAAGACATTGATTAATTGGTTTTTGACAAGCGCATTTAACATTTGCACACAGAAACAATCAGTGACTTAGCGATGCTTTTGAATGAGCGGTATAAGGTTCGATAAGTAACTGTAAGTCATTGATAGTCTATAAAATTATGGATTTGTTAAGTTTTTGTACAATTTAACAAAACACTAATAAAAACCGCAAGTAAGCGACAAGCAGAACAATCAATCCACAGAGTTATCCACAGGTTTTGTGAATAACTATTGGATGCATGATTAACAATCGGTTAGCAACATGAAATGCTTCAGATCGATGGGGAATCGGCTTTATGACGATGTCAGTAAGGTTGATAATTCATCAAAATTCAACGGCTTGAGTAAGTGATGGTCGAATCCTGCCGATTGTGAGCGATTATGGTCTTCAGATTGTCCATAACCGGTTAAGGCGATCAGGGTCGCATCCCGAGTCTCAGGCAATGCGCGTAGCCGTTTGGCGACCTCATAACCATCCAGATCGGGGAGGCCAATATCGAGCAGCACAACCTGCGGGTGGAAAACTTGCGCCTGCTCTATTGCTTTTATGCCGCAATCGGCTATTTCGACTTCATGCCCTTTCGCTTGCAACAGCATCATCAGACTTTCGGCCGCATCAGCATAGTCATCCACAACCAGAATGCGGAATTTAGACGTCGGTAATACGGATTCGGTCCGCGCGGATTCGGCAGCAGATGAGTCCATCGGTAATGCGGGCAGCCGCACGGTAAATGTGCTGCCTTGTCCGATGCCTTCGCTCGCTGCGGTGACCGTGCCGCCATGTATTTCTACCAGCTGACGCACCAGCGTCAATCCAATGCCCAGTCCGCCCTGAGAATGAGCCAGGGTATGGTCAGCCTGAGTGAAGAGGTCGAAGATTTGAGGCAGAATATCAGGGGAGATGCCGATGCCGGTATCCTTGATCTCGATGACGGCATCGGAGCCTTCCCGCATCACGCTCAACATGATTTTGCCGCCCTCACCGGTATATTTGGCGGCGTTATTCAACAGGTTGGATAGCACTTGCGCCAACCGGACATGATCGCCTTCGAGCCATTGCGGCGTCATGGTTTGTGAAATGATCAGCTCCTGCTTACGCGATTCGAGCAGGGGGCGACTGGTTTCTATTGCATTATTGACAATGTCGGTAAGCTCGAAATGCTCGATCTTCAACCTGATTTTACCCTGCATGATGCGAGCCATATCCAGCAGGTCATCGAGCAGCCGAGTCATATGAGTTACTTGGCGGTCGATGATATTGCAGCTCAATGCCAGCTTGGGATCGGTCGCTTCCTGCATTTTTAGCAGCCGCACGGCATTGCTGATGGGTGCCAGCGGATTGCGGAGTTCGTGGGCCAGCATCGCCAGAAATTCGTCTTTACGGCGATCCATCAGGCGTAGCGTTTCCTCGGCGTGCTTGCGTTCGGTAATGTCGGTTGCCACGCCCAGCAGTTTGCTGCAACTATTATCGGTGTCGTACAACGGAATCTTGACGGTGCTGTACCAGTGTACGGAACCATCGGCATGTGTGACTTTTTCCTCCGGAATGAGTTTTGATTGACCGGTTCTTATGACGTCGAGATCATTTTGATAGAAGTGAGTCACTTCGTCAGCGTTAGGATTGAAATTTTCGTCGGTCAATCCTGTCAGACTGTCAGGACTTGTGCCATAGCATAGGGCCAAAGCCTCATTACTTAACATGAACCGTCCTTCCCGGTCTTTGACAAAGATCATGCTGGGTACCGCGTCGATTATTTGTCTGAGGAAGGCCCGTTCAGACTGTAATGCTTCCTGGGTGCTTTTGATGTCGGTAATATCTTCGGTGGTTCCGAAACCGCCGAGCAGCGCTCCATGCTTGTCAAATTCGAGCTCAGCCAGTTCACGCACCCATTTGACTTTTTTGTCCACGATCAGCCGATGTTCAATATCGTAGGGCATGCCGGTAAGCGCTTGTTGCCATGTCGTATCGACTAATTGCCGGTCTGCCGGGTGGACAATATCCAGAAATGATTGATAGGTTAAAGGCGTGCCTTTAGGTATGCCAAAGATTCGAAAATTTTCGTCAGACCATTCCAATACATTATTGCGGATGTCCATTCGCCAGTTGCCGATATGAGCGACTGCCTGGGCGCGGTTCAGGTCACTCTGGCTCTCGCGCAAAGCCTCTTCGGTTTGCTTGTGCTCAGTGATGTTGGTGCTCACCGTGCCGAATCCGACTATGTTGTCGTGTAAGTCCTTCAGGGCGAAGACGTTGTAGATCATCCACAGCACTTCCCCGGTTTTGAAGTGCCGGAAGCGGATTTCAATCTCGGCACGACTGTCCTGCAATACCGTAGGAAAGAATTCATCCATGATAAATGCCTGATCTTCCGGGAAAAAGAAGTCTTTGACGGGTGTTTTAAGACCCTGTTCGAGGCTATCGAGACCTACCAGCTGCAGTCCGGCATCGTTAATAAAGAAAGGATCAAGCTTTGTATCGCACATGCCGATGAACTCGGTGCTGCTTTTAGCCAGTGAGACATATAGATTCCGTTCGGCCTGGGTTCGATTGCGCTCGGCGATTTCCTTTTTAAGTTGCTCCTCTCGATCCATGACCTTATGTAATGCCCGTTTTTCCTGGTCGTGTAAACGTGCAATGACCAAGGTACATACGGTGCCTATGCTAACCAAAGTCACGATGCGCAGCATTTCGCTGGGTCTGGCGATATAAAACGAGTTGTAAGGTTCTGTTAAAAAATAAACACTTGTTATTGCACTCAACACCGTAGTGAAAAGTCCGGCTTTTGTCCCGCCGTACCAGGCGGCGTAAGCGATGACGACCAAAAATAGCAATAGCGGTGGCGAGCCCCCGAAAATAAACTGGAGATCTTCTAGAACAAACAAGATAGCCGCAGTCCCCAGTATTGAGGTCATATAGGCGTTGCTGAAAAGATTTTTAATGGGAGCCTCTAATTAATGGTTTTCTTCATAATAATGGGCCAATGTAGGTGATAGCCTGCATTTTTCAGAATTAAATTAATTGAGGGTTTTTATCAAAGATTCGGCAAATATTGGGGGAGATGTTGGCGAATATCGGCGGCGCTCAACAGGGTGATGTCTTTGTCGAGCTCGAAACGAACCAGCTTTTTAATCTGTTCCGGCAATTGGTTACGCAGCAAACCGAGGAAAGAGGGGCCGGCAACAATCAGCAGTTGGCCAAAACGGTGTGCGTTGTGCGCGTCTTCCAGGTATTGGGCGAGGCGATGAGCAAAAACGTCGGCTTCGTGCTTTTTCGGGTCGGTGGGTTGCTCAAAGGTGTGTCCGCCCGCACCGGCGCTTTTGATCTTTCCCGGCAGGTCGGAGGTTATTTCCCGGTCATGTAAACGACCTTCGGTATGGGAAAAGTCTTCGATTTCCTCTAGGGGGGAAGAGGGGGTGTCAGCAGTAAAAATGCGTGCGCGAGTGCTATCCGCAACGAGTATCCAGGTTAATTTCATGGTTGTTCCCTCTGTGGTGATTTTGTTTAAATAACACCCTACTTGCAAAACGCGGGAAGCCTAAAAAACAGCTGGATTTGTATTGCCGGCCGTAGGCTTTGTACTACTTTACGTAAGTTTTATATTACTTTTTGTAGGATAGAGAAATCAAGTCTTTCAATCAATAAGTAATAATACCTAGTGGAGAGCTGGGTTAATTGTTTTGTGTTTGTCATTATGTTGGTCACACGAAACCGTGCGGACGGGGTAAAATAGCCTATCCGGCATAATAGTAAATCTGAATCAACTTTCTAATCCCCCATGCAGCCAGCTTTTGTCCATTTAAGACTCCATACCGAATTCTCTCTGGTCGACGGGATCGTTAAAATCAAGCCATTGGTCAAGCGTCTGGCCGAGTTAAATATGCCGGCGATTGCGGTTACCGAGCACGCTAACCTGTTCTCGCTGGTCAAGTTCTATAAAGCGGCATTGGGGCAGGGCATCAAGGCGATTGCCGGTTCCGATGTGCTGGTTTTTAATCCCGAAGACCCCGCTACGCCGTATCGGTTGACCTTGCTGGTCAACAATCACGCCGGTTACATCACGCTGACCGAATTGATTTCAAAAGCATATCAGGAAGGTCAACATCAGGGTGTGCCGATGCTCAGGCAGGAGTGGATAGAAGCCAATCATAACGGTTTGATTGCATTGTCCGGCGCGATGAGCGGATGTATAGGCAAGGCGCTGTTAGCCGAAAACCATGATGCGGCGAAACGGCTGGCGGAGTTTTGGGGCGCGTTGTTCGAGCAAAGTTTTTACCTGGAATTACAGCGGGTCGGCAAGCCCGAAGAGGAACGGTATATCGCCGCCGTCGTCGAGCTGGCGCTGGCAACCGGTTTGCCGGTGGTTGCGACCAACGATGTGCGCTTTGTCTATCAACAGGACTTTGCGGCCCATGAAGTGCGGGTCTGCATCAACCAGAGCCGGGTGTTGGACGATACGCGCCGTCCCAAGGATTATACCGACCAGCAATATTTACGCAGCGTCGAGGAGATGCAGTCGCTGTTTGCCGATATACCGGAGGCGCTGGAAAACACCGTAGAGATTGCCAAACGCTGTAATTTACAACTGACGCTGGGGAAAAATTTCCTGCCGGATTTCCCGGTACCCGAAGGCATGAATCTGGGCGAGTTTATGGCCGAGGAGTCCATGAAAGGCCTGGAAGAGCGTTTGCAGCACTACCCGGCAGTGGGCAAGGGGACGGATGAGGAAAACCGGCGCGTTTATTACGAGCGGCTGGATTTCGAGCTGAAAATGATCACCCAAATGGGGTTTCCCGGTTATTTCATGATTGTTGCCGACTTTATCCAGTGGGCGAAAAACAATTTGATTCCGGTAGGTCCTGGCCGGGGTTCGGGTGCGGGCTCGTTGGTGGCTTATGCGCTGAAGATTACCGACCTCGATCCGATCGAATTCGACCTGCTGTTCGAGCGGTTCTTGAATCCCGAGCGGGTTTCGATGCCCGACTTTGACGTGGATTTCTGCATGGACCGGCGAGACGAGGTGATTGATTATGTCGCCCGTCATTACGGCCGCGATCATGTCGCGCAGATCATCACCTACGGTTCGATGGCGGCGAAAGCGGTTATCCGCGACGTCGGGCGGGTGCTGGGTTTTGGTTACGGTTTCGTCGATCGATTATCCAAGCTGGTCCCGTTTGAAATCGGCATGACGCTGACCAAAGCACTAAAAGACAGCCCCGAACTGAAGCAGCTTTACGATACCGAAGAGGAGGTCAAGGCGCTGATCGATATGGCGCTGTCGCTGGAAGGCACGTCCAGGAATGCGGGAAAGCATGCCGGGGGAGTGGTGATTTCGCCGACCAAGTTGACCGATTTTACGCCGCTGTATTGCGACCAGGACGGCAATAACCTGGTCACCCAGTTCGACAAGGACGACGTGGAAGCGGTCGGCTTGGTCAAGTTCGACTTTTTGGGACTGCGCACGCTGACCATTATCGATTGGGCGTTGCAGGACATTAACGCCAAGCACAAGCAACTGGGCAAGCCGCTGGTCGATATAACGACCATTCCCCGGGATGACCCGGATTCTTACAAGCTGTTAACCGCCGCCCAGACTACCGCCGTATTCCAGCTCGAATCGCGGGGCATGAAGGAGCTGATCAAAAAGCTCAAACCCGACTGCTTCGACGACATTATCGCGCTGGTGGCGCTGTTCCGTCCGGGACCTCTGGAATCGGGCATGGTCGACGATTACATTAACGTCAAGCACGGGGCAAAAGCCGAGTACGCGCATCCGTTGCTGGTGCCTATTTTAAAGCCTACCAACGGCGTTATTTTGTATCAGGAACAGGTGATGCAGATCGCCCGGGAAATGGCGCTGTACACGCTGGGTGGAGCGGACATGCTGCGCCGGGCGATGGGTAAGAAAAAGCCGGAGGAAATGGCCAAGGAGCGGGACAAATTTACCGCCGGTGCGATAGAAAACCAGGTCGACGAAAAAATCGCCACTTACGTGTTCGACTTGATGGAGAAGTTTGCCGGTTACGGTTTCAATAAATCGCATTCCGCCGCTTACGCGCTGGTCGCCTACCAAACCGCGTGGCTGAAAGCCCATTATCAGCCTGAGTTCATGGCGGCGGTGATGTCCGCCGATATGGACAATACCGATAAAGTGGTGATTTTGATTGAAGAATGCAAGCAGATGAAGCTGGAAGTCTGTCCGCCCACCATCAATGTTTCCAAATACAAATTCACCGTTAACGACGCGGGCCATATCGTTTATGGCTTGGGTGCGCTAAAGGGCGTGGGCGAGGCGGCCATTGAAGAAATGCTGATCGAGCGGGAAGCAAACGGCCCGTTTTCCGGCCTGTATGATTTATGCAAGCGGGTGGATTTGCGCAAATTTAATCGGCGTGTGCTGGAGGCGTTGATACGCGCAGGGGCTTTTGACGAATTCGATGATAATCGGGCCTGGCATTTGGCGGAGCTGCCGACAATATTAAAAGTCGCCGAGCAACACGGAAAAAATGCACAAACGGGCCAGAACGATTTGTTCGGTCTGGCCGTTAATGCCGAAAATGTCGATGACGCTCATGCTTATTCCACCGTGGTTGAGCCATGGTCGGAAAACGAACGCCTGAATGCTGAAAAACTGGTACTGGGTTTGTTTTTGACCGGTCATCCGATCAACCAATACGAGGCTGAATTAAGGCAGTTTACTCACGGAACTATAGAGTCGCTGCTGGCTAATGTGGAGCGATCCAAAAGCAGGAAGATGGAAGCCCGAACCGCAGGTTTGGTCGTCGAAGTGCGCACCCGTCAGACCAAGAACGGTAAAATTATGGGTTTTGCTACGATTGATGATAGGACCGGAAGGCTTGAAATCGCGGCATTTGGCGAAGTTTATGATAAATACCGGAGCATTTTTACTCGCGACAGCCTGTTGATTGCCGAAGGGGCGCTGGGTGTTGACGATTATTTGGGAACGCTACGCTTGACGGTAGAAAAGCTTTACAGCATGGAGCAGGCCAGGGAGGTTTATGCCAGAAGTATTCAGTTGGTATGGCATGCGGCGGACAATGAGAGCGAAGGTCATGGCTTTGTGACGAAGTTGATTGCGGTTCTGGAGCCTTTTAAGGGCGGCGGTTGTCCTGTGGGTATCAGTTATACGTCAAAGGTTGCAAAAGCGAGTCTGCAGATGGGTGATGAGTGGCGCGTCCATCCAACCGATGAATTGGTTGCGCGATTGAGGGCGTTGTTGGGAAGCGAGGCTGTTGAGGTTAAGTACAGGTAGAAAGTATTTAGAATTAATTCACCACGAAGACACGAAGTTTTTATTTTCTTCGCGAACTTCGTGGTGAATTATTTTGAGTTGGCGCGATTGATGGGCAATGTTGTTTTACCCCCCAATCGCGCCGATCCGCTTGTTATTCCGTTTCTTGCCTTACCATTTCAGCTGGTTTTGGCGCCGCTTCAACAACCGGTTTTGGTGCTGGAGTTGGAGCCGGAACCGAAGCCGGTTCAGCGGTAGCCGCCGGTTTTCTGGCTTCTGAATCCTGATTGCCGGTGCTATCCTGGCTGGGGACATTAGCCGGGGATTCCGGGCGTTCGGTTCTTTCCGCTCTTTTTGCAAAGTCATTGTCATAAGAACGGGGAGCCGGACGCGACTCGTCGTTGCTCTCGCTGGACGCTTCATGCGTGCTATTTGAATCGCCATCCGTTTCAGGCTTTTTGTAGTTGGGATTACGCGGTCTTCTACGATTCGGTCCTCTTCTGGCATTGTTTCTTTTGGGATGTTCTCCGGCAGTAGTAGGAGCAGAAGCCAGTTCAGGCGCGCTTGAAACAATCTCGCTAACTTCAACCGCTTCACTTTTAACGGCTTCGGTTTTTGCTACAGGCAAATTAGCCGGGTCGAGATTGCGTTTTACGTTTCTACCTTGACCGCGCGGCGGACGATTCGGACGAGGTGCGTCCGGATTTTGTTCCGGTTTTGGTTTTGGCGCCTGTACTTGTTCAGAGGCTTGAGCTTGTTCTTGACTCGGATGTTGACCGCGCCCTTGACCACGTCCACGGCCGCGTCCTCGGTCCTGATTTTGCCCCTGGCCTTGTCTGTTGCCCCTGTTTTTGCTCGGTTGGCTCTCGTCAACCGGTTTAATTCTTTCGGTGGTTTGAACGGCGGCCGTTACTTTTGCTTTAGGCTCTGTACTGACGCTGGGGCCGACAAGTTTATGCCAGAAGCGTTGGATCAGGCTGGCTGATTCATTCTTGCTTTGCACCGGTGCAGGAGAATCATGCAGGAATTCCTTGATTGCCGCTTTTGCGGTGCTCGGTTTTATTTGCTGGGCAAATTCAGGGATAGTGATGTCTTCCGCTTTGATCTGTAAGTAGCTGGCCTTACCTTCGCCGGACTCTTTTTCCTTGATGCGCTCAATGTCATAAGCCGGTGTTTCCAAATGCTTGCTGGGCAGGATCACAATGCCGACTTTCAGCCTGTTTTCAATCTGCTCGATGGCGCTGCGTTTTTCGTTTAACAGGAAAGTCGCGCATTCGATAGGCAGGTGGGCAATGACTTTTTCCGTGCCTTTCTTCATGGCTTCTTCTTCAAGAATACGCAGTACGGAAAGTGCGACCGATTCTACATTACGAATCGTACCCTGGCCTTTGCAGCGCGGACACGGCAGTTGAGTCGAGTCGCCCAGCGAAGGACGCATCCGTTGTCTGGACATTTCCAGCAAGCCGAAACGCGAGATGCGGCTGGTCTGGATGCGGGCGCGGTCGATTTTAAGCGCGTCACGCAGGTGATTTTCAACGGTTTTCTGGTTCTTATTGGACATCATATCGATGAAGTCGATAACAAACAGGCCGCCCAAATCGCGCAGTCTCAGTTGGCGGGCAATTTCATCGGCCGCTTCCAGATTGGTGTTCAGCGCGGTTTCTTCGATGTCGCTGCCTTTGGTGGCGCGTGCCGAGTTGATGTCGATGGAGGTCAGCGCTTCGGTATGATCGATGACCAGCGAGCCGCCCGACGGCAATGAAACTTCACGGCCGTAAGCGACTTCAATCTGGGATTCAATCTGGTAACGGTTAAACAGGGGGACGGCATCCTGGTACAGTTTTGCCTTGGGCAAAAAGTGCGGCATGACTTGTTTCAAGAAGTTTTGCACCAGTTTGAAGGCGTCTTCATTGTCGATCAATATCTCGTCGATATTGCCGCGCAAATGGTCGCGCAAAGCCCTGATGATAACGTTACTTTCCTGAAAGACCAGGAACGGCGCGGACTGTTCGCTGGAAGAGCGTTCTATGGCTTCCCAGAGTTGCAGCAAATAATTTAAGTCCCATTGCAGTTCTTCGACATTTTTGCCGCATCCTGCCGTTCTAACAATGAGTCCCATGCTTTCAGGGATCTCAAGCGCCGCCATGACTTCGCGCAGGTCGCTACGGGTTTCGCCTTCGATGCGCCGCGAAATGCCGCCGGCTTTAGGATTGTTGGGCATCAACACCAAATAGGTGCCGGCCAGACTGATATAGGTGGTTAAAGCTGCGCCTTTGTTGCCGCGTTCTTCTTTTTCAATTTGAACAACGATTTCCTGACCTTCTTTAATCAGGTCTTTGATGGCTGGACGGCGGCCGTCGTTTTCGACGCCTTCTTGTAGGTGACGGTAGAGCGGAGAGATTTCTTTGAAAGGTAAAAAGCCGTGTTTTTCAGCGCCGTAGTTTACAAAGGCCGCTTCCAAGCTGGGTTCTACGTGGGTTACTATCCCTTTGTAAATGTTTGACTTTTTTTGTTCTTTCGAAGGTACTTCTATGTCAAAATCATACAGTTTTTGACCGTCTACCAAAGCGACTCGCAGTTCTTCCGGTTGCGTAGCGTTGATAAGCATTCTTTTCATTCAATATTCCTTGTTGTTTCCTGCTCCATGGTCAGATTTTACTGAACAGACTGGTTTTGGTCATCGTGTTTGTGTAGAGGGGGCTGCTAAAGCCGCTTCTACATAGCTTAGTTTTTACGGTTTTAATGAGCCGTTTCTGCGTGTTGTAGTGGGCATCCCGCTCTTCACTTAGGTGAAGACCGTGGATAGTTGCACGGACAGAGTCTAAGCAAATAAATATTCTTTCTTCAGTCTTGATTGTAAATTCCGTCTTAGACAGGAGTTATAAATCGTTCGTCTAGGGTCGAACGATGAACCCGAAAATCTTACAATGATGAGTCAGCGTGGTAATTTATCGCTACGTTAATCATCATCGAGTAATGCTCCAGGGCAGTTTTGTTAGCGAAAACCGCAGAGCAAAAGCATGTTTTTTATATTAAAAACTTGCTTAATATAGCAATCTTATTGCTATACATCAATTTAAAGAATCAATCATAAGCAGATGCTGGTATTATTTACACTATGAATAGTGAAGAAAAAAGCGTAACACCCAAAGTTCAACTGGTCGAAATTACCGAAGAGAATTGCGATCAACGATTGGATAATTTTTTAATTGCCCGCCTGAAGGGCGTCCCTAAAAGCCGAATTTACCGGATCGTTCGTAAAGGTGAAGTGCGAGTTAATAAGGGCCGCGTCGATGTTAAATACCGTCTGGCTGCAGGCGATATAGTCAGAATTCCTCCGGTCCGGGTGGCCGAACGCAGCGAAGAATCGTATGTTCCACAGGGTTTGCAAGCGGCATTGCAGCAGGGCATTTTGTTTGAAGATGAGGGTTTCCTGATCGTCAACAAACCGGCCGGTTATGCTGTGCATGGCGGCAGCGGCGTGAGTTCCGGGATTATCGAAGGACTACGCCTGATAAGACCCGAAGCGCATTTTTTAGAGCTGGTGCATCGACTCGATAAAGATACCTCCGGTTGTCTGATCATCGCCAAAAAACGCAGCGCCCTGAAACTGTTGCATGAGTTGTTTCGCGACAATCACATTCATAAAACCTATCTGGCCTTGCTGGCCGGGCAATGGGCGAGGAAAAAACTGGTGGTCACCGCGCCCTTGCTAAAAAATGTCGCCAAAGGCGGTGAGCGTATGGTTGTGATCAGCCAATCCGGCAAAGAGGCGGAGACGCTGTTTCGGCGCGTGAAGTTATTTAGCGATTCGACGCTGGTTGAGGCCTCGCCAAAAACCGGACGCACCCATCAAATACGCGTTCATGCCGCGAGCCTTGGACATCCGATCGTCGGTGACGAGCGTTATGGACGGGACGACATTAATCGCGGATTTAAAGGCCGAGGCTATAAGCGCATGTTCCTGCATGCGGAAAAGTTAAAATTTCAACACCCTGTTACCGGTGAGCCGCTAACCATTTTGGCGCCTTTGCCGCAGCCATTGGAAGATTTGTTAAAACATGAAGAACAAGTTTGATTTAATTATATTCGACTGGGACGGCACCCTGATCGATTCGATAGACTGGATCGTACATTGCCTGCAAACGGCGGGGAAACACTGCGGCTGCGATATTCCCGAGCCCCAGGCGGCAAAAGACGTGATCGGCTTGAGCATAACAAACGCCTGCGCCAAGCTATTTCCCGGCGTCGATCAGGAAACGCTGACGCAATTGACGGACTGCTACCAGCAAACGTATTTGTCCAGACAACTGGATCGGGGCGATTTATTTCCCGGCGTTTACGATATGTTGGTGGAACTGAAACAGGCCGGTTATCAACTGGCCGTTGCGACCGGTAAAACCAGAGCGGGCTTACAGGAAGCATTACAGGCGACAGATACGGAAGCGTTGTTTTGCATCACCCGATGTTCCGATGAGACCGCCTCTAAGCCGGATCCGCTGATGCTGCATCAGATTATGCAGCATACCCAGGCAGCGAATGAACGGAGTTTAATGGTGGGCGATTCCACCCATGACTTGCAAATGGCGATGAACGCCCAAATATCGTCGATAGCGGTGTCTTGCGGAGCGCATCCGGAAGACATCTTGCAACGCTACAATCCGTTGATGTGCTTACAGCAGCCTGCGGAATTACTGAATATTATTAGAGGTTAACAAGGCATGGACAATCAGAACAAACCAGAAGTTACACGGGAATCCGGTTGGGAGCGGGAGGTTATTGAAAAACTGGCGCTGGCCGCAATCACCGAGCAAACCCGAGCAAGGCGTTGGGGCGTTTTTTTTAAGAGCTTGATGTTTGTGTATTTGATCGCCGTGTTCGGCGTGGCTATGTATCCAAAGCTTAAGCAGGATATTGGCGTTGACAGTAAAGATCATACCGCCGTTATCGATGTGGTCGGCATGATTGCCGAAGGCAAAGATGCCAATGCAGACAGTATTATCGAAAGCTTGAGAAATGCGGTCAAAGACAAGCACACCAAAGGCATTATCCTGCATGCCAACTCGCCGGGCGGCAGTCCCGTCCAGTCGTCTTATGTGTATGAGGAAATCAGGAAAATTAAAAAAGAACATCCTGAGTTGCCGATTTATGCCGTGGTCAGCGATATTTGCGCATCGGGTTGTTACTTCATTGTATCGGCCAGCGATAAGATTTTTGTGAACCCTTCCAGCTTGGTCGGTTCCATAGGCGTGCTGATGGACGGCTTCGGTTTTGTCGATGGCATGCAAAAACTGGGCGTAGAGCGGCGCTTGTTCACGGCCGGCGCACATAAAGCCATGCTCGATCCTTTTTCGCCATCCAAAGAAGACGAAACGCAGTATATACAAGGCCTGCTAAATCAAGTGCATCAGCAATTTATCGGCGCGGTTAAAGCCGGTCGCGGCGACCGGCTTAAAGAAAATCCCGACATGTTTTCGGGACTGGTCTGGACAGGCGAAGAAGGCGTGAAACTGGGCATAGTTGACGGCGTCGGCAATCAGGATTACGTGGCCAAGGAACTCATCGGCGCGGAAACACAGGTTGATTTCAGTCGGCAGGAGCATTTGCTGGACAAAATCGCAGGCAAATTGGGCGCATCTTTCGGGCAAGCGATCGGCAGCATGGTTCAGGGCGCATCGTTACGCTAAAGGTTCAGCATCGATTCAGGGTGAGGAGTTAAAATGTTTTTCACTCAGTAATAGAACGCAGATGATGCTGATATTTATGATTGAATAAGATTTTTTGAATTATCCTGGAAAAATCAGTTGATCGCCATTTTGAGGTTATCCGCGTTCATCATAATCATCTGCGTCATCCGCGTTCTATTTTTGTCGTTGCGCTGAACAAACATTTTGCGCCCAGATAGCTTGGATTGCCCATGAGAAATTTGCTTAAAGCCGTTATAGTCGCCTTGTTGTTTTCCAATAGCTGCTTTGCAGATAATAACCAGCTGGCAACCATCAGTTTGGACGAGGCGACCAAACAAATAATCGAAGGCACCTACAATAAGGTGCTGGGCGCGCAAACAGAAATAATTGATGGCAAAGCCGTGCATGTCATTAAAGTACTGACCCCCGATGGACGTATCCGGTATTACAAAATCGATGCCGAAACCGGCCAATTAGTTAACTAAGCTCGACAGACAAAAAACATGCGCATTCTAGTTGTTGAAGATGAAGTAAAACTCTGCGAACAAATTCAGCAGTTCTTTGCCGATAAAGGTTTTGCCGTTGATACCGCACACACCGGCCAAGACGGCTATTACATGGGCAAGGAATATCCGATTGATGCGGCCGTAATCGATATTGGCCTGCCCGATTTTTCCGGCATTGAACTGATCAAGCGCTTGCGTAAAGACAAAGTGACAGTCCCCATCCTGATCTTAACCGCCCGTAGCCGCTGGCAGGAAAAAGTAGAAGGACTGGAAGCGGGAGCGGATGATTACCTGGTTAAACCTTTCCATTATGAAGAGTTGCAGGCCAGGATTAACGCCTTGATAAGGCGGTCGGCCGGGGTAGCCCATCCGGTGTTAACCCACGACAATATCGAGCTGGATACCGTGGCTCAGGAAGTTACCGTATCCGGCGTCAAGCAGGAATTAACCGCTTACGAATACAAGGTGCTGGAGTACCTGATGTTCCGCAAGGGCGAAGTGATTTCAAAATCGGTATTGACCGCTCACATTTACGATGAAGACTTTGACCGGGATAGCAATGTTCTTGAGGTTTTTATCGGTCGCTTGAGAAAAAAGCTCGATCCCGATGGCACACGAAAGCCCATTGAAACCCTGCGTGGCCGAGGCTACCTGATTTCCGCCAAATGCGATTGATTGGATTGCCAAGTCATATTTTAAAGGTAAGTCCTTTTGAAGGGGCTTATGACCCCCGATTATCCTTAAAGGCCTTGAATGCAGGTTAAATCACTAAGCTTTCGATTACTGGTTTCCGCCGGGCTGGTACTTGCCGCATTTTTCGCGCTGGCTTCGGTGGTGCTTGAACAAGGCTTTCGGGAGAGCGCCGAACAGGCATTAAAGGAAAAGTTGCAGGTTTATGTGTATTCGCTGTTATCGGCCGCCGAGCTTAAAAACTCCGGTGATTTAAGCATGCCGGCCAACTTGCCGGAACCGCAGTTTGCAACCCCAGGTTCAGGTCTTTACGGTTTTATACACTCGGCAAAAAAAAATCTGGTATGGCGTTCGCCATCGGCTATCGGACTTAATGTAACGCCCCCGCCGGAATTAAGCGCAGGCAATTCCGCCTTTTTGTTGGCTGAGCATGGTCGTTATGCGTTGCATTACGCGGTCATCTGGAAAAATGTAGTCGGTGTAGAACGCGAATATATCTTTACCGTGACTGAAGATGCCCAGTTTGTCGGCAATCAGGTGGAGCGGTTTAGAGAAACCTTAAGAGTCTGGTTATTGGCTCTAGGCCTGGTGCTGATATTTATTCAACTGGCCTTATTGCGCTGGAGCATAAAGCCCTTGCGGATTATCGTAAAAGATCTTGAGGCGATAGAAAAAGGGCGAAAAACCCATTTAGACGGGGACTATGCAACGGAATTGGATGGTCTGGCCGGTAATCTTAACGCCTTCATCAACAGTGAGCGGGCGCATCTGGAACGTTATCGCAATGCCTTGGCGGACTTGGCGCACAGCCTGAAAACGCCACTGTCGATATTGCGCGGCTGCGCCGAGTCTTTCAGCGTAAACAAGGAGACGGTAAAGGAACAGATTTTCCGTATGGATGAAATCGTCGAGTATCAATTACAACGGGCGGCGGCAAAGGGCGAGCATAAAACCACCGGCACCGTGGATTTGTCGCTGATTATCAAAAAAATAAGCGCGTCGCTGGGCAAGGTTTATATCGATAAAAACATCAGTTTCGATATGGCCGTGCCGGAACAAAGCCTGATTTATTACGACGAAGGCGACCTGTACGAAATAGCCGGGAACCTGATGGATAACGCCTGCAAGTGGTGTCGTAGCACGGTCAAAGTCAGCGTTACCCTGAATGCGCGCAAAGGCAGGCGGAATTTTGCGGTGTTGCTGGAGATTGAAGACGACGGGCCGGGAATCCCTGCCGGAAAACTGGCGGAAATTTTAAAAAGAGGCGTCCGCGCCGACGAAAATATTCATGGGCACGGTATCGGCATGGCCGTCGTCTACGAATTAGTCGGATTATTGGGCGGATTATTGGAAGGCAAAAAGAGCGAAGCGCTGGGCGGCATGAAATGGAGTGTTTATTTTGCGTGATGATTTGGACAGATTAGTTCCAGTCGAGTTCAGGGCATGATAAAGCAGGGGCGTAAATACTCAGTCCTGCTGTGTTGAGCAAGCTTATGACACCTGCTTCAACATCCCCATGCCGTTAGGTTTTTTGACGACTTGCAACTGGGCTTTAAAGCGTTTTTGCACGCCTTCAACATGAGAAATAACACCGACGGTTTTGCCGTGGGTTTGCAAGCTTTCCAGGGTACTGATGACCGTGTAAAGCGTTTCCGAGTCCAGGTTACCAAAGCCTTCATCGAGAAATAACGAATCCACGGACTTGCCGTTATTGGCTAATTCCGAAAGTCCCAGCGCCAGCGCCAGGCTCACCACAAAACTCTCGCCGCCGGACAACGTCTTGGGCAATCGGCGCGCATTGTCTTGATAGGTATCTTCAACTTCCAACGCCAAACCCTGCTCGCTGGGCATTTGCCGCAGATAATAACGGCCGCTGACTTTTTCCAGCACGGCATTGGTTTGGGACAATAGCCGATCGGCTACCCGTTGTTGAACCCGACGACGGAAAGCCATGCCGCTTTCCTCGGCTATTTGAGCGGCTTCGGCGCCGCACAGACGGGCAATTTCCTCTTGATCCTGTAATTGAATCAGGATCGCATCGGCCTTCTGTTTTAGTTGTTTTTGCTCGTTCAGCAACTGTTCCAGACGTTGCGTTTCCAGACCGGCTATTGCCAGTTTCTCGGTCACGCTTTTCAGCTGGGCATCCAGCTGTTCCGGGCTTAATTCCGTTGCAACCAGCGCATTTTCAGCCTCCAGCTCAAGTCGGCTTTTTTCCAGGTCTATGGTTTTGGCGTCAATCTCCTGTTCCAATTCGGCCAGATGCCGCTCCAGTTCCGGCTGATGTTGCAGCAGCTCCAGCACTTCAGTCAGCTCATGCAGATTGGTAAATTGCGTTCCCTGCATTTTGTCTTGCAAGGCCCGTTTCAACAGGTCGAGTTCGGCTTCCTGTTTGGCAATAAGCTGTTCCTTGTCGGCAATCAGTTTTTGCTTTTCAATCAATGCCAAATGCAGACCGACGATTTCTTCGCTTTGCAATTGTTGGTTGTAACGCTCAAGTTTTTCGTTGCATGCCGTTATTTCAACCTGGCAATGCTCCGCTTTTGTCTTCAATACTTCCAGTTCCTCGGCTAAGCTTTTTTGACGGAAAGCATAGCTTTGATAATCCTGGCGACGCGCATTCAGTCGGTCGAATAAGGCGTCTTCTTTGCCTTTGGCGGGCATCTTTTCGCCCAGCAAGGCTAGTTGTGCCAGTACCTTGTCGGCCAGTTGTTGCTCTTCCTGCTGGCAGGTCGCCAATGCGGCGTCGTAATCGATCTCTTCCTTGGGGCGCTCCCGCCATTCGGCATCCAGTTGCCGGGAGTTTAGCTGTAAGCGTTCAGCGGTGGCTTCGCCCTTGGCGATCAAGGCTTCCAGTTGTTCGATGCCGGACTGTTTTTTCCGATAGTCGGCGACTACGGCGGTAATAGTTTTTAATTCGCTGATTTCGGTCTTTAAACGGTGTTGCAGCAAACCTAATTTATTGATTTTCAGGTCTTCACTGGCCGTGTTAAGCCGGTTAGACAAGGTTTGCCATTGGGATTTGATCCTGACCTGCTCTGTCTGATTGGCCTGATTTTTTTCCGCCTGTTTTCGAGTTGCTTTAAGCTGTTGTTCCAGCTTGGCGGCCGCTGCCATTAAGGTCTTTATTTTCGCCTTTTGATCCGCTAAGGCCTGCTGGGAATTGGCCTCTTTCGGTGGATGCTGGGCATAGGGATGCTTCAACGCACCGCATAAAAAACAAGGTTCGCCATCGACCAGATGCGGCCGGTCCGCGGCCATTTTTCTAAGCAACGTTTCACGGAACACGGCTGTTTCCAACGTCAGTTTAATATTTTCTTCCCGACTTGTTTCCTGTTTTAACGCCGCAAGTTTGGACTCCAGTTCCTCAATATCATGATTCGGCTGCTCTTTACGACCAAAGATGCCGAAAAAGCTAAAACCGCTTTTGGTTAGTTTTTGGTAAGTTACAGCCAGGGTATAGAGTGCCCGAAAATCCTTAACCCGCTCTTGTTGCTCTTGTTGAAACTCCTCAAGTTCAGTCAGATTTTTGCCCTGCGCCAGTTCTTCCAGCGCCTTTTTTGCCAGCGGTAATTGGTGTTTTAAATCGGCAATTCTTTTATTTTCCTGCGCAATGGCGGAGGTGTTGTTTTTCAGCGACGCGGTCGTATTTTTGGACCATTTGGTGAATGTTTTTTGTTTTTCTTTCAGCTCGACCAGTTCAGCCCGGAGGTTTTTTAACCGGCCTGTTTCAGGAAAGCTTGCCAGCAACGATTCATCCGCGACATGCTCTTCCAGCCATTTCGACACATTGGCAAGATTGGATGTTTTATCATCAATCTGCATGCCTAACGATTGCCATAAGTCTGATTCCGATTGTCGCTGAGCATTAAGCTGACCTATCTGGGCCCTGATTTCGGATAGGATTTGGCCTTGTTCGGTAACCGATTTATGGGGCAATCCATCCGGAGCCGTTTTATCTGCGCCGATATGATCTTGTATCTGCTTAAGTTCTCCGCGAAAATCCGTGAGAATTGCTTTATCCTGATGAATTTCGTGATTTTTTTCCTTAATCACTTCCAAATCATCTTTAAACAGCAGGGCGTCCTGGGCCGTAGTCAGCTGATCCAGTTTTTGCTGCTCGCTTTCTGATAGCGTTTTGGTTTGCTGTAGGTTTTTTTCCTGGTCGGCAATCCTGCTTTGCAGGGTCAACACATTTTGCAGCGAGGCTTGCTGCTGCTTCAGGTCGCTTTGTTCCTCCCGCAACTCGGTCGTTTGATCGGTAAAATCGATCAAATCATGTTCGCAGGCTTCCAGCTTTCCCGGTTCCATGATCGGTATAACCGATAAGTCCTGCTTTAAATAATCCAGGCGTTGTTGCGCCTTAGCGGCTTTTTCATTGACTTCGTTTCTATAGTCTTCATAAATATCGGCGCTGATGATTTTTTCCAGGATGTCCATGCGCTCATTGTCCAGCGCGTTGAGGAATGCGGCAAAATCGCCCTGGGCCAACAGTATCGAGCGGGTGAAGTTACGGAAATTCATCCCGGTAATTTCGGTGATTCGCGCGCAGACCTGCTGGGCCGTGGTCGCCAGCACTTCGTCGTCGCTCAAACGGGTCAACTTCATTTCGGGCGGCGTTAATTCGCTCTCGGGATTCGCATCACGCCGTTGCGCGTGCCAGCTGGACCGGTATTTCACCTTGTCCAGAACAAATTCGATTTCCGAAAAACACTCGGCCGTATGTTGGGTCATCACATGTCCGGCAGGACGGTCAAAACGAAAAGTCTCGCCGTACAAGCCCAGCGTAATGGCATCTAAAATACTGGATTTTCCCGAGCCGTTAGGGCCGGTAATGGCAAAAACACCGGTATCCGAAAAAGGCGATTGTTCAAAATCGATCCGGCTCTCGCCTTCCAATGAGTTGATATTTTTGAAATGAATATTGAGTATTTTCATTGGCTGACGACTTTAGCTTTGCAACAGCTGGGGATTTTTAAATGAAACATTATAACGCTGTCTGGCGATTTTTTCCCAACCTATGCGACATGCTGTAACAACCGGTAAATATAATGACGGAAACAAAGAGGCATAACCTGGAATTTTTGAAGAAATGGATTTGTTGACAGCCGGGAATTGAACTATGCATTTGCAGCCGAGAGGCAAGTGCATGAGTCAAAAAACATTACTTGGGACTTTAGTGTTCCAAAATTAAATAAAACATCTGCTAAAATGGCGCAAGGAGGAAATTTAATGCTGAAAAAAACTTTACGCTGGCTGCTGACCTTGATTTACAAGGTTGAAATCAAAGGGCTGGACAACTACAAAAAAGCCGGAAAACGTGTCCTGATTATATCCAATCACACGTCTTTTCTGGATCCGTTATTGCTGGGTGTATTTTTACCCGATGACATCACTTTTGCGATCAATACCCAGATTTCCGAGCGCTGGTGGTTGAAGCCTTTTTTGGTGTTATCCCGCGTATTTCCAATGGATCCGACTCATCCTATATCGTTGAAGGATTTGATTCATCATTTACAGCAAGACACCCGCATCGTTATTTTTCCTGAAGGTCGCATTACCGTAACCGGCTCGTTGATGAAAATTTACGACGGCACCGGCATGGTCGCCGATAAGTCCGAAGCGGCCATACTGCCGGTACGGATTGAGGGCGCCGAATATACGCATTTTTCCAGGCTGCGCAATATCGTCCGCTTGCGTTTATTCCCCAAAATCACTATTCAGATTTTGCCCCATACTTTCGTTTCGCCTCCTCCTGAATTAAGAGGTAAAAACCGGCGTAAATACAGCGGACACATTTTGGCGGATATTATGACTGAAATGATGTTTGCCACCAGTCATTACCGGCAAACCATTTTCGCCAGCCTGCTTGAAGCGCGCAAGATACACGGCGGCAAGCATACGGTTGCCAACGATCTGGAGCGCATTCCGTTATCCTATGACAACTTGATTACCCGTACCATTGCCATCGGCAACGCCCTAAAAACGACGACGGTCGAGGGGGAAAATATCGGGGTTTTTTTGCCCAATTCGACCAAAACCCTGTCGGTTATTTTGGGCTTGCAACTTTATGGCCGGGTGCCGGCCATGTTGAATTATTCAACCGGCTCGGCCGGTATGGTTTCCGCGTGTAACACGGCGCAAGTCAAAACCGTGTTAACTTCCCGCCGCTTTATCGAGATGGGCAAGTTAAGCGCGGAAGCCGATCACTTAGGCGAACAGGTCAGGCTGGTTTATCTGGAAGACTTGGCCGCGCGCCTGTCCGGATGGGATAAATTCAAAGCGCTGGTGCAATGCAAAACCGTTAATATCTGGTACAAACACACCCAATACAGCCCTGACAGTCCGGCGGTGGTTTTATTTACCTCCGGTTCCGAAGGCACGCCCAAAGGCGTGGTATTGTCCCACGCCAATATCCTGTCCAATCTTAAGCAATTGGAAGCCCGGATCAATTTTACGGCGCGGGATGTGGTGCTCAACTTTCTGCCGATGTTCCATTCCTTCGGCTTTACCGTCGGCACTATGCTGCCGATACTGCATGGCATGACCACCTTTTTCTATCCGACCCCGTTGCATTTCGCGGTCATTCCCGAAATCGCTTATGAAATCAGCGCCACCATCATGTTTGGCACCAATACCTTTTTAGCCGGTTATGCTAAAAAAGCCCATGCCTATGATTTTTTCAATATGCGTTATGTGGTTGCCGGTGCGGAAAAATTGCAGGAAACCACCCGCCAGCTTTGGGCGGATAAATTCGGTATACGCATACTGGAAGGTTATGGCGCTACTGAAACGACGCCTATCGCCTCGGTCAATACGCCGATGGATTTTAAAGCAGGCACTGTAGGCCGGTTTATGCCGTCTATGGGCTACAAGCTGGAGCCGGTCGAAGGTATTGAAGAAGCGGGCAGGCTGCACGTCAGCGGGCCCAATATCATGTTGGGTTACCTGCTGGCCGACAATCCGGGCAAGCTGGTGCCGCCCAAATCAATCTATGGCGAAGGCTGGTACGACACCGGCGATATTGTGCATGTCGATAATGAAGGCTTCCTCAGCATACGCGGCCGCAGCAAGCGTTTTGCCAAAGTCAGCGGCGAAATGGTCTCATTAACCGCCGTAGAGCAGATGGCTACCAATGCCTGGCCGGATGCGCATCACGCTGCAATCAGCCTGCCGGATGCAAAAAAAGGCGAACAGGTTATTTTGCTCACCACCCATAAGCAGGCGACCGTTAGTGACCTGGCGGCGGCCTCTAAAGGTGTGGCTCTTATCCTCCTGCCCAAGAAGATTTTGATCGTTGATGCGATTCCGGTGATGGCGACCGGTAAAACCAATTATATTGCAGTGACAGAACTGGCGGCCGGCAAGGTATAAAAGAGGCTAAAGGCTAAAAATTGAAAAAGTCCTTAGGCGATGTCCGGTAAAGCATATACCTCGTATAATTTATTTTTTATTCACCACGAAGACACGAAGTTTATGTTTTTTCTTCGTGCTCTTCGTGTCTCGGCAACTGCTCCTGCGTTGCTCTACCTCCTGCATCCATGCAGTCGTCCGTGGTGAGAAAATAATGCGTAATTCGGGTATGTTCTTTCATGGAAACGGCCTTAAACCGCAATGCAAGTTTTTTTGCCCTTCGCCCTTCGCCTTTTGCCTTAAATAATTATGAACAAACAAATCTATCCGTTACTGATCGCCCAGTTCTTATCCGCATTTGCCGATAACGCTATTTTGTTCACAGTGATTGCCATGGTGATGCAATCTGCACAGCTGGCAAGTTGGTACGTTCCGGCTTTGCAAAGTGCGTTTCTGGTTGCCTTTGTATTACTTGCGCCGTGGGTGGGCGGATTTGCCGATAATCATCCCAAATCCAGGGTGTTGATTATCGGCAATCTGATTAAAGCGGCGGGGGCAGGATTATTGCTGTGCAACGTGGAACCGTTGATTGCTTATTGCGTGGTCGGTGTCGGCGCGGCCATTTACAGTCCGGCTAAATACGGCATCCTGCCTGAGCTGGCAGGGCATGAATTTCTGGTGAAAGCGAACAGCTGGATTGAAGGTTCCACCATCCTGGCTATTTTACTGGGCATGATGATAGGCGCCAAGGTCGCGGATTATTCGATAACGTGGGCGTTAATCGGCACCATCGTCATTTTTATAATCTCCGCATTGACTACGCTGTTTTTGCCGGCGAGCATTGCCAAAAAAACCGCTCCCGGTTCGGCATTGCCGATGTTTTGGCGGGAAATAGGCCTGTTTTTTTCTACGCCGCGATCACGCTTTGCCATTCTTGGCGGCTCTTTATTTTGGGCCGCTGCGGCAACCTTAAGAGTGATTATTGTGGCCTGGGCGCCGCTGATTTTATTGTCAAAAAATGCGTCAGAAATTGCGGAACTTACCTTATTCATCGCTATCGGCATCATCGCCGGATCAGCTCTGGTGCCGGGACTCATTCCGCTTGAACATTTACGCCGCGCCAGATTGCCCGCTTATTTAATGGCGTTGTTTATTTTTGGGCTGAGTCTGACCGACAGCATCTGGCCGGCCCGGTTTATGCTGTTTTTCATCGGCGTCATGGGCGGGATGTTTATCGTCCCCGTCAACGCCGCCTTGCAGGAGCTGGGGCAGCAGAGCATCGGCAGCGGCAGTGCTGTCGCTTTGCAGGGTTTTTTCCAGAATCTCACCATGTTGGCCGCGGTGGGCAGCTATACCTATGCCGTTTCGCAGCATGCCGATCCCGTTCTGTCCATGCTGAGTCTGGGGATGCTGGTTTTTATGGCGACTTTTCTGGTATCGCTGCACCTGCCGGATAATCAAGCTAAAAACGGCGATTAGTCCACGAAAAGCACGAAAGACACGAAATAAACCAATATACTTTTACGCTGATCCTCAACGCTGGGGCTTGGGGACCCGCACAAATATTTTCGTGCTTTTTGTGCTTTTCGTGGATGAAATGGTTTTTCTATAACTAACCCGCATCGCCCATTAGTGCAGCGGCTTTACCCCGACTTTCATTGACTTTGCACAGCAAAGCCAGGCCGACGATAAAAAACGCTAAAGTCGACAGCAATGACGTCCGGTGATCGCCATTGCTCCAGTAATTGATCAGGCCGTAGCTCAATGGACCGGCTATGGCCGATAAGCGATTGACCAATCCCCATAAGCCTAGAAATTCGCCCGCCCGCTCGGTCGGTGAAAATTTACTGACTAAAGCGCGCCCGACAGCCTGGCTGGCGCCCATCGCCAGACCAATAATATTTCCGGCTATCCACATATGTGCCGTCTTGCTGGCAAATAACGCCACTATCACCGCAACAATCCAGATGAGTAGGGTAATGGCCAGCGTCGGGACCGATCCCATCCGGTCTTGTAAATGTCCGCAAATAAAAGCGCCAACAGCGGCGGTCACATTAACGACCATAATCAGCACAATCAATGACTGGGTGTCGAAGCCCATGACTTCCTGCGCATAAATAGCGGCCAGAACCACCACGGTGCTAACGCCCGATTGGTACACGCCCAGCGTTACCAAAAACCAGAGCAGGTCGCGAAAGCGGGTCGCTTCTTTAAACGTGTGTGCCAATCGAGCGTAACCTATCTGTAGGTTTGACAGGCTTCGGTTTAGCGCAACAGGTATTGCCCGTTCATGCAGCCAAAGAAAGGTAGGAGTGGCCGCCAAGGCAAAGATTGCGGCGGTGATCAGTAAGGTAACAGGGACAAAATGGGTTTCCGGCAACCCGCGCTGTTTGGCCCAGGTAATGTAAGCCAGACAAATTCCCAGTGTCAGAAGGCCGCCAAAATATCCCAAACTCCAGCCATAGCCGGACATTCTGCCCATATTCTCTTCAGGCACAATCTCCGGCAGAAATGCGGCAATCAGGTTTTCGCCGTAAGCAAACATGATGGCTGAAAGGGTAACCAGCACCATTCCCAGCCCTATATCGCCGGGACCGACCAGTGCCAGCAAGGCTGTCGATACTATGCAGCCTACCGAGGAAATCAGCAGGAAACGTTTCTTGCAAGCCCGTTGATCGGCGATTGCACCGATCAACGGCCCACCGATCATGACTATAAAATTAGCGATGCCGATAGCCAGAGACCAAAGCAGGGTCGATAAACCGGGGGCGAGGCCTTGCGCGGCACCGGCAATCACGCCGACAAAATAGGCGCTGAAGATAGTGGTTTGCACCACCGTGGTATAGCCGGAGTTGGCAAAGTCATATAAAGCCCAGGCCAGTAATTCTTTACGGCTTGCATTACCGATTAGTCGGCTATTTTCGTCAGCAGACGGTTTATTTTGATCGCTGTTCATACTCGGAAAGTCCGCCACATACACTATAGTTGTCATCCTTCAATAGTGAGGGAGACTATTATTCTGAATTTAAAGTGTAGCAGTTCAGCGCCCCTGATGGGTAGGCCGGGCTTTAGCTCCGACATTGGCCTGCCGGAAACAGGGAGCATGGGGCAGGCTAAGTTTTTTATCGCGGCATGATGAACGGTTGTTTATCGTCTCACGTCAATGCCGGGTTTCAGGAATCAGGACAAAAACAACGGTTTTGTAAGCTTCTTTTCAAAATCTTGTTATGTTATTGGCTGTTGGCAGCTATACTTTTACGCTTTTGCTGCCGTAAAAAAAGTAAACCCTGTGCTTGTGATGCTTAAGCTGAGCTTGCCGGTACTCGGAGTCATTTTTCCCGTATTTTTGTAACTGCCGGATAATCAAGAAAAACAAAAAACGGTTAACGACTGTAAGTAAGCTTTAGACTACAATATTATGAGGAACTTATCAAATGAAGCTGTTTGAACTCGGAAAAATCACTATGACGCCATCGGCTATTTCAGTTATAGCCAGTTTTAAGGTACCCATTGGCGATTTGCTGGACCGACATGAAAAAGGCGACTACGGGGATGTATCTGAGGTGGATTGGCGTGAAAATACGCTCGCGCTGTTACCTGAGTCAGTGGAAAGGATAATGTCGGTCTATAACATTGAAACCGAAAAACTATGGGTTATCACGGATCCGGACAGAAAGGTAACAACGCTATTAACAGAGGAAGATTTTTAACGATTCGTTATGTTTATGATCCATTACCAGAATCCCTGTTCGTAGCGGCTGTGAGAGTGTTATCCATTGTTAATGGGTAACACCGTTTAATCGGTGTTTTGGTTTGGCAACAAAGCGTATCAATGGAGTACAACACTGAATGTTTGCATGGATTAATGATTTACTGGTCGGCACCAGCAGTTTTATGCCTCATGGTGCTTGCTATCTATGGCTACCGTCAATGTTGTGGTTACATATTATCAGCGATAGCATTATTGCGATTGCCTACTTTTCCATCCCGTTTGCATTATGGTATTTTGTCAAAAAGCGCACCGATTTGGCTTATCGCTGGGTATTTGTGCTGTTTGGGGTTTTCATTTGTTTATGCGGTACCACCCACTTAATCAGTATCTGGACAATTTGGCACCCCGATTATTGGCTGGACGGTTTGGTAAAGCTTGCCACTGCGCTCGCTTCGATAGTCACGGCCGTGCTGATTTGGCCGTTGATTCCAAAACTGTTACGACTGCCTAGTCCTCAAGCGCTACAAACCAGCGAAACCTATCTGCGCGCTATCTTCGATGCTACGCCGGACGCCATGCTAATCAGCAACGAGCACGGTATTGTTACCATGGCCAATCAGCAGGCCGAACGCTTGCTGGGTTATCCGATTAACGAACTGCTCGGGCTATCGATTGAAACCCTGGTGCCGGAGAGTTTTCGGGCGGCGCATCCGGGATTGCGGGCACAGTTTTCCGCCGTGGCAGTGACCCGTCCGATGGGCGCCGGGCAGACGGTAAAGGTGCTACGAAAAGACGGCAGTGAATTGGATGTGGAAATCAGCCTAAGCCCGATTCGAACAGAGCAAGGCTTGTTTTTCGCCAGTGCCTTGCGGGACATCACCGAACGAAAACAAGCCGAGGCTACGCTACGGGCAAGTGAGGAGCGTTTTCGCCGGATGGCCAACAGCTCGCCCATTATGATCTGGATTACCGATGCCGAGGGTGAACCCACTTTTGCCAACCAATCCTGGTTAGATTTCACAGGTCTCGACTCGGTACAGACTATGACTCATCAGGACTGGATCAGTGCCATTCATCCTGATGACAGAGAAACCGCCTTCGTGGCGTATTACCAAAATACCGAAGTCCAGGTAGCCATTACCACAGAATACCGTTTGCGTAGCGCGAATGGCGACTGGCGCTGGATTTTAGATAAAAGCATGCCGCTTTATGATGAAAGCGGCGTATTTACCGGTTACATCGGTTCGGCAGTCGATATTACCGAACGCAAACAAGTACAGCAAATGTTACAGGACAAAGAGCAGATGTTGTCCGAATCGCAGCGCATCGCCCATGTCGGCAGTTGGTCTATGGAGCTGGCGACCGGCTGCATTAGCTGGTCGGACGAAATGTATCGAATTTTTGGCGTTGCGCAGCAGACATTCGGACGCTCCTTAAAAACGTTTCTCGATCTGATCTATCCCGATGATCGTGCCGCGATGAAAAGATGGCTCAGTGACTGCCGGGCAGGGAAGGCGTCGCAGGAACTGGATTTCCATATTAGGCTACCGGACGGCGCCGTTCGTTTTATCCGTGGCAGCGGCGGGTTGCAATACGATGAAATGAACAGACCGCTACGCATGGTGGGCAGTGCGCAGGACATCACCGAGCGTAAGCAGGCTGAGCGGGTATTAAATCAAATCAAAGCGATGATTGATATATCCCTGGACGGGTTTTGGGTAGCTGATTTGATGGGTAATGTGCTGCAAGCTAATGAGGCCTATGCAAAAATAATCGGTTATTCGATTGATGAATTGGTGAACATGCGTATCAGTCAATTGGAGGCAAAGGAAGGATCGGAACAAATAAAAGCACATATTGTAAAAATTGTTACGCAGGGTTATGACCTGTTCGAAACCCGTCACCGCCATAAAGACGGGCATACCATTGATATTGAAGTCTCTGCCGCCTTCCTGTCTGAATTCCAGCAGTTTTGTGTTTTCTGCCGCGACATCACCGAGCGTAAACGCATAGAAATGGATTTACGCATCGCCGCTGTTGCGTTCGAATCTCAGGAAGCAATGGTCATCACTGATACGGCAAGTGTCATCCTACGGATCAACAAAGCCTTTACCGAATCCACCGGCTACACCGAAAAGCAGGCCGTAGGCCAAAAAATAAGCATACTCAAATCCGGGCGTCATGATGCGGCTTTTTATGCGGCGATGTGGAAGGGTATTTTAAGCGTCGGCGCCTGGCAGGGAGAAATTTGGGATCGCCGCAAGAATGGCGAAATTTATCCCAAGTGGTTGTCCATTACTGCGGTAAAAGGGAGTGACGGCGTAGTCAGTCATTATGTCGGCACCCATACCGACATCACCGAGCGTAAGGCTGCCGAGGAGCAAATCAAGCTGCTGGCCTTCTATGATCCGCTCACCCGACTGCCCAATCGACGGCTGTTGCAGGAGCGGTTAAAACACGGCATTAATGTGGAGCGCCGTGACGGCAAGCAACTGGGATTACTGATGCTTGATTTGGACCGCTTTAAAGCGATTAACGACAGCTTGGGGCATTTGGCAGGCGACGACTTGTTACAACAAGTCGCTGAACGCATCAAGGCAAGATTGCGCGATGTCGACATGGTGGCTCGTTTGGGTGGCGATGAGTTTATTGTGTTGCTGGAGGATATTGCCCAGCCGGAAGATGCAGCACGGGTGGCTAAAGAAATTATTGCCGATTTAACCAAACCCTTTTGTTTGACCCATAGCGACAACGTCCAGATTGGCGTCAGTATCGGCATTAGCTTGTATCCGCAACACGGTGACACTTCTGAACTACTCATGGACCATGCCGATGCTGCGTTGTATCAGGCTAAAGACGCCGGGCGCGGTTGCTTTGCCTATTTTTCGGAAGATTTGACGATTGCGGCCCGTGAGCGCATAGCGTTGGAGACGCGGCTGCGCCATGCGATTGAGCAACAGGAGCTGCGCGTTTTTTTTCAGCCGCAAGTGGATATTGCCAGCGGCCGCATCGTCGGCGCCGAGGCATTGGTGCGCTGGCAAGATCCGGTTGAGGGGCTGATTCCGCCGATCCGCTTTATTCCTATTGCCGAAGAAACCGGCCTGATTGTGGAGGTCGGCGAATGGGTGTTGCGCGAAACCTGTCGTCAAGGCCGACAATGGCTGGATGCGGGTTTGCCGCCGTTAACCTTGGCGGTCAATGTGTCCTCGCACCAGTTTCGCCGTAGCGACATTTGTGCTTTAGTGGCTACTGTGCTGAGCGACACCGGTTTTCCATCTCAGCAATTGGAATTGGAAATAACCGAAAGCGGGTTGATGGAAAATCAGGATAACGCAACGGCCATTCTTAATAGTCTCCGCGCTCAAGGCGTTCGGCTGGCCATTGACGATTTCGGCACCGGTTATTCATCGCTGGCTTACCTTAAACACTTCCCGCTGGATGTATTGAAAATCGACAAGCGCTTTATCGACGATATTCCTTTTCAGCAGGATGACATGGAAATCGCCGCAACGATTGTCGCCATGGGACATATTCTGGGCTTTAAGGTCTTGGCCGAAGGCGTGGAAACGGTGGCGCAACTGGCGTTTTTGCAGGAAAAAGGCTGCGATATGTATCAGGGCTATATTAAAAGTAAACCGGTGCCGGCGCATGAGTTTGCCGAGTTATTGCGTGCTCAACAATATTCGTAGGTTAAATGCTTCGCCTAAAGCGCCTAATGTGGGTATCGTTAAGGTAATACATCGGAGCTCCAAAGGTTGTGCCGCTTAAAGGCGCGACCCACTAAAAATCGTAGTAAGGAAAAATAATAATAATGATAAATTTCCATCAACTTGCCGGGCTACTAAAGCAACTCGGCGTAGCCGCACTGTATGCGCTGCTCGGTTTGACTGTTCTTGCCTGTTGTTCGGACAACGGTGTGATCAGCATCATCTGGCTACCTGCGGGACTGGCGTTGTCGGTTTTGTTGATGGGCGGGAACAGGTACGCCTGCGGCGTATTCCTCGGGGCTCTCGTCGTCAACGTCATCACAATCAATGCCTTTTGGATGGCCGTAGCCGTTGCCGTCAGCAATACGCTGGAGGCGCTTTTGGGCGCCCTGCTGCTGAAGCGCTACGACCTATTCAATCAATCTTCGCTATCCACTCACAACTACCTGCAACTGCTTATAGCCGGGGGGATTGCCAGCGTCATAGCCGCATTGCTCGGAACTGCAACATTGGTTTTTTCCGGATTCCTGACCGGAGAAACTTTTTTACGATACCTGAGTTATTGGTGGCGGGGGGATACGCTGGGCATTGCCCTGATTACCCCGATGATGCTGGTTTGGCGGCGAGCGCCTGATGATTGGCTTAGACCGAATCGGCTGATCGAGTTCATAGTGTTGATTGGGGCGGCCTTTCTGGCGGGTCAAATGATTTTTATGGGATGGATGCACGATGCAGTAGGCGATGTCGCCAAGGCCTACTGGATGTTCCTGTTTATTACCTGGGCGGCGGTGCGCATGGGGCCTCACGCGTTAGTCACAATCCTTGTTATGACGGCGATTCAAGGGCTTTTTGGCGCGCAGCAGGGAACCGGTTTTTTCGCAGAGGACATTGCCAAAACCTATTTGACCAGTTATTGGTCTTTTATGGCGATACTGTCTGTGACCGGCATGACGCTGGCTACCTATTTCGTCGCACGCAGGCGAGCCGAACAGACGCTGACCGCAAGTGAGGGCTATCAACGAGCCATTTTCAATGCCACGCCGGATGCCATGCTGATTAGCGACAAGCGGGGGATTATTACTCAGGTCAACCGGCAAGCCGAGTTAATGCTGGGTTATAAGCTTGGCGAACTGGTCGGTCAGTCGATTGAAGTTTTGGTGCCGGAAGGCTTTCGCCCCAACCATCCTGAGCTGCACGCCAAATATGTTGCCGCGCCGGTTGCCAGGCCGTTAGGAGTGGGGCGGACAGTGCAGGCGCGGCGAAAAGACGGCAGCAGTTTTGACGTGGATATTAGCGTAAGCCCGATTAAAACGGAGCAAGGCTTGTTTTTTGCCAGCGCATTACGAGATGTCACTTTACGTAAACAAGCGGATGCGCATCTTCGCGTTGCCGCCATCGCTTTCGAGTCGAATGAGCCGATGGTCATCACCGATGCCGATAATATTATTTTACAAGTTAATCGGGCGTTTACCGAATCGACCGGCTACACAAAAGAAGAGGCCGTCGGCCAAAAGATAAATTTACTTAAATCCGGGCGTCATGGCGCGGCCTTTTATGCCGCTATGTGGGAAACCATCAAGAGCACCGGGACATGGCAGGGAGAAATTTGGGACCGGCGCAAGAATGGCGAAATTTATCCCAAATGGCTGATCATCTCCGTGGTGAAAGGCGATGACGGCGCGATTACCCATTATGTCGGCACCCATATCGACATCACCGAGCGCAAGGCTGCCGAGGAGCAGATCAAGCAGCTGGCCTTTTTTGATCCGCTCACTCAGTTGCCCAATCGTCGGTTGCTGCAAGAGCGACTGAAACACGGCATTGATGTAGAACGACGCGATGGCAAACAGTTGGCATTGCTGATGCTCGACCTGGATCGGTTTAAGTCGGTGAACGACAGCCTGGGCCATCTGGCAGGCGACGAGTTGCTGCAACAAGTGGCTGCAAGAATTACAGCCCGGTTGCGCGATGTCGACATGGTGGCCCGATTGGGGGGCGATGAGTTTATCGTGTTGCTGGAAGACATTGCACATCCTGAAGATGCCGCACGAGTGGCCGAAGAAATTATCGCCGACTTAAGCAAACCTTTTTGCGTAGAGCAGGGCGAGGACATACAGATTAGCGCCAGCATCGGCATCAGCCTGTATCCGCAACACGGCGATAATCCTGCGCTACTCATGGATAACGCCGATGCTGCGTTGTATCAGGCTAAAGACGCCGGGCGCGGCTGCTTCGCCTATTTTTCGGAAGATTTGACGATTGCGGCGCGTGAGCGCATTGCCCTGGAATCGCGTCTGCGTCGGGCGATTGAGCAACAGGATTTACGCGTTTTTTACCAGCCGCAGGTGGATATTGCCAGCGGCCGGATCATCGGCGCGGAGGCATTGGTGCGCTGGCAAGACTCGGTTGAGGGACTGATTCCGCCGATCCGCTTTATCCCGATTGCCGAAGAAACCGGCCTGATTCTGGTGATCGGCGAATGGGTGCTGCGGGAAACCTGTCGGCAAGGTCGGCAGTGGCTGGATGCGGGGTTGCCGCCGTTAACCCTGGCGGTCAATGTGTCCCCGCACCAGTTTCGCCGTAGCGACATTTGCGACTTGGTTGCTACGGTGTTAAGCGATACCGGTTTTCCTGCCAGCCAACTGGAACTGGAAATAACCGAAAGCGGCTTAATGGACAATCAGGGCAACGCGACAGAGATTCTCAACTGTCTGCGCGAGCAGGGCATTCGGCTGGCCATTGACGATTTCGGCACCGGTTATTCGTCCCTGGCTTGTCTTAAACATTTTCCGCTGGATCTGCTAAAAATCGATAAGAGTTTTATTGATGATATTCCTCATCTGCAAGACGACATGGAGATTGCATCCACCATTATTGCGATGGGGCATATTCTGGGTTTTAAAGTCTTGGCCGAAGGCGTGGAAACGCCTGAGCAATTGATGTTTTTGCAGGAAAAAGGCTGTGATATGTATCAGGGCTATATTAAAAGCCGCCCGGTACCGGCGGAAGAGTTTGCCGAGTTATTGCGCAATCAGCAGCGTCTGGTTGATTAAGTATTGAGATTAGGCAACTGATGTTACGCAGTTAGTTAAATTTCGACCGCTTTAACATTAAGGAGTCGCTAGCGCGACACTTGATTGAATCGGGTTGTCGCACCCGAAGGCGAGTTACTTTCTTTTGCTTCGCCAAAAGAAAGTAACCAAAGAAAAGGCGACCCGGTTGCCGCTTACATCCTGCGCTCCTCGCTTTTATCGAGGGTCAGCAGAAGGGGCTCCTGCCCCTCTGCTGACGCGCGGCGTCCCTGCCGCGCCCCTAACGGGCTGTTCTCGATAAAAGCTCCGGTGCTCGGCGCGGCAAACGGGAGAAATACCACCCGTGCGTAACATCAGTTAGGCAAGATAAGAAACTTTTACCGTGAAGACACGGACAGTACGAAGTTTTTCTTCGTGTCTTCGTGTCTTCGTGGTGTAGATATTTAAGTATCGGCCAATGTTTGCACCCAGCCGGTTATAAAACTGTTCACCAGCAATACAACGGCCTCTTCAATGTCTTTAATAGCCGCTGCATCCAGCTCCCGGGTCAGGGACAAGGTGCAAACTCCGTGAACACCGCTCCAGAGCACCCGCGCCGCCTGTTGGCTTTGTCGCGCTGAACAGTTCGGTGCAAGTTGTGCAAACTGCGCTTCTACCAGGCTAAAAATCTGCTGGGTTTTCTGTTGATACCATTCGGGGATTTCGGTATCCCGAACAAAAATCATCGTCCACCGGTTAAAGTTTCGGTCGGCAAACGCCACATAAGTCTTGGCCAGCTCTGCGATATAGTGTTCGGGAAGGCAATGGGGCACTTGTTGCATTTGCTCGGTAAGATCATCTACAGTGCTCGCGTTAATATGCATGACCAAATCGGCCATGTTGGCGAAGACCATATAAATGCTGCCGACCGTGTAACCGATGTCCATGGCAATCTTGCGCGCCGTTAACGCCGAATAGCCTTCATTGATGATGATGGTTTCCGCTGCATCCAGCACCATTTCCCTGATTTCTTCCAGACTGTGTTTGTTTCGTCTTGCCATGAGGTGTGTTTTTAGGTGAATTTTAGTAATTTCTAATTAATAACAGGTAAATCCACAAAAGGTCGGTTAAAAAAATTAAAAGATTATCACCACGAAGACACGAAGAAATGAATCTTCGTGTCCTTCGTGTCTTCGTGGTGAATAAAAGATTTTTAATCGCCTGTTTACAGGGTTACGCGCTTATTCAATTGCCGCCGGTGGATAATACGGATCTCAGGTTATTGGGTGAGTATTCGTGAGTCTATTGTTTTCTGCAAAGTACTTGACTAAAAAATCCACAAACGTCGCCAACTTGGCGGGCAGAAAGCGTCTTTGCAGATAGGTGGCATAAATTTCCAGCGACGGGATGCGAAACGCCGGCAAAATCTCTATCAGCTTACCCTGTTCCAAATAATTCATCACCGATAATTCAGGCGCCTGGGTTATGCCCATGCCCAAAGCGGCCGCCTGACACAGGGCCCGGCCATTGTTTGAGGCAAAATGCCAGTTCGCCTTGATTTTAACTTCCTCGCCACCGTCATTAAACACCCAATAATCTTTATGCGGCGTATCCATATAATGCAGACAGCGATGCGAGCTTAACTCGGCAATGGTTTGCGGCTCACCGTGTGCGGCGATATAGTCGGGCGATGCATAAGTGCATAATCGGGTTTGGGCGATTTTCCGGGCGACCACGCCCAAATCAAGCGTATCCGTGACCAGGATGGACAAATCGAAACTGCCTTCGCTTAAATTAACCTGGCTGTTGTGTAAGGTCATCAAAATCTTAACCTCGGGATAGGCGCGTTGATAGGCGTCAATGGCAGGCACCATATAAAGTCCGCCAAAATCGATCGGCGCGCTGATTTTTAAAGTGCCTTTTACCTGTAAACCCAACTGCGAGGTATATTCTTCCAGTTCCGAGAAATCATCCAGCAGCTGTTTGCTGCGGTAATAGTAGATTTTCCCCGCTTCGGTCATGCTGAGTTGCCGGGTTGTCCGGTTTAACAAGGCAACCCCTAAAGACTCTTCCAGTTGAGCCATGTACTTGCTGATCATCATCGCCGAAAGATTCATTTCGCGGGCGACCGCTGCAAAAGTGCCCAATTCAACAATCCGGCAAAAGACTTGCGTGTTATTTAATTTAGCCATACCCGATCTTTTATAAACTTTGAGTTTATATTGTATAACCTATATCGCTATTTGAAACCCTGCTTTATTGGAGTAGACTTTAAACCGGAGATAGTAGTCTAATTGCCGCTTGGTCTTTTTCATCCCTTAGTGATCAGGAGCAAGCGGTTTTTTATGGCCCAATAATTATAATGAGAGGTGTTTATGAGCAAAATTCTTAATGAAGTTTTAGCAGCAAACAGAGATTATGTGAATGATTTTGGTGACAAAGGCGATTTACCCCTGCCTCCCGGAAGACATTTCGCGATCTTGACCTGTATGGATGCCCGTTTGGATCCTGCCAAATATGCCGGTTTATCCGAAGGCGACGCCCATGTCATTCGTAATGCCGGCGGCCGTGCCAGTGACGATGCGATCCGTTCTTTGGTCATCTCCTATAAGTTATTGGGAACACGGGAATGGTTTGTTATTCATCACACCAATTGCGGCATGGAACTGTTTAACGATGAGATCATGCGCGACTTGTTAGGAAGCAGCTTAACAATGGCATCCCTGGACGAAAAAGGCCTGTGGTATGACACCGGTGAAGGACCGGGTTCACACGAAGCCAAGCATATAAACTGGTTGACCATTAAAGACCAAGAGCAAAGTGTTTTGGAAGATGTAACCCGTATTAGGAATCACCCGCTGGTTCCTTCCGACATTCCTGTTTACGGTTATATTTACGACGTTAAATCAGGCCGGTTAATTGAAGTAGCGGCTGCAACAGAAGCCGGTAGCGTCAGATAACAATCGTTCAAACATGCTCGCGTCTCAGGATGTGAGCATGGCTTTAATCATCCGCAGTATCCGCAAAGCCCATGAACTGTGCTTGCGTGCCTCTTATAAAAGTCTAAAATCCGCCATTCCGCTTAATTTCTAACTGATGTTATGAAATAGCTAAAAAAATCACCACGAAGACACGAAGGACATGAAGAAAGAACACAAGACTTCGTGTCTCGGCAACTGCTCCTGCGTTGCTCTACTTCCTGCATCCATGCAGTCGTTCGTGGTGAATAAAAATCTTTGATCGATTACTTAATCCTACTGATGAATAATGAACTACTCTCCGTCGTCGATGAAAACGACTGCATTATCGACACCTGCGCACGCCATATCATCCATGCGACAGGCCTTAGGCACCGCGCCGTACACATCCTGGTTTTTAACGAGCAAGGGCAGTTGTTCCTGCAAAAACGCTCGATGAAGAAAGATCTCAATGGCGGTCTTTGGGACACCTCGGCGGCCGGTCATGTTGACGCCGGTGAGGATTACGACATCAGCGCCGTCAGGGAGATCGAAGAGGAACTGGGCATCAGCGCCGCGCACCTGCTGGAACCGCTGTTTAAATTACCGGCTACAGCCGCTATCGGCATGGAATTTATCCAGGTTTACCGTTGCATTCATAACGGTCCGTTCAATCTGGCACCCGACGAAATTGACGAAGGCGACTGGTTTAGCGCCGTTGAGATAGCCGAGCGTATCGCGGCGGACGATCAGCGCCTGACCGAAACCTTTAAAACCATCTGGCGACAATTTGAGGCGTTGGCTATATGATTACCCGGTCACAACTCAATGACTATTACCAAGCCCTGCTTCGCCCGGAAACCTATGCCGACTATTGTCCTAACGGCCTGCAAGTAGAAGGGGCCGAACACCTCGAGCGTATCTCTTTTGCGGTTTCCGCAACCCGTGATTCCATTCATCAGGCTGTCGAAAACAAGGCCGACGCGTTGGTCGTCCATCACGGCCTGTTTTGGACATTTCACGGCGCAAAACCCTTGACCGGCACGTTCGCGCAACGGATTTTTCCGCTGGTAAAAAACAACATCAACCTGATCGGCTATCATCTGCCGCTGGACGGGCACCCGGACATAGGCAATGCCGCGATGTTAGGTCAGCTGATCGATTGCAGGCAGCAACAGCCGTTCGGCGATTACAAAGGCTCGGCGACCGGTATTAAAGGCGTATTTGAACAGCCGCTAACTGCCATCGCGCTGCAACAAAAACTCGAAGTCGTGCTCAAACACAACGTCATTCTGGCAACGCCGGATAACAATGCGCCGATCAGGTCGGTCGGCATCATTACCGGCGGAGCAAACAGCGAATGGCGCTTGGCCGAAAAAGAACGGCTGGATGCGTACATTACCGGCGAAATCAGCGAACATGATTGGCATGAAAGCCAAGAGGCGGGCATACACATGTTTGCCGGCGGTCACCACGCCACAGAACGATTCGGTATCCAGGCGCTAATGGAAAAAACCCGGCAGCAATTTGCAGTGGAGTGCTTTTTTATCGATAGCGAAAATCCTGCGTAGATACTCTGTTTAAAGTCAATCTTATTTCGTTGATTTTCAACTATCCGACAGCTGCCGGAATTGCATAAAAACGGGTGTTGTCGAAAGGCTTGTCGTGTTTCAACATGCCATGGATAGCGTGAAGCAATTTGCGCATGACGGCGCAGAGAGCCTGCATCTTTTCTTTGCCGTTATCCACCACGAGATGCTGGAAATAAGCTCCGACATGTGGAT